>JACCDO010372346.1_pt1 | contig 26503 bp, 31 predicted proteins | sample 7446101 | NCBI WGS metagenome assembly JACCDO01 (sample SAMN15323440, study PRJNA562643) | freshwater metagenome | isolation source: river surface water | place: USA:Blue River Watershed | collected 2017-08-16 | reverse complement strand
TAATTCCATTTTTTAAACACTTTTTTAAGTGTTTTTACTATTTGTTTAATGTCACTAGATGTTATGTGATAAGGTACTTCTTCACCGTCTGAATCTATATCATACCACATATTAAACTCATCACAATATCTAAAACCATTCTCTAACATCTCAGTATATTTACTAGCTTTAGATGGTCTACCATAATTAATATATTTAGTAAGTCCAGTAAAATATGTAGGATTTGATACTTTATAATACTTAGCTTCATCTCGGGAAAAGTATCCAAAACTAGTTCTTTGGATATTAGTCATAAAATCCGCAAATTTTCCCTTTTTAGTTTTATGACTTATAGCCACAATACTAATGTCTGGTATGATCATTAAACAAGAGCTTGTGGCTGACATTAAATTAATTTAACTTTATTTATCTATATTTTATTTCAATTTTTATTCAAGATTAAAATAATATATTTATACAGGCTTACAAAAAATAATCTCATTCATTAACCAGTTAAATGTTATAATCCACTTGGTATTATCTGTATGACACCAATATAATTCAACATTTTCATTAACTCTATGACTTTTTAACTTACCTTTTCCTGGTTTGATATTTTTAACATCACTAACATACATTGTATAATTGGAATTATCAACTGATTCACTTTTAACATATTCTTCTATTTTATTACTAATTTCTGTAAGTAAAATAGTAGATTCGACAAACAGTGACGATTGTGTTGTTACTACAAAATTACCATCTTTTGATACATGTACTGTAAACATTTTAGATTCAGCATCTCTAATTATATATAATGTCGCTGTCTCACGTATTGAGGCTACCATATAGCTATTTGGTGGCATTAATTCTTTTAATCTATTAATTTGAATATTATTTAGTGTTAGTGTAAGACTAATAGGTTCAATTTCCATTTCACTATCACACAACATCTCTGCGAATTTAACTGTCATATCTATTTTATATTGATTAACAATAGATGTAATTGTGTCTGGTAGTAGTAATATATCAGGACCACTTGAGTGAGCAGGATTTGGTATAAACATTAAAATATCATTCTGAATGTTCATTAAAATACCCATAAGCTTAGACTTTAATAAATATTAAAATTCAATTTTTAATATTTATTAAACAAACTATACATTATATCCACGAATAAAATCTAAATTAATTGTTATGGGACCTGAGTATTTTACTGACATACCATAGTCAAATACTACAAATCTATTATCTGATTCTCTGTAACCAGTATTATCCAAACTTAAATCTCTGTGGAGAAAACTGTGATGATGCATAATCTCTCTGGCTTTTTGAATATTATCAACTATATCTTCACCACTAAACGCAAACTGTTTTCTGATCATCATTGTAGCATGATCTCTTACACTTACTAACTTTTCACTTACAACTATTACAAGATCTAAATCTTCATACACGTAAATCCTATATATCATTTCATGATAATTCATGAATGAATCTTGATCACGTGGTTTTATTAACTCTAAGTACCACTCTTTCTTTGCATTATAATCAGCAAAACTCATAGTACGTACAACACAATTTTTTAGTACTATTGTTAGTCCTTTACTTTGTTGAGCATATACTACAACATTATCAAAATTGTTGTATGACTCAAATATGTCAGCCATTGTATGTACAAATTGTTCCATAAAAGGAATATTACCATTGGTTCCGTCATTATGCATAAATGTATGTCCGGTAAAATATTTAGGTGGAATCAAAGAATTTGGATCTGATATAGCAAAATATTTATTAAAATATCCTATATCTTCATGAGATTGAATTTCATATAATAATTCTATAAAACTTGGCGAATATTCAGTTACAACCCTCCTACTGAATTGGTATTGTAAATCGGGGTTATCAGTAAGCGTTTCCATTAATATTGTATATAAATATTAATAAGTATTAATATATTTCAATTTTTATGAAAAAGTTGAAATATCTAATTAAGAAATATTAAGATGATATTATTATTTAATGACTGAACATAACTATGAAAATATGAAAACTTTAAGTAATGGACAATTTTATTGTGGTGACCAATCAAATGAATCAAAAAGTATTTTTTCACAAAATAATTTCAAAAAATGTGTTAAATGTGATTCAAATGAAATCGAAAAAAAAGAACATATAGCAGCTTATAGATTTAGAGCTTCTGGTGATGCTTATGGTACTGATGTATTTATATGTAAAAAATGTAATTGGACTACTAGTTTTCATTGGGATGAAGCTGGCGAATGTCCATTATATTATGAAATACAATATTTTGATTGGTATAAAAATAAAATTAAATAAATATTTATTTTTAAGCAATTACACAACAAGACTCAGGCTTATTAAGAGTAAAACTTATTAATCCAACACATGAATCAATTAATTTATCTAATTGTTCTAAAAATGGTTTTTGTTTTTCTTCATCTATTTCTATTATTTTTTCTACTACTAAAACGTGCATTAAAAATTTTAAAATATTAGCAGCTATTTCTGTTCTTTCTACAGTTTTAAATTTTTTATAGTCAGTCTTACCAATTATTTCATATAATTTTTCCACTAATTTTATTAGATTTGGTAAATCATTTGAATCTAATTTTCCATCTTTCATTATTTCAGATAATGAATTCTTAATTTCATCAAGAGCATCAGGAAAATTATTTACTACACGCATTAATATATTACTAGAATGTTCATCTAATTTGATAGATACTTTATTTATTAATTCAGATTTTTTTGTTATATCTTGAAGTAATAAAGTTACTAATGAATTTTTGGATGTTTCAACAACAATAGCTGTTAAATTTGCTATTACTTCGGCAGGTGAGGCAACTTCTTCTTTGGTTTCTTCTTTTTTTACAACATTATCAGCAGGTTTTTCTTCTACAAAATCTGGAGAAGAATTTTTATTATCAACAACTTGCTCTTCGGCTATCATATAATATGTCTGGCAAAAAAAATATTTTATCGGAAAAACAAAGTTTAGAATTATTACTTTATTCTTATGGTTTAAAATTTTTAAATTATTTTATTTTTGGTCTATTAGTTTGTGTTTATATTAAATTGTATTAATTATTAATGGATAATCAAGAAATTATTTATACTTTACAACTAGAAAATGGTAAATATTATGTTGGTAAAAGTAAAAACATACAAAATAGAATTTTACAACATTTTAGTGAAGCTGGATCTTCATGGACTAAATCATATAAACCAGTTAAAGTATTAAGTCAAGTACCATCTTTAGATCCTTTTGATGAAGAAAAATATACATTATTAGCGATGGATAGATGGGGGATTGATAATGTTAGAGGAGGATCTTATTGTAAACTTATACTTTCTAAACATGAAATGGAAAAAGCACAACAAATCATTTATTCAGTTTGTGACAAATGCTATAGATGTGGAGAAAATAAACATACTGCTAGTGAATGTGATGATATTAAAATTAGTATTGTATTAAAATTTTTAATGGATGTTAAAATTGATGGACTATCAAAAGATAAAAGTAGAAAATTAATATCTAAATGTGCTGAATTTAAATGTATAACATGTGTTTTTATAAGAGAAAATGAAACTACTGATAACATTGAACAGTATAATCAAATAAATTTTATTGATTTATACAAAAATTTAAATAAAATAAATAATAAAGACGCTCAGGGAATTATTATTCACAAAGAATCTAAAATAAATATTGGAGAAAAAAATATGGATTTTTCTGATTTATTAGAACTTGTTTGGTATAATTATGCGTCACTAGTTCTTGTTTTTAAATAGTCTACAAAGTCAAATACATAATAAACTTTGATGCTAAAAGGAAAAAAAGTAATATGAAAAACTTTTCCAATATTCTTTAGAATTTCATTTATGGCCAAATAATCATATGAATCAGACTCTTTAGTTCTAACATCTGAACATAAATGACGTGTACCTACTGGATATCTAATATACATATATTGATGTAGCAACCCATAAAAATAACTAGATTTTACAAAATAACATGATGGAGATTTACTAAGACAATAATTAAAACTGTACATATTTCCTGGTTTAAAATTAGGATATAAAAGTGTCGAATCAAAACTATGAAACAAATTAATTGGATATGATAAAGGCTTAACTAATGAATGTGCTATTGAAATATTATTATGTTGTTTTTTCTCTTCAGAACTAAGTTTTCTATTATGTGTAATTGCTTCATTAAAAGCACAAACACCATAATTATATGACATAACAGCATCATATGCGTTTTTATTATAATCATATATACGTTCAGTATTATATCGTACTTCATCCATAGAATGATTAGATTCTTGATTTTGAACAGCGAGTTTAATTTCATCTTTAATTTTAATAGAACTAGCTGAACAAAAACTTAGAAACAGGTTATAATTGGTATGGTTAATACAAAATTCAGCACTGCGAGACATTATTTATATAGTTATATAACTATATAAATAAGATTTATTTCAATTTTTAAATTATTTCATCAACAAGTCCATAATTTATACATTCTTTTGATGATAAAATAATATCTCTTTTCAAAATTTTATCTAAGATTTCAGGTGATAAATGATTATTTGTCCTAGATAAATATGATTGTTTAATAATATCCATCAACTTGTCACAATTTTCTTTTTCATCCATAATATCTGAATATTTACCTTCTACACCTGTTCTTAATTCATGAATTAACATAAATGAATTTTGTGTTATAAAACGTTTATGTCCAGCCATACTTATTAAACTAGCTGCTGAAGCAGCTATTCCTTCAATATAAGTATATACTGGTATTGAACAATTTTTAATAGCATCAATTAAAGGAATAGCTGCAAATATTTCTCCACCATTAGAATTAATATATATTTTTAATGGTTTTGGTTGAGCTGTTTCTACAATATCATTAAAATCTAATAAAAAGTTTTTCCATCTTTTTTCTGCATTTTTGATAAATCTAATTATTGACATTACAGTTTGAGTTGATATATCTGAATATAAAAAATACTCATTATTTGTATAATCATTATGGTCTTCTTGTTCTCTGTCCATCATCATATCATTTAACATATCTTCATCGATTTCATCATGAGCAACCTTTTTTTGCTTTTTAACTTTAAGAGGTTTTTGTTTTTTACTCGCGAAATAAAAACGATTCATCTATATTAAACTAGAAATTAATAATTTTATAAATCTAAATTAACTTTAATTAAAAGAAATATCATTTGAGGTATTATATAAAAAATAAATACAATAAAACTCCATAAAATTGCTATACAAAAAGTAAATATTGTTGGATTGTCACCCATTATTTTATGAGGCATTAGTATAATATTATTTTGTCTTAATTCATTCTGAACATTACTGCGAGTGGACCTTATACGACAAATTGGACAAATTAATCCATGATCTACTATTTGTTTTAGACATTCTGTATGAAGTTTTACTTTACATGAACATGCTGGCTCAGCATATGGTATATTTAATTCTTCTAAGCATAATAAGCATGTGTCCATATTAGTTATTTAATAATATTTTAAAAAAAATAATTCAATTTTTTAAAATATACATAATATATATGAATGACAAATCTACTCTTGAAAACACACAACAATTCAATGAGAAAATTAAAAATAATTCTAACATAAGTATCAATATAACAAATTTATCAATTATAAAAGATGACATTAAAAATTATAGATCCTTAACTGATTTACAACTTAAACAAATAGAAAATTTGTCTGAAAGCGAAAAAATAGAAATAATAAAAGTATTTAATATTGTCATTAAATCTATTGAATACTTAATTTAATCATATCATAATATGATATTAATTCTTTTGTTTTATTTTGAATTTCACATAATGTTATTTTACTTTTTGATATTAAATTAAAAAATGTAATGTTTATGATATCTTGATTATAATTTTTACTAGTAATATCTTTATACTCATCTAATGTATTTTGAGATATTTTTGTAAATTCAATTATACATTTTTCCAGGTCTATATGTGTCATACGCATTTTACTTATAACTGCTTTTACTTTTGGTAATGTATTATCATCATTTTCTTTTTTAATTAGTTCACAATTTATGTCACCTAATTTATCTAATATATCTGAACAGTGTGACATATATTCAACTAAATTATTAGGTGTTAAAGGAGAATATGTCATATATACATGTGATGATTTAATATTTGCGCATATCGTAATTATTTGATTATAGTAATCAAATACTGTCTGCTTTTGTAATTTATTTTGAAACATTATAAATAATGAATAATATTTTTTTAAGTATTATTTATTAATAATTTTATATTTGTTTACTTATTATATTTAATTTTAATATATTCTTCACCTAAATATAAAAGTGCTTGGAAAATATCCCATACATTTTGTTTAGATACTTCATCAATATTATGATAAATACCTTGTAAACGTAAAATTTCACCCAATACTGATTCTTCTACACTTGCTTTATGATTATCAGCATTTGAAAAATATGATTCATCTCTGGATAAAATTTTTTCCCTTAATGGTATAGCATATACTAAAAATTGTTCAATTGGTAATACTGCATTGTATTTAATTAATTGTTCAAATTTAGTTTGATATGTTGTACCTACATGCGGTGCAACTTGAATAAGAAAGGAATTTAAGATTTCATTAAATTGTTTGATAATATCTGTAGCCATTAAATTAATAATAATTATATATCTTTATATAGATACTATAAGTAAAAAAATTGAAAAATATAATACTTTATACCCATATAGTTTAATGGTATGTCCGCTTCTAAAAAGTTTACCAATAAACATACCGATACCGCACCACGTCAAAATCTCTTTTGTAGAGATGCCATGTGGCCTTTAATCATCGCTGAATTAGGTTATAATCCTTTTAAAGAAACTAATGGTTGTACCTTGCGTCATTGTCAATATGAAGCTCATTCATGTAGAGGAGCTCATACGCTGGCTGACCTAAAACCTTTGTCTCATATTGTTAAGTATAATAGTATTAATAAAGCCACATATGATTGGGTTCGACTTTACAATTCAATTAAAGATTCAATTAAAGCTGATTCAGCAAAAATTACTGCTACCGAGTTTAGACCGCGTATTGAAGCAATCGATACTCTTAACTTTATTGATCTTATTCAATTGTGGCGTGAACTAGCTTGTCATTATCGTAAGATTGCTAAAGAGTTGCCCAAAAAGTCAATTGGCGTTGTTGATATTGTTCAACATGATCATCCAAGTGGTTTTAAATTTGCTGAAGATGTCCCTAATGTCTATTTGAATGAATCACTTGAAGATACAGCATGGGGATTTGAACGTCTTACTAGACGTTGCGAAACATTTGGTCGTTACGAATCAGCTATCGAATCAGGAAATAAGATTACTATTTGGGATTTGTGTCTAGCAACAGGTCTAAATTGTAAGGAAGGTTGCCATTATGATTCTGAAATGATTTGTCCGGAAGACTTTTTAACCGGTACATGCTCGTGTAAATCTGTTGCTCAATGTGAAACAGAAGAAATTATTCTTCAACAACAGCTTATTGCTAAATCAGCAGAACTACTCGCTTTAATTGAAGCCGAGAAGAAACCTGGTGATAATGATGGTTGGGTTTCTCACGGGAAAAAGGGTAAGGGAAAAGCAAAGTCCATTGATCCTAAAGATGTTATTAAGGCAGAAATCAAACATATTAAGAAACAAATCGACGAGCTCTCTAAATCTCGCTTTATTCACTATACAGAGCAAGGTATGAGACCTTTTAATACTCTACTTGAAGAATTTAACGCCGCTGAAATTATCCGTGTAAGAGCTGAATTGATTCGTCAACAAGAACTAGAAGCTGAAAGACAACGTGCTGAAGAAGCTCTTTGTGTTCTTGCGATTGCTGAACCTGTGAAAAAGCTTGGAAAGCTCGGCACTAAGCGTGCTTAATATCAATAAAAATTGATATTATATAGTTTTACTTTAATCATTATTTGTTTTAATGTCTTCTAATATTAAAACAAATAAACAATTACAAATTATTTGTAATAAATGTTCTTTTCCTATTGAACAAATTCCTAGTTCAATAGATACTTTTGTATATTGCCCTGCTTGTGATAATGTATTTGACTTGCCTACAAAAGAAAATAATAAAGAATGTGATAATCATGATGAAGAATATAAAGAAACAAAAATGACTTTAATTGAAGAAAATTATCTTAAAGCATATATGGAAATTCCACAAACATTTATCAGATCAGAACCCATATTTATAAAAGGATTTATTAACGGACATGAAATATTATTTTTACTTGACACAGGAGCTGAAAGCTCTTTTATTCCTGTAAATATTATTGAATCATGTGGAATTAGTAACTTAATTGACAAAACATATGCTACTAAATTAATTGGTGTTGGTGAATCTAAAACTGTTGGAAAAATTCATTATATTGAAGTTGTTTTTGATTGTGGTGTATATGCTTGTTCTTTTGGTATTTGTGAAAATAATAATTTACCACCTATTTTAGGTATTGATATGATGTATAATCTTGGTATTCAATTAGATTTTAAAAATAAAAAAATAATCTTTACAAATGATTGTTCTTTACCATTTATAAATAAATCGCGAAATCCAAATTAATTATTTTATTTACTATATTAATGAAGCTTTTTTATTTTAAACCAAAACCATTCTCACCTGTACAAGTTCTAATTTCTAAAATAGCGTCACAAGATGAATTTGAAAAAATAGAAGCTTGGACACATGAAGTTTGTCAAATATTACATGATCAAAAAGATGCTAACGATGAAACTATTTTAATATTTAGTATTATTCAAGATCATAAGAAAAAAACCACTAATCTAGTTTTACCTTGTATTAAATCTAATGATAAGTTAGTTACACGATGTGAAAATGATCAAAAATTTATGAATTCTCTTATTGTTGAAACATTAAATAAATCAGATACCGAATATTATCTTGAAATATTAGACTCAAAAGTATTAATACATCAATTACATCTTAATCTTATGGCTCTAAGCAAATTTTATATAATATAAATAATTTTTATTCTATTTATATTATGTTAATTACAATAATTTTTCTGTTGGTATATTCAAAATATTACAATCATCTTCTATTGCTACAATTATTTGTGTCATAGAGTCTTCTTCTATTTTATTATCATCCTGATTTGTATTTTCATTATTATTTTCATTATTATTTTCATTATTATTTATGTTATTATTTTCATTATTATTTATGTTATTATTTTCATTATTATTTATGTTATTATTTATGTTATTAGATGTATTTTGTAAAATAAAATTATTTATCATCTCGTTTTTTATAATTTCATATTTTTCTACTGATTCTTCTAATGTATCTAATAATATTTTTTTATTGTTATCATCTAAATTATTAAATGTATTACTGTTAATAGTTTTATTTATAAAATTTAAAACTTGTGCGCATTTATTTGCTTTTATTATATTTTCCATACTATCATTTGTATTATTATTAAAAATATTGGTTAATGATATTTTTGGAATAACTTCATTTATTGTATTTATAGATTCGGTTGGTATTTTTTCCATTTCGTTATTGTTGTATTGTTCATTATTTATTGTCATTGCTTTTTTTATATGAGATACTAAAGAAAATGAATTTGGTTGTATTACATCTATTGCTTGTAAATTTATTGGAGCTAAATTAAATGTTTGTAATTGTAATGTTGGTAAATTTATTAAATTATTTAATATTACTGATTCCGCAATTGTGTTTGTGTTTGTATTAAATGTTGGTGGTAAAAGTATAGCACCATCTGGAATTACTGGTTGTGTATCCATAGCTGGTACTAAATTATTTATTTGTTCTGGTGGATATAAACTATTAAGACTCAATGGAATAAACATTTCTTTTTGTGATTCAAATTGTGGATATTGATTTAAGTGTAATCCTATGTCATGTGATGTCACAAAACTATTATTGCTATTTATTACTTTATCTGATTTACTTAAAATTAAACTTTTTATGTCAAATATAAATTCTTCTTGCGAAAAATTTAATTTTATTGAATGTGAATGATCATAACCTATCATTGGACACCAATCTCTTGTTATATTTATAACATTCTGCATATATACAATTTGCCCATTCTTTGTAAAAAATGGAATAGCATTATTTTTATCAACCCAAATTATACCAGCTCCTATAACATCATTCGGAACACATGGTGTTGTTTGTATTTTAGCATTATTAGATGGATTGTTATATCTAACTGTACCATCATCAGTATGAAATCCTATTGTATCTTTAAACCAACCAACATGTGTATCCCATGATATATTATTAATACCAAATCCAATAGATATACATTCATTAGACCAAGACTCATAAATATTTTTTTTTGGTAATATTTTTAATTCATAATAATATACATTTGATATTAATACTTCTATTTTATCTTTTACACAAATTGGAAAAGAAAAAGGTATTGGGGATGAATAATTTTTTGATATAAATGGTAAAAGTTTGTCCGCAAACAAAATTCTATTACCACCTTTTTCTCCATGAAATTGATATTCATTGTTTATTTTTATTATTTTATTTTTATCTGAATAATTTTCACATAATAGCAATTTACTTGGCAAGGGAACAAAACATTTTATCGCTGTTAGATAGCTTGATGATATCACTTTTCTATCAGTAAAATCATGATTCCATATTAATAAATCTGTTAAATATTTTACTGGATAATTCTTATCTTCTTTTGTCTTATTGACTATTGTTTCAAAAGATTCATATTCCATATTATTAATAATATTAATACAAATATCTTTTATATAGCTTAAAAAATTGAAATTTTTATTTATTATCAAGCCAAAAGAATAGTTGGTATGTCGAGTTCTACTATGAATATTAATATGAAATACCATACCAAGGGTTCTTTTGTTCTTGCGAACGGAGAAATTGTTATTAATACACCACAACCTGGTGCTATTGTGATCCCTGGTACTCTACCACAAGTTACTACTCATGTTATTATGGAGAAGGGTGTTGACTCTATCTTAAAGAACATGATGAGCTCATCGCCTGTATCGCCATTTGGCGTTAATCTATATGACCAATGTGGTAATTGTTTTGCCAAGTACGAAGCAGGCCGAGCATCTAATGGGCATGGTAGTGTTAAAATTACTGTTGAACCTAAGATTTTGCTCTCTAACATCGAAATTCCTCATGTACCAGAAGAAGATAACGTTATCCTTGTTTTGACTTCCTACTCTGGTCTACAAAAGTGTCTTCGATCTGATGCTAAGCGTCAGTGTCTCACTCAAGATATTGAACAATGGCGTACAACTACTGACATTAGTCGTGTAACTCTTTTCACCACTCCTGAACTAATTAGGGAAATTGACTCACCTGAATTTACTAGCCTCTTCAAACAGGTCCATGTTATGACAACTGGATCATCTGGCGCTAGTCAATGTGTAGCATTGCTTTGTGAATCACTCTTCGGGGTTAACATTGCCGGATCAAAGCCTAGTTTCCAAGGTATGCTTTACTTTGGCCCAGATACTGATGTTGTTATCGCACGTCATACTAGTAATTCAACTGGTAATATTACACAGCAAATCAGACGCGGTGGACGTATCCAAATTAATACGGATTCTACAAATGCTTCTACTAAGTTCTTCGCCATTATCAAGACTGGTTCAGAAGCATTTAATCCTGAGCTAATTGTTGAAGAAACTACACAGACAAAGGCTGTCGTCACAGAGATTGAAACAACACTTACTCCAGAACAAATGGATACCATTATTGATGGTTACGCTTTCCTAACACAATTTAATGAAATGTCACATGACAAGGCTGTTGTGTTCTGTCAAGAAAATGCTTCTGAAGTTGTTCGTTACTTGTTTACTAATCCTTTCAAGAGCATCATCAATAACGAGTCTACAAACGAATTTGATCGTATCATGATCAGTTACACTAGTATGCTTAAGAATCAAATTGATCACAAGTTCGAGATGATCAAGGTTGAAAGCGATGCTCCTCCACAAATGATTCATACACATGCTCCATTTGCCCATCATCTACTTCCACTGTCATCTGTAGCTAAGCCACCTCCCCAAGGTGTGTATCAAGACTGTGCTAGAATGACTAGTTTGTGTGGCGTCAGTGTAGTTCCAGTCTAATTGAGTACTGAGTACTACAGAGCACAACCAAGACATGATATTATTTTATTTTTCCTTATTTTAACATAAGAGTAGTTTAAAAATATTTAACAATTAAAAAGATTATTTTTCTACCCTAATTGTAATATGAAATTTAATCATCAAAAATGTTCAAGTATATGTAAACCTGGTAATTTTTGTTGTAGTTCAATACATTGGGTATTAAATAACATGGTTGGTGGTAGTAAACCACAATGGACAGTACTCCAACATAATGGACCAATGTTTCCACCAGAATATCAACCACATAAAATACCTGTTATTGTTATGGGTAAAGAAATTATTTTACCTGAACAAGCAGAAGAATATATTACAATGTACGCAAAACTTATTGATACTGATTATGTGTCTAATAATACTTTTAAAAAAAATTTCTGGAAAGATCTTAAACCACACTTACCTGAAGGAAGTAATATTAATAATTTAGATGATATTGATGTTACTCCTATCAAAAATTATTTAATGAGAGAAAAAGATAAAAAATCAAATTTAACTAAAGAAGAAAAAGAAGCTATTAAAAGAAAACAAGACGAAATTGATGAACCTTATAAATACTGTATTATTGATGGTGTACAACAACAAGTTGGTAACTTTAAAATTGAACCACCTGGTATTTTTTTAGGTAGAGGATCACACCCTAAAAGTGGACAAATTAAAAAAAGAGTAAAACCTGAAGATGTTACTATTAATTTATCTAAAGATGCTAAGATTCCTGAACCAAATATTAAAGGTAAATGGGGGGATGTTATACATGATCAATCTGTTATTTGGTTAGCTTCATGGAAAGAAGATATATCAGGAAAAAATAAATATATTTTTACTAGTTTAGATTCTTTTTTCAAATCTAAATCAGATGAATCTAAGTTTGATCTTGCTAGACAACTTAAGAAAAAAGTTAATACTATTAGAGAAGATTACGAAAAACAAATGATTGATGAAAATCCTAAAAATAGACAATTAGCTACTGCACTCTACTTTATCGATAATCTAGCTTTAAGAGTTGGTGGTTCTAAAGATACAAAAGAAGAAGCTGATACTGTTGGTGTAACTTCTTTAAGAGTTGAACATATTACTTTATTAGAAGATAATAATATTAAACTAGATTTTCTTGGTAAAGATTCTGTTAGATATTGTCGTAAAGTCGCTGTTCACTCTCAAGTATATAAAAATATTCAAGAATTTAGCTCAGGTAAAAATAAAAAAGACGAATTATTTGATTTAATTACTTCATCTTCACTTAATGAATATTTAAGCTCAATACTTAAAGGTCTTACTGCTAAAGTATGGCGTACTTATAATGCCAGCTTATTATTTCAAAAAGAATTAGATAAAATTAAAGAAGATAAAGTTAGTGATATAGATCCTGACGAAAGATTAAATTATTTTATAGCAATGTTTAATCAAGCAAATACGGCTGTTGCTTTATTATGTAATCATCAAAAAAATACAAATTCATCATTAGATAATATGATTGATAAAATTGATGATAGACTTAAAGAACTTAAAAAGAAAAAGAAAAAATATCAAGAAAAGAAACAAAATGATAAGGCTAAAAAAATAGAAGTTAAAATTAAATCACTTAGATTAAAAAAAGATACAAAATTAAAAATGAAAAATGTATCATTAGGTACTTCTAAAAATAATTATATTGACCCACGTATTGTATTTGCTTTTATTAAAAAATTTGAAATACCACCTGAAAAATTATTAACAAAAGCTCTTATTAAACGTTTTGAATGGGCCAGTAAAGTTGATAAAGATTATAGATTTTAATTTTGTAAAAATATATCTAATAAAAGTTCATTTAATTCAGGCCTTTTGTTTTCTTCAAAACATATTATTTTTTTTAAAAAATCCTTATACTCATTTAATTTAGATAAATCAAATGAATTTTTATCTAAATGTTTTTCTATATATCTATTAAAAAATAAATCAAATGATAGAAACTCTTTGTCTTTGATTTTTGGATATTTTTTTTGAATTTTATAAATTAATCTTTGTAATGGTATATATTCAATTTGTTTAATATCTTTATAACTAAATTTAAACCACATATAGGCAAAAATATCTATTGCTTTTTGTTCTAATAAAAAATCTGGTGATATTCTTAAACCATCACTTAAATAATGTGTAAATATACTCCAAAAATTATTTTTCGCAAATAAATTTATTATTACACTAAATAAACCCATATAATCGGATTTTAATAATTGATTTTTATTTAAAATAAAACCTTCTATACAATCTATATTTTCATTTAAGGTTAAAATACTTTCTGGTGATGTTATGTAATTTGTTGATAATATATTTTCTGTTGACTCACACTTTATTAAACCAAAATCTATTATCGTTGTTACTAAATTATTATTAATAATATCTATAACAACATTTGATGGTTTTAAATCACAATGTAATATTGGTTGTAAATTTATTAATTGGTTTATTATCTGTTTTATTATTAAAATATTGTTTTTAAAATTTATTTTATACTTTATCTGTTTTATTTTCTCTAAATTATAAAAACCAAAATATGGATAAATAATGCCAACACCTACTAAATTTTTAAATTCACCATAATAAATTGGATAATTTTTTGATATTATTTTATTTTTTGAAAAATAATGTTTTATTAATTTTACTTCATCAATTAAATCATTACGTGTATTAATATTTGATATTTTTACTACTAACTTCTTATCAGTATTTATTTCTTCTAATAAATATACTTGACCTACACTTCCTTTACCTAAAAAATTATTTATAATAAAATCATGTGTATCATCATTTACATTTATTCTTAATATGGATCCAATAATATTTTTTGATTTTGTATCAAAATTTATTATTTCCATATTTACTTTTAATATTGTATAATTCATTTAATATAATCTATTATATTAAATGATTTATATTTTTATCTTAAATAAATCTATTATTTGATCAAGTTTGATTAATAAAAAATCTAAACCATATAATCCTGAATCATCTGAACCAATTAAAAATGAATTTTTATATCCATTCATTTTTGCTGTATTCACATTTACTGATAAATCATCAAAAAATAATATATTTGATTTAGGTATTGATTCAATTGTTGATATTAAATTTAAAAATGTTACTTTTTTTACACTCCATAATACATATGTGTTTTCTATTCCTAATAATCCATACTCATTTAATTCTGTTAAAGTAAAAGGTTTCTGTATTTCTTCTACTGTTTGTGAACCATATACACATTTTATTAAACATTCATCCCCTACAAGTATATTCACATTTTTTAATATGCGTCTTACATATTCGGCATATGCTCGTGTATTTATGTATATTACATGACCTGATGATTTTAAACTATTTAATTTTTTTTTTAATTTTTCCAATTTTTCTTCAGAACCAAATAAATCATAATAACCAGTTTCCACTCTATATTCTCCTGAATTTTTTATTGTCATTGTTAAATCAAAATCAAATACAAAAATAAATTTCTGAAAATCTGATGATAATTCATTTTGTAAAAATGTCATATCATTAAAAGATTTATTAAACATTCTGTTTATGTCATTATTCATTTATTATATTATATAATAGTTTTTTATATATATTAGATTTAATAAAATAAAAATTTGTTTTAACGTTAATCACTATCTGAATCTGAATCTGATTGTTCATAGTCTGAATCTGAATTATTAGTTAAATCTACTATATTACTCCACTTTTTAATCATACTATTTGTCTTTTTAGTTAGATCATCAATATATTCACATCTTAATAATGATTTCCATTCATTATTTTTTATAACTGTATCTGCTACTATTTCATAATCATCTTTAGTGTACCAATTTGGAATTAATAGACGTGTACAACATTTTTCTACTACTTTCTCTATTTGATTATCATCTAATTTTTCAATCATTTTTAGCAAATTGTTTATTTCCGATGATTCGCTTAATTCTGTTGAACTATCATCGGACTCTTCTTCTACATGTTCTTCTGCTTGTTCTTCCACAAGTTGTTCACTCGTTGTAACTAGGTTACAAATTTCTTGTATTTTATTTATATCTATATGTCGTATAATTAAAAATGATTTATACATTACATAAATTGAATAAATAACATCATATATTAGTACTGTTGTAGAAAATATTAATAATATTATTGATCCAATAAATAGTAAATTTATATAGTTATTACAATTACTTGGAAGATAATTTTGGAAAAAAATATCTTGTTCATTATCTTGTATATTTAATGCACTCATTATATTATTCATTTAATATAATATTATAAAATAATACTAATTTGTCTATTTATCAATTTTTTATACAATTGATTTAATAAACTCATCATTTGTTGGTTCTCTTCCTAAAAATATTTTAATAGATTCCATTGAAGGTCTTATTGATCCTTTTGATAATATTTCATCACGTAACATAATACCAACCTTACTATTTAATAATCCTTCTTTTTTGAATTTTGAAAATAGATCTTTAGCATAAACTAGAGACCAAGCATATCCATAATATCCAGCTTGATAACCTTGAATAATATGACCAAATGATGCTGGCTCACTTGTTCCTTCAATATGATCCATCTCTAAAATTGACTTCTGAAGCATATTAAAAATATCTACTGGTTTCATACCCATTGTTTTATAAGCAGATGAATGAATTGTCATATCAAAAATACCAAATAACAATTGTCTAGCATAATGCCATCCTTGTAATAGTTTTCGGGATTGATTTAATTTTATAACTAATTCATCTGGTAAATTTGCTGACATCATTTGTAAAGTCTCTTTTTCATAACACCATTCTTCAAACATTTGACTTGGAGTTTCTACAAAATCTTGTTCACAAGCAAATGATGCTGTTGAATTTATTGTTGATTCCGAACTTAAATGATGCATTACATGACCAAATTCATGGAAAAATGTCTCTACCTCATCAAATGTCAAGTTCCCTTTATTAAAATTACATCCCATTGTTGCTACCGGATATGTAATATTAGATTTTGATATAAATGGAAAACAAGCAGCATGTGAATATTTACCTTCTCTTGGATAAAGATCTAGATAAAAATAACCAATCACAATTCCTGTATTTGAATCTGTCACTTCATATAATTCTACATCTGGATGCCAAAAAGTATCATTCAAATTATTAACTCTGGTAAATTTATATCCAAGTAATTTTTGATAAATACTAAAAGCTCCTGATAATACAGTCTCCAGTGGAAAATATTTCTTTAATTCTTCTTTATCAAAATTACATGTTGTTTCAATATATATTCTTGTATAATAAGCAATATCATACATTTCTATTTTATTAATATTGTCACGTTTTGCTAATTTTCCTAAACTGTCCAAATCATTTTTTAGTAATGGTTTAATCTTATTTAATAATTCATGTAAAAATTTTAGCACAACATCTGTTGAACCTGCCATTGATTCTTGAAGTTCATAATCTGAATAATTTACAAAACCAAAATTATCTGCTAATTCTGATCTCAAACTAAATACTTTCTCTATTAGTGGTGTATTTTCTTTCATACATCTCTGCTTAAAAAGAGTATTAAAATGTTTTCTTACTTCTCGATTTTTAGCATATTCCATAATTGGAACATAATCTGGGTATTTTAAAGTTACCTTTACAGTTCCATCTGATTGAAGTCTCTCTGATATATATTTTTCTGGTAGACCTTCTAAGAATTCTACCTTAATTTGTTCACTGTATGATTCTTCACCCATGTTTTTACCAAATTCTGAAACTAAATTACTTAACTCTTTCTTAATTACTTTCACTCTTTCAAATTTACAATCTGGTAAATCCATACCTTTAATTTTATAAGCTAACATCTTATCTTTAAAATATGATTGTTGTTCTTCTGACATATTTTCTTTTTCTCTAGACCAAATATTGTCTGAATAGTATTTAAATTTTGAATAAATATCTTTTCTCATTGATTCATCAATTCCCCAAGTACTAAATTCTGTACTAACCTCTGTACAAACATTTCTAATTTCTTCATTTGTATAAAAATCCTTCATGTCAAAAATAGCACTTTCTACATATGAATTATCTAGATTAATAAAAGGTTGAACTAAATTATCCCAACTTAAATTCTCATTAGAAATTGATAGTAATTTACTTACTACAGTATCATATTTATTTATATAATTTGTTTTTACTGATCTAATTTTTTCTTCAGTTAGACCTGAATAATTGAGTAATACATTAACTGTTTTCATTATATTTATTATAATTCAATTTGCTTAATAAGCAGTATTTTCAATATTTATTAAATAATTGAAACATTAAATAATTAAAAGACATATTATTTATTCTTATAATGGAAAACCTTTTAATTACTACAGCTATATCTTATACTAATGGAAACCCACATGTTGGTCATTTATATGAATCTATATTAGCTGATTTTCTTAAAAAATCACACTCTTATTTTTACAATACTAAACTTTTAACTGGAACTGACGAACATGGTAAAAAAATAGAATCTACAGCAATAGAACAAAATATTACACCTAAAACATTATGTGATATTAATTCTGATAAATTTAAAGTCCTTAATAATAAATTAAATGTTGATTATGATCATTTTATTAGAACTACTGACCCTGAACATGTTAAATTAGTTATTGATAGCATCATTAAATCTTTTAAAAACAATGATATTTATCTATCTCAATATTCAGGATACTATAATGTTCGCGAAGAATGTTTTATTAGTGAAATTGATGCTAGTCAAACAAATTATCGCGACCCAATGACAGATAAACCTTATGAAAAAATTACTGAAGAATCTTATTTTTTCAAATTAGAAAAATACAAAGACTTTATCCTTAAAAAATTGGAGAATAATTTAGTTTTTCCCCAAAATAAATTTTCATTTGATAATAGAATTGATGACCTAAAAGATTTATCTATTAGCAGAACTAGCTTTGATTGGGGAATATCATTTCCTTCCATCACTACAGAAAATAAACATATTGTTTATGTATGGTTTGACGCTTTACTTAATTATGTTACTGGGGCTAATATATTATATCCTGATACTCAACATAAAACTATTCACCTAATCGGTAAAGATATTTTATGGTTTCATGCTGTTATCTATCAAGCTATTTTGAAATCAATTAATAATCAAAATAATTTTGCTGATACTATTATGGTTCATGGTTTTATTCTTGATAAATCAGGTCTTAAAATGTCTAAATCACTTAATAATGTCGTTGATGTTAATTATATTATGGACAAATATCCTATTGATGCTATTAGATACTACTTAATTATGGAAACTAATTGGGGAGATGATATTAAATTTAATGAAGATAGAATTAAAGAATTATATAATAATCAACTTATTAAAGATTTTGGTAATCTTTTTCAAAGAATGTTCACATTATGTAAACCTATTCAAAATGATATTAATGAATATAATAAAACAAATAATAAAGACTTAATAGAAGAATTTGATCTATTTAAAAAAGATTTACATCAAAATGTTACTACACATAACCATTCTAATTATAAGGCATTAATTCTAAATTTGTGTCAATATTGTAATAAAGAACTTACAGACAAAAAACCATGGGATAAATCGGTTGATCATAATGATAAAGTTATATTACTTTCAAAATTATTAATTAAATTAACTTGTATTATGAAGTTATTATATCCAATCATACCAAATAAAATAGTACAATTATATAAATATTTAGGTTATGATTTAAATTTGGATAATTATGATGTTACACTTAATATTACTGAAAATAAAATTAAAGCATTCGATCCTATTCTTTAATAAAATATTGAAATTTTTATTTATACAAATACATAATTTCACTATTTTAATGAATATTATTGTTAAAACACTTAATGGTAAACTTATACATCTTGATATTAATATTGATACTACTATGGATGATATTAAAAATATGATTCAAGATATGGAAGGAATACAAACTGACAATTTAAATATTTATTATAAAAATAAAATTTATAATGATATACAAACAATTAATGAATGTAATTATGAACAAGGTACTGTTATTAGTATTACACCAAAACTAAGACAATAAAGATTTAGTTACAATTATTTTATAACATATCTTAAATGACAAAACTTTCTGAAATTATTGACTTAAACCATTTACTGGATAAAATTAGAACTATTCCACATGATTTAATTGGAGAAATTATTTTTATTGTTCTAACTATTAATGGTATTTATTCATATATTTATTATTCTTTATACAAAATGAATAAGGAGCATTTTAAAAATAATATTGATTTACAAAAAGAACTTACTTTTTTTGATTTCTTTTACTTTTCTAATACTCTATTCTTCTCACTAGGGTATGACATAACACCGAAATCTATTGTTGTTAGAACTATTTGTACTAGTCAAATGATTTTATCTTTTATAATTACAACTATGTATGTTGCTAAAATTATTAGCTTATGTTAATGTTTTACTAAATTTTACTAATAAAAAAAATTGAATTATTAATAACATAATAATATATTATTATCTTATTAATGTCATATAATTTCGAAGAAATGGTTAATGAAGCATACCAAACCCTCGCTGAAACTAATAGTGAAGGTTGTAATAAATTAGTTTTACCTAAAATTGAAACTAATATTGAAACCACTCGCATGCACTGGAAAAATGTTAAAGAGTTTTTAAAAGTTGTTTGTAGACATCCTGATCATTTTATGGCTTTTCTTAAATCTGAACTACCAGATAAGGAAATTAACTGGTTCTCTGGATCTAAATCTGATGGATTACTTATTCACGGAAAAAGACTTAAACAAACACTTATTGTTGAAATGTCCATGAAATATATTAATATGTATGTACTATGTCCTTCGTGTGGTAAATGTGATACATCACTTAATAAGTTTGATTCACGTCTACTTAAATTTGAATGTCATGATTGTGGAACTACCAAGTATTTTGAAGCATTATCAGCTGAATAATTCTATTTCTACTTTTTTTATTAATCTACATATTGATTGATATGACTTAATATTGTCATCTAAATTTAAGTTTGTAAAATTTTTTAACAAACTATCTAAATCTTCTATACAATCTTCATTATTATCACTTGAATCTTCTATTTCATCTTCTAATAATTTATTTAATACGTCTTGTAGTTTTTTATTTTCTATTTCTATTTTATCTTTTATTTGTTTCATTCTTTTTATTTTTTCTGTCCAATCTTCAATAGCCTCAATTTCATTTACCTCTTTCTCTAAAACTTTATAAACTTCTGACATTAAACTTTTATTATGAATTAATCTTTATACCAAATTATTTAAGAATTACATTTTACTATTTTTATCTTAAATTCTTTATCACCCCATTTTAATCTTATTTTTGATCCAATTAAATCATTTAAATCTTCCGCATCTGTTATCCTTATGTTTTTATTATATAAAACTATGTTTTCTGGATTTTCTATGTTGTGTACTTTTTTTTCTTGTTGATTCTCTATTTTCATCGTCATTTGTGAATCTAACACAGCCAAATCAATTATTTGTTTATTTATCATCTCGATTAACTTGTTTTTATATTTGTTCCTTATATTTTTAAAATTTTCAAATTGTTTTAATAAATTATCATTTAATAAATATAATTGTTTTTGTTTATTTGTTATGGTATTTATTAAATCTAATTTAATACTATCTACCTTTTTATACAAACTATTTATGTATTTTTTATTATGATCTACTATAAATTGAGCTGCTAATGAAGGGGTTGGTGTTGATACATCAGCTATTAAATCTAATAATGGATTATCTACTTGATGCCCGATCGCACTCAATACTGGTAAATGAAAATTATAAACTGATTCTATTAACTCAGGTTGAGAAAAACCAAATAAATCAGCAAAACTACCACCACCCCTTGTTATTACAACCAAATCATACTGCTTATTTATTGTTTTTAAATTTAATAGTAAATCACAAATATTACTTGGACATTCTACACCTTGTACTTTCACATCTTCAATATCATATTCTATATTTGAATTGTTATTATTTAAATTATATATAAAATCTTGTAAAGCAGCTCCATCTTCACTTGTTATTATTAAAATTTTTTTGATAATTTGGGGTAATGGTTTTTTTCTATCAATATCAAAATATCCTTTTTTTATAAATTTACTTTTAATTTTGTCATATTTTATTTGTAATTCACCAATACCATCATTTTGAATTAATTTATCTACTATTAAACTAACACTTCCTGATCCACCATAAAAATCTATTTTAACATCTAATGTTACTTTGTTACCTTCTTTTAATAATTCTTTATCAATATTCTTAGATTTCCATATTATTGATCTTATATTATTACTATTATCTTTTAAGCTAAAATATAAATGCCCGCTTGATAATTTTGGTTGGGATACTTCACCGCATACTCTCACCTTTTTATTTGAAACAATTGATTTAATATACTCACTTAATTCTGATACTGTTAATATATATTCATTTGACATTTACTATAAATAATAATTTCTTTTTAAATATAATATGAGAAATACATTTATATTTGTATTAATCATTATAATGATTTTTGTATTTTTACATAACACAGAATCATTTGATGTTACAAGTTATATTAATTCTAATAATTGTTCAAATCAAACATATATTAGTTCTGAACCTTCACCTAGTCAATATTTAACAGAACTTGATATGACATACAAACCTAATGTTAATTGTTGTATTGTTCAAAAAAAATATTTACCTGATGATACTAATATGTTTGGTGGAAATTTTAAATACACATTTGAAAAAGCCACAAATGAATCTTGCGATCCTAGATTATATATGTTAGACAGTAATAAACAATTATTTGTTGATGGACAAAATGATTGGTCTAATGATTATTGCTCTGCTGATAATACTAATATTGGCTCTTGTAGAAATATAAATAGGGAATGTATTGATTTTGTCGACAAAAAATTTTGTGACAAATACAATATGGTATGGTCTAATAAAACATGTCATCAACAACTTGATTTTGTTTGGGTTGATAAAATAAAAAGAGACCTACCACCTAAATCTGAAGATAGTGGTATTGTTCAAATGTTTTAGACATTTATACTTTTGTTTACTGATTTTTCAAACTTACTGTATAGTTTAAAAAATACGTCTCTTATTAATTCTACATAATCTTTCGATTTTGTTGGTATTTCCTTAATATGAAGCTTTTCTGCTAAATCTTTTAACTTCATAAATCCATTTTGATGATAAAAACTTATTGTATCAACTATCACAAATTTATTAAAATTTAATAATATATTATATCTTACTGCCTCTGCTTGTACTGTTTTTAAATGGAAATCTATGTTATGAGATACAATTATATCTACATTTTTAATATCATCCTTAAATTTATTTATTACTATCTCCGGATCAATACCTTTTTTTATCGCTTTTTCCTGGGTAATACCATGATATCCTATTGTATCTTCTGGTATATTCATACAACGTGGTTTACAAATTGTTCTAACTTTTTGTTCTACGATGAAATTACCATCTTTAAAAATACCAATTTCATAATTAATTGTTACCATTCTGGCAAAAGCATAAAGCTTTTTTTTAGATACACTTTCTGTTGTATGGTGTAATCCAGTTGTTTCCGTATATAAAAAACATAGTCTTTTTGACATTATAACTATAATGTAACTATTGTTTAAACTATTTAATTCAATTTTATTATTACATACAAAAATTGATAAAACTTAATATTTGAAGTAAATAATAAGTTATACAATGGACAGAACTAATATTTTAGATAATCATGAAATTTGTAAAACGTGTACATATATTCTTTCAGTTGCACTATTTGTCTGTGGAATTGTATATATGGTCTATGCAAATGAAAATGTTGACTATTCCATAGGTGGTTTTATGATACTAATGTCATTTATGATGGTTTTAATGTCACATATGTGTTTTCCATATAGCTTATATTATTATCCGATCGATGATGACGATGAAAATACTGTATAATTATATATCCAATTCTAATGATAACTTTCTTATTTTACCATTTATTAATTTTCCAAATAATTTACCTTTTTTATTTGGCTCATTAACATCTATTTGATATAAATATAATCCATCAAATAAATATTTGTTTTTCTGGAAGGTCATTTCTACTAAATCTATTGGCTCATCTTCAGAGTCATTATCACTAATACTATCACTTCCATTCACACTATATGTTATTTCATCATTATTATAATTAGAATCTAAATCATCATCTGAATCACTATCTTGTAATTCTATTACAGACTTTTTTTGATTTTTTAATTTATCTGTTTTCTCTATGGGTAATTGATTATTCATTAATTGTTGCCATGTTGATTGTGTTATATGTCTTTTATTAAATGTTAACATATTCATTAATTCAACATACGTCTTTTTCCCTTTATTACTCATTAATAAAAAGTTTGATAAATTATCAATTGTTTCTTTATACTTTTTCACTTTTATTTTTTTCCTCATTTGAGGTCCTGTCTTGTCATATAGCAATTTCATATTCTTTAATCCATTATTTAATATTATATCAAAAAAATCTGTTTTTCTTTGCTTTTCTATAGTTAAGGTTTCTGGATTTAATGTACTTATATACTTATCATGTAATGCTGTATTACAAAAACTATGATTCTCCGGATGTTTTTCATTAAAATTTAACATATCCACTAATGCTATTAAACAATTCATCTCTTGATCCATTATATGTTCTATTTCTTGTTCTGATAATATATTTATATCTTCACTCCCTGGACTTGTTAAAAAATTATAAACCGGACCTTTATTTATTGTTCCTTTATTTATATTGGTTATTGTTGTTGGTTTATTTTTAACATCTTCTAAATCTGTCTCTATCTTTGTTAATTTCTGCATTAATTCATTTATTTTATTATTTGGTATTTCTACTGTTGTGTTTTCACACGCCTTTTCATGTTTCCATTTGGATTGTCTTGATTTAAAATCTTTATCACAATATTTACATTTTATTTTGGTGTCTGTTTGAGTTGACACTTTTTCCTGGATCACATTTCCATTTTCTGGAAATAAGTTGACATTCGGTTTACTTTTGGAAATACAAATTTTTAGCTGGTGTTTCCATAGTCCAGAATATGTTTTATATACTTTATTACAATTATCACATCTATAATTTGTTGACATACATGTTATATAAGTATATTTAAAAGCTTCCCTTTATATAATATTTCCATTATTTCCAAAAGTTGACAGAAAGTTGACGGAAAGTTGACATAAAATGGAAATTGAAAATATTAATAATTATTTTTGAATAAGTTAACAAACTTAAAAATATGTAAAAAAAATTAATTTTTTGCCCAAAAAATCCGGATTTTCAAAAAAAAATATCGCGAGGACAGTTCCGTCAACGTCAACTGGAAATATGGAAAAAATGGAAATAATGAATACATGTACTAAAAACATGGAAAAAACACTCATTTCCAATTGGAAATGTTGGAAATGATGGTGTCATCGGACTAAAAACAGTATATTTTAGATATATAATAATATTATTACGGTTATCACTTACCATTTCAAATTTTTGGAGTGTGTCAACCAAATGTCAACTTTTGTCAACTCGCGTCAACTTTTGTCAACTTTTTGTCAACTTTTTTCCAGTTTTTGTCAACTTTTGTCAACTTTTTGGTTGACGGGATTTATTTCCATTAATACTCTAAAATTTTAAAATATACAGTTATTATTTTTATCAAATTGTTAATCTAGACCCCATTTTTCAGCAACTTTCCGCCAGACTTTTTTAAATTTCTCCCAAAGATTGTTTTTTCTAATTAAATTCTCCATTTTTTTATTGATCATTAAATAATCTGTTAACAGTTTTGTTTTATAATTTTTGTTAATCTAGACCCCAATTTTCAGCAACTTTCCGCCATACTTTTTTAAATTTCTCCCAAAGATTGTTTTTTCTAATTAAATTCTCCATTTTTTAATTGATCATTAAATAATCTGTTAACAGTTTTGTTTTATAATTTTTGTTAATCTAGACCCTGTTTTTCGGCAACTTTCCGCCAGACTTTTTTAAATTTTACCCAACTTTATGTTTTTCTAATTAAATTCTCCATTTTTTAATTGATCATTAAATAATCTGTTAACAGTTTTGTTTTATAATTTTTGTTAATCTAGACCCTGTTTTTCGGCAACT
>JACCDO011444006.1_pt1 | contig 26526 bp, 23 predicted proteins | sample 7446101 | NCBI WGS metagenome assembly JACCDO01 (sample SAMN15323440, study PRJNA562643) | freshwater metagenome | isolation source: river surface water | place: USA:Blue River Watershed | collected 2017-08-16 | reverse complement strand
TTTATAAAACTTATAAATTTAATAAAGTTTTAAACATTAACTTATTTAAAGTTTTTGTTTTTTCAACCAAAATTTATTTGATTGTTACAACTATATAAATATTTTATATAGAAGGAGTTATCGCTCAATTTTAATTTTTTTCTAAAAACTATATTTTAGAAATAATTTTTTGTCTAAGGAATAATGAAGGGATTGTGAAAACCTTCTCAAAATTCTTTTATAAAACAATATGTTTTATTTCACATTTTAATGGATAATCATTAATATTAGACCTTATTTCATATCCATAATATAAAATATTAATAAATCTTTAAATATTTTTATTTTTATAAAAATAAATATATAAACTTTTATCAAGTTTAATAGAATAAATCCCATATATCATGATTATTATCATGCGGATAATAAAAATTTAAAACATATTGTGCAACTCTACCGGATTTTGTTGTAAATTTACCGTACTTATTTAATATATTATTTAAAGCATTTGTATATTTAGGTGGTTTTCCAGTATGTTTTTCACTTACAAAAATTTTATAAGCATTTGATTTAAATTCCCACCCATATAAAACAACAAAATCAATAATATCTCCATGTCTTTCTGCGCATGTAAACATTTCTCGGGATACCATTTTATATAATACTGGATCATTATAATTTAATATATAAACAGGATGTCCGCAAAATGTTTTTTTTACAGCATTTACCGCAACCTGTGCTTTTATATTATTACATACTTCATCATATAATTTACCAACAAGAGATTTATACTCGATTGAAACATTTAACAATTCTTCTAATTTTTTAAAATCAGCATTAGATGTAAATCTTATATTCAAATATGGAGAATGTATAATTTTAAAATTATTATAAACAGTAATATATCTGTATAATGTACTATTTATAAAAGGTAATTGTAATTTTCTATCATTATTATCTATATATATTAAATCTAATGGTACATCATCTTTAGGATTAAAAAACTTATAAGTATAAACACTTGCGCAATGTTTATCATCTCCAATAAAATAATCAATATTTTTATATTTATTTAATAAATTATTTTTTCTTGGGTGATCATCAATTATTATAATACTTTTACAAAGATTTGATAAATAATCGTAATTTGCTTTTCCAAAAGAAAGATCTACAATAATTAAATTTTTATCTTTCATTATATTATCATATTTTTTTAATCTATAATTTAACATAGTGTTTGAGCTACTTGGTTTTGTTGGAATAAACATTAATTCTTTTTTATTTTCAAAATATTTAAATATATAATATGCTGACATTAAACCATCTTCATTATTAGTATGAAACATAACAACATCAATATTATTTTTTTGCGTGGTTGTTATCTCTTTACTAAATGAAATTATTTTATCAAATGAATTTTGATATTCTTCTTCATCTTTGAAAAACCCGTTCTTATATTTTTTATTATTTTCAACTTCTGAAAAAAGATTGCATTTTTTTAAACAATCTGATAATTTTTTTTCAAAACTTTCTGAGTTATTATTTAATTTACTAGTTGATTCACTATTTTTCTCTAAAATGTTTGATTCATTATTTGATTCAATATCTGTTTCATTACTATTTGATTTATTATTATTATTTTTTTCTTTTTTTACTTTACTTACTTTTTTTACTATTTTTACTTTTTTTATTTTTTTTGCTTCTTTTTTATTTTGTTCATTATTTGAATTAGTATTTGTTTTATTATTATTTGATATAATATTATTTTTTTTAACACTTTTACTACTCTTTTTATTCTTTAGATTTTTTTTTATAGGCATATTATCTAATATTAGTAGATATAAAAAATAATGCGTATTTAAAATAATAATAATATATTAAATATATAATATAATGAGCTTAGAAACACCTGAATACAATGAATCAGTAAAAGAAGAAGCAAAAGAAATACTATCTTTTGATGAGTTAATTCCATATGTTAATGAAAAATATTTAACCTTTTTAAATGAATTAATAGAAAAATTTAAATATCATGATCATTTATCAGGTCCTTTAGATCATGATTTAAAGCATGCAAAAGAAAAATTATTAGAAAATAAACATCAAGTTATTGACATTATGATTGACAATTTTCTTTACTGTCTTGAACAACTAGCTGATCATAATTCTGATTATTTTATTTATCAAAAAGAAAAGATAACAAAAAAAAATGGTAAGTCATATAAAAATAAATTACCAAAAATTGGTAATAGAACATTATTGAAAAAGATATTATCTGAATCAGAATCTAAGTCATTACCAAAAATATTTAAAGATATTATTGAAATGTTTACATTATTAACATTTAAAAATGAATATAACGTAATATTATTTAATGAAGAATTTATTGATTATGTTAAAGAAAATTTTGATGAAAATAAAAATTTTAGTAAAATGATAATGGTAATTGATAATATTAATAATATTTTAGATTCTAAGTTGGAAGAAATAGATGAATCTCAAATAATTGAAGAAGATAATGATGATGAAATAAAAAAATCTAAATCAAAATCTAAAAATAAGAAGGAAAAAAATAAGTCAAAGGGAGGAATTGGACCAGATTTTTTAAAAGGTCTTGAAAATACTAAAATTGCCCAATTAGCAAAAAATATTAGTGAAAAAATAAATATTGATGAATTTCCAGCACTTTCAGATCCTTCAAAATTATTAAGTTCATTAGGTGATTCTTCAAATGAAGGTGGATTACAAAACTTATTAAAGTTTGTTGTAGGAGAGGTAGAAGGAGCATTTAAAGATAATACATTAAACGAAAAAGAGTTAATTGGTGAAGCACAAAATTTAATGGGTCAATTTCAAAATATGTCTGGTTTTGATCCAATGTCTTTATTATCAGGTGATAAAGGTAATATTGATATAAATCAATTTGCAAATATATTTTCAAAAATAAGTAAATAAATTTTTTTTTTTTTATAATATTATATTATGGATAACATAAATTTAGATGATAATAAAAATGTTGAAAATGAAAATGAAAATGATCCATTTTGGTTAAATGATTATAAAATTTTATTTTATAAAGAAAGATTAACAGAATTTTTTCCTACTATTCAAATGACATTAATTGAAAAATTAAATGCTATTTTTAGATTATCAATTTATTTAAGTGTATTATTATATTTATTTACAAATAATTATTTATATTTATATATAATGATTATTGTTGGTGCATTTACATGTTTTATTTTTTATAATCAAAAAGATAATTTAGAATTATATTTTAACTCAATACCTAATAGTGAAAATAATATTATTGAGAAAAATAATAACGAAATTAAAAATAATGATGTTAAACCAACTGTTGAAAATCCATTTATGAATATAAATTTAATAACAGATAGTAAAGATAAAGAAGCACCTCTTCCATCATGGAATAATGATAAATTACAAAAAGAGATAGAAGATAAATTTGGATATAACCTTTATAGAGATGTAGGAGATTTATATGGTAAAAATAATAGTCAACGAGAATATTATACTATGCCAAGTACTACAATACCAAATAATCAAACAAGTTTTGCAAAATGGTGTTATGGAGTTGGACCAACATGTAAAGAATCATCAATTTATTGCAGTCCTGAAATGGATCCAGTTCCATATATTGATCAAACTGACCCTTATTTAAAAAATAATGTTAAATATTAAGAAGACTTAATTATTTTTATATAATTTATTTTATATTAAATTTAGTATAAAATAAATGTTACTTTTCAAAGATTTTTTTCTTTTATTAATTTAATGAGTACTAATCTAATTATAAATGAAAATACAAATGTTAGAAGTGATAGATGTTTAACATCATTTCAAGATAAAAATAATGAAATTATGTTTAATTATAATTTTTTACCATCAGTAGCAAGTAATGAAAACTCAAGAAATTCCTATATAGATTCAACAAAAACTCTTGGTATTTTACAAGATACTAATTATGATATTAGTGGTAGAAATATTAATGAATCAACATTATTAAGAAATGGTGAAATACAAAATACTTGGTCAAAACGTGAATTAGATACAAGATTATTTCCAGGAGCACCACTAATGACTGTTGGTCAATCAGAACTAAAAAATACAGATTTATCTTCAAGACTAAAATTTGGAGAAGATACTCGTACAAGTAAATCAGCAAATGCAACATCTTCATATTCAGCAAATAATTTTATTCCATTAGTACCATCAATCGCAGAAAATATTCAAAATGTAGATCATATTATTCCAACTTTTTGGGTACGTGGAGGTATGAGCTCAAGAGCTGTTATAAGAAATATTGATTATATGAAATCATGTGGATTAAATAAATAATATTTTTATAAAATTCTTTTAATAAAAGAATAGGGTATTCAGATTTTTTTCAATTTATTCAGGTGCTCTACATTCAGGACATATTAAATTAGTGCCTGAATCAATCATTTGATTGAAATGTTTTGAACATATTACATGAAAACACTTAAAAAATCTTTTTACACTACTCGAATTTTCAAGAACAGTTGTTCCATCTATTATACATAGAGAACAATCACATGGAATATTACTTCCATTAAAGGGGTTTGGTTTCACTTTTATTATATTATCCATTTTTAATAATAATTATTTAATAATAATTATTATTTATGATTTTCTCTATCATTTTTTTTAATTTAAAAATATAACTATTATAACTTTTATGGAACATAAAAGTGTATATGATTTTAATGAAAAAGGTTATTTATTTCTAAATAGTGTTTATTCTTTAGATATTATAGAAGAATTTAATAAAGAAATAATTGAATTTATGAAAAATAATAATATTTACACCCATCTTCAAAAACGTAATGATGTTATTGAAGATACTTTTTTTATAAATAATACATATACATCTCTTGATAATTATAAAAAAATGCAATATTATTATTTACCTGTAATTGATAATAAAGGGAGTCATAATAGAATTACAGATGTAGGTATGATTGATTTTTATAATGCAGACAAATTATTTCCAAATTTACAAAATAAGTTTGATATCAATGTTCTTTTATCATTATTATTTAAAATTACAGGGTGTAAATGGAAATTATTAAGAACAAATATACAAATTTGTAGTAATGTAATAAATCCTAATTCATTTCATTTTGAAAATATTGATAAATGTATAAAGGTTTGTATTTATTTATCAGACATATATAATGAAGATTGTGGAGCACCAGTTTATATTGAAAATACTCATAATGTTAAAAATAATATAAAAAATAATCATATTAAAACTTTTTTAGGAAAGAAAGGTGATATATTAATATCATTTCAAAATGGTCTTCATCGTAAATTACCCCAAAAAAATTATAATGCTGGATTTTTAGTTTTTAATTTTATTCAATTTTAGCGATTCATATTAGAATAATTGCAAAATGATGCTTCAACAGGCTTTTGGGTTGGAACTTTAGGATAATATTGCATTTGACATGATGGTTGATGTGATAGTTTTTCTGGTTTGTTTGATGGAGCATACATATTACTTGGACAAAGACTTGCATTTCTTGTTTGTCCTCGCAATTCGCTTTCAAGATCTACTAAATTACCACTAAATAATGAAACACCATTTCCACCAACTGTACCAAATTCAATACGACATTTTGCACAATTTTCATATTTTCCATTATATAACATATATTCTAGTGGACCTGTTGATTGTTGTAAAGATTTTTGATATGCACATGCATCATAACTTAATCTATTTGAACTCATTTTATATAATTAATATATAGAAATATTTTTTTTATAAAAATACTAAAATATTTAATTAAAAATCATTAGTATTTTAAATTTTTTGTTTTTTTTTAGTATTTTATTTTTTTTTTTTAAATATTATCTTTTATTATATTATATTAAATAAATATGAGTTTTAATAGATTAAAATATGATAATTGTGAAGTTAAAAAATATAATCAGGAATCATTAGGTCCAGGACAATATTTATATGATACACCAATTATGTGTAATAATTGTTTAAATGATAATCCACGTATAATAAATCAAAAAAATGGTGTATCTTTAAATAGTAATGTAGATTGGAGATTTTATTATGGACCAATTGATGTTGAATCTGAGTTATTTAATTTAAATAGAAGTTCTTCAAGATGTCCTACTAATAAATATATTCCTAAGTGTAATCAGGGAGATTGCACAAATCAAGGTACTCCATGTGGTGATGGAGTATTAGAAAGCTGTAATGATCCACAAAATCCTTTAAGAAATTCATGGAATAGAATAGGTGATAATAATTTAGTAAATTTCCCTAAATGTTCTTTTCCAACAGAAGATACACGTTTAAGTAATCCATCATCTAATTTAAGAGGTACTGGATGGAATAGATTTAATCCACTATGTAAAAATCCACAAGAACATGTTACATTTCCTGGTGAATATATGACAAGTACACGTATTGTCGTTAAAGATAATCATAGACCATCTGTAACAGAGCCAAGAGTAAATGACATGAATCCTTATGAAAAAGATCCAGAATGTCCAAAATTATCAAATAATGTATGTGGAGTTTTTACAGGACCATTATATCAATATGATGTTTGCGGTTAAAAAATAAATTATAATTAAAAAAATTAATTTATTTTGTTAATAAAATAAATTAATTTAAAAAAATGAATATATAAATATAAAATGTCTACAGAAAAAGAAACCCAGTTATTTGAAAATTACGAATTAAGTAAAAATTTAGTTTATTATGATATTTTTGAAGATCCCGAGCTTGGATTAAAAGATGAAATTTTAAAAGGTATTTATAATTATGGTTTTGAAAAACCATCTCAAATTCAAAGAGTCGCTATAAAACCTATTATTGATGGAAAAGATATTGTTGTTCAATCACATAGTGGTACAGGAAAAACAGCAACGTTTATTATTGGATTATTACAAAGAATTGATGAAGAATTAAAAGAAACACAATGTATTATAATTTCAAATACACGTGAACTTGCTGATCAAACATATAAAGTATTTAAAGCATTATCTGTTTATACAAAAATTACGTGTAATTTATGTATTGGAGGTGATATGCAATATAAATATTCTTCCGATAATATAAGAGAACAAGTTATTATTGGTACTCCCGGCAGAATAAGTGATTTAATTAATAAAGATATTATCAATCATAATCAAATCAAATTAATTATTATTGATGAAGCGGATGATGTATTATCAACATCATTTAGAAAACAAGTAAAAACAATATTTCGAAAAATTCCAACAGAAGCACAAGTAGTACTTATTAGTGCAACAATTCCTGAAGAAATGGAATCATTATTTGTTAATATATTTAAACCTGATTATTTATCTATATTAGTAAAAGATGATGAATTAACATTAGATGGTATTACACAATATTATATTCATCTAGATGAACAATATAAACTTGATGCTTTAATTGATTTATATAAATTTGTTTCAATTGGTCAAGCAATTGTTTACTGCAACAAAAAAAATAAAGCAGATGAATTAAAATATATTTTAATTGAAAAAAGTTTTGCAGTATCTGTATTACATGGTGATATGATTCAAAAAGAACGTGAGGAAATTATGTCTGAATTTAGAACAGGTAAAACACGTATATTAATTACGACTGATATACTTGCAAGAGGAATTGATATACAACAAGTTTCTCTTGTAATAAATTATGATATGCCAAAGTATCCTCAAACATATATTCATCGTATTGGTAGAAGTGGTCGTTTTGGAAGAAAAGGATCTGCTATTAATTTTGTTACAAAAAAAGAACGTAATATATTATCATTTATACAAAAAATGTACAATACTGAAATATTACCTTTACCATATAATGTTTCAGAAATTTTATAAAATAATAATTTAAAAAAAATATAATAATATCATAAATATAATATCATTTTAATATAATAAATGATATTATATATTTCAATATTTATTATTATCATTCTTATATTTTATTTTATAAACTTTATACTATATAAATTTTATACTAATAAAAATATTGAAAATATGGAAAATAATAAGAATATTTATTTTATAAACAAAGATTATCTTTATAATATTTTAAAAAATGACGAAGATAATTATTATAAGACATTTTATCATATAGATTTCAAAACACGTAATATTAATAATATTGAAGAATATATTCCTTATATTGAAAAATCAGTATATAATCCAACTGAAAAAGAAAAAAATAAAATAAAAAAATGCATTAATAATGCAAATAGTAGACTTGAAAAAATTCATTTTAATTGGTTTGATGGAAATAAAGCAAAAGAATTACCATGGAATATAGGATGTGTTCAAGGAAAATTATATGAAAATGGACTGCCACATACCCGAGGAGACATTATTATATTATCAAAAAAAGATATTAATAATTATAGTGAAAAAAAATTAACAAATACACTAATACATGAGAAAGTACATATATATCAGAAAACTTATAGTTATGATATAGAGAAATATTTAAATGAATATAATTTTAGTATAGTTAAAAAAAGAGATGCTTATGATAATATTAGATCAAACCCGGATTTAAATAATTTTATTTACAAAGATAATAATAATAATATTTATAAAGCAATTTATAAAAATAATCCTAAAAGTATTGAAGATATAGTATATAGTCCAATTAATAATCAATCATATGAGCATCCTTTTGAAAAAATGGCAATTTTTATAGAAAATTATGGTATATGATAGTTTTTTTTAATATTAAATAATATTTTTTTATATTAAATGGATAATACTTTTATTTTTATGCATAGTGAATGGAGTGATTTATGTATATTAGAAAATAATATTATTAAAAGAAAAAATATTAGTACAGAAAAAGGTAATTATACTATTTTAGATAAAGAATTAATTGTTAATTGGGAAAATTGGGTAGGTAATGATATTTTTGTATTATTTAATAATTGTTATTATCACAAAACATTTTATGAAAAGTATATAATAAATAAAAATTTAATAACTATTAAAATATATTATGAAAATTACAATTATGATTATTATATTGATTTAGTAAATAATTATATTTTTAAAAAATTTGATATTACCAAACTAGGAAATTATGCAAAAAATAATAATATATCATCTATTATTTGGACTAATTTAATTGAAGAAAAATTTATTAATATAAATGAAAAATATTATGATTATGAATACTTAACTAAATTATTAGAATATAATACTTTAAATAATAATATTGATAATTTTTTAAAAAATAATAATTATGAAAAGAATAATAATGAAATTAATAATAATGAAAAGAATAATAATGAAATTAATAATAATGAAAAGAATAATGAAAAGAATAATTATGGAATAAATAATAATGAAACAAAAATAATAGAAAAATTTAAAAAAATAAATAATAATTTATATTTTAAATCATATAATAATAACATTAATATTAATAATTTAATAAAAAAATATATTTATAAAGTTATTGATTTTGAATTAGATTACAATAATTTAAAAAATAATGTTGAATCATTATTATTTGAAAAAGTAATAGAAAATGAAAATTATTTAAATAAAAGTAATATAAATAAATATTTAACTGATTTTCCTAAAAATAAGCATATTTTTGACTATTTTTTTAATTTAGAATTAAATTTTGAAATACCTGTAAAAAAAAGTAAAAGAGTATTATCACTTGTTGAATGGGCTTATCCACCATTTGGTGGTGGTGAAAATTGGATATTAAATTTTAATAAAATTCTGTCTAACAATAACTATGATAATTTTATAATATGTTTTTCAGATAATTTTAAAAATATTTCATTTAGTGAAACAAAATTAATTGATATTGAATATGTAAAAGTTATACAAATGCCAAAAGATATTATTAATATTATTAAAATAATTAAAATTATAAATCCTGATATAATAAACCATCAAGGTGTTTACAGGGAATATTTTATGAAAATAAGTAATGTTTTAGAAATTCCATTTTTAACAGGATTCTGTTTTTGGCAAAATATTGTTAAATTTAATCAAAATAATATAAACATTAATATGTTAAATAATAATTTAATTGAAAAAACAGAAGAATTTGAATTTATTTTAAAAAATAGTTATACTTATTCATCATCACATTTTGTAAATGATGTAATTGATAAATTATATAATAAAAAATTAGATGTTATTGAAACGATAAGCTTAAAAGATGATTTTTATATAGATAATAATAATGATAATAATAATGATAATAATAATGATAAAATTTATGTTACATTAATAAATTGTCATTATAATAAAGGAGGATATTTACTAGAAACATTGTGTAATAATTTAAATATTGATATACCATTACAATTAGTTTATACTGAAAATGACCCAATTGTTAACATTGAATATTTAGAAAGATTAATTAATATTAGGAATCAAAAAAAAAATATTAATAAATTAATTAAAGAGAAGATTAATGTTAAAATAATATACAATAAAACGCGTATTATGCTTATACCATCATTATGCGATGAGACATTTTGTAGAGTTGGATATGAAGCAATGATTAATAGAATACCTACATTATCATCAAATAATGGAAATTTAAAATATTTATTAAAAGATTATGCAATATTTATAGAGCACGACCCACAATTATGGCATAATGAAATTGAAAAAATATATTTTAATAATAATTTATGTAATGAATTTAAATTTAAAAATATTTCTACATTAAATGAAGCATATATTGAAGATAAAATATTAACTAAAATAAATAGTATAAATGAATCAAAATATAAATTAAATGAAAAGAATATTGGATTAATAATTCCTTGGGCAGATCAAGGGTTAGGTATTCAAGGAAGAGAATATTATATTACTATTAAAAATATTGGTTATAATCCATATGTATTAAGTTTTAAGCCATATCATGCTACTCATGAAAATATTAGATTACAGACTGATTACAATGAATGGGATTATGAAAATATACATTATAGTTCTAATTATAGAGAAGATTTAAGTTATCATGAAATAATTGATTTCGTTTATAAATATAATATAAAAAAAATTATTATTATTGAAGCAACATATATACATATTTTTAGAATAGCTATTTTTTTGAAATTACTTAATGTAAAAATTTATCTTGCAGTAAATCTTGAATGTATAAGATTAGAAGAGTTAGATTATCACTATGTATTTGATAAAATACTAACAAATAATTTAAATTCAAATTTAATTATGTCTAAAATTTTTGATAATAAAGTATTTAATTTCGGATTTCATTTAAATCATAAATATTTTCAAAATAGGATTAGAAATAAAATTAATACAAAAGAAAAAACAAAAGAAAAAATAAAATTCTTTTGTAGTGGTGGATTTAATGGTATTAGTAGGAAAAATATTGATATTATTGTAATAACATTTTATAATATATTTAATGATAATATTTTTTTGAATTGGGAATTAAATGTATATATTCAAGGTGTACAAATTCCAGAAGTAATCAATAAATATAAATGTAATAATATTATATATCATGTTCATAATTTACCTTACAAATCAATAATTGATAAATATTTTGAACATGATATTTTTATACATATGGGATCTCATGAAGGGCTTGGAATAGGATTCTATGAATCAATATATTGTGGAACACCAATCGTTAGTATGAATTGGATTCCAAATAATGAATTAATACAAAATAATGTAAATGGATGGTTAATAGATTGTTCATATTCTAATACATATGATAATGATAATTCGTTGTTAAATAAAGGTGTAATAAATGAAATCACTCTTAAAGATAAAATAATAGAAATATTGAAAAATAAAGATGATACAATTAATTTAATTAATAATACTATAAGTAATATTAACAATATATCTAAAAAAAATAAAAATCTATTTGAAAATAATTTTTTACAATTATTATCATAGTTAAATTTAGCGTCCAGTCCATACTTTAATAAGATCATAATAATCCAAATTATTCTTATCTTTATCTTTTAAATAACTATCAAAAGTATATCCCCAATGAATATAATGGTGTATTATTCCATAAATAGAAGGATTATTTTTTAAATTTTCATATTCATTAGTACATAGCACTGAAAATATACGTTCTAAGTTCATTCTTAACGATCTATTTTTTACAACATCTAATAAAATAAATAAATTATATTTATTAACTAAATTATTTAAAAAATCATAATCAATTACACTTTGTAATCCATAACAACCATGCCAATTTTTTTTATCATAATAAATATTTTTTAATTCATTATTATTAAATATATTTAATAAAAATAATTCTTCATCTTCATTATCCCAATCATGTGTAAAATGCCATAAATATTTTATTTTTTCGGTCATACTAGAAAAATCAATATATTTATTAATAAATGTTGAATCATGTATTATTATAGCTTTATTAAAGTAATGAAATTTATGAAAATAATAATAACCAAGCAATTCCCCGCGTTGAGTATATTCTGATCTTATTACATCACAATTTAATAATTCTAAATCATATTTAATAAAATTATAATCACTATTATCATCAATAATTATAATTTTATTATTATAATATTTTCTTATACAATTATAACATTCTATCCAATATTTATTTGTAGTCTCTGAATTAACATGTCTTAATATTATAAATCCATAATCATCAATTATATTTTTATTATTCAAATTATTAAAAAAAGTGTCATTATTTATTTTATTTTCATTTAATAATAATTCATTATTAAAATTATTATAAATATTAGCATGTACTTTATTATAATTATTTAATATATATAAAATAATATTATTTAATAAATTATCAGTAGTTTCTATTATATAATTATTTAATTTATATAAATTAGGAATATTTAATACTAATTCTTTTTTACAATTTATAACAATTATTTTATTATATATACAATAATTACAAATAATTTCATCATATAAATTATTATCATTAAAATTAATAAATATTTTATGTTTAAATAAAATATTATAAAAATCGATTTTTCTACAATTATCAATATTATTTGCAACAATATTATATTTTTTGAAATTTACTATAATTTTTTTTTTATAATCATTATCAATGTTTATTAATGCAACATCATATATTTTATGATAGTTTTTTATTAATTTTTCATCTAATATAATTGGTAAAAAAATACTATTATAATTTTTTAAAAGAAGATTATTATGAAAAAAATTATAATTTATAATATTTATTTTATAATTTTCTAAATATGAGTAATCATCATTTAAATTTAGATTTTTAATATTAAATAAATAAGAATTTTCATCTAATAAACTTATATTTTTTATATTAATTTCAGTTAAAATTTCAAAAAATATATTTATATTATTTGTTTTATTGATAGTCTCTAAATTTTCATAATTATTAAATAATATTAGTTCAATATTATAATTATTTATTAATAAATCTAAATATATTTTATAATTGTCATAATAAATATCTGAAATATAAATAGTTATCATAATTTTAAACCTCTTTTTTTTTAGATATTAGTAACGAAATAAAATATTTTCTAAATTTTTTTTCACATAATTTATATAATTATATTCATCAAAATTAGAATATATTTTATTAAAATAATAATCATAATTATTTAAAACTTCTGATGCATAATTATATAACTGATTATCATCATTACAAATTATTATATAATCTTTTAAAAATAATAAATCAGAATATACAGATTTTTGAGATATTATTATTACTTTATTCATTATTAAATTAACTATTCTAATCATTTCCATTGTCTTATGATTATCTGAACAATGAATATTTAAATATATTTTTGTTCTACTATATAAATTATTTCTAGCTTCACCATAAATATTATCAAAAAATATAATATTTAATTTTTTTTCATTATCTTGATATTTATTTTGAAATTCTGATTCAACATTTTTTAATAATATATCTCTATAACTATTATTTTTTAATGATAAAATATCAATATCTTTATTTTTTAATTCATTATCATCTTTACATTTAAAATAAGGGACTATAAGAGAAACATTATATATATTTTCAAAATAAGGAATATTTTCTTCTGAATAATCAATAATATTTATTTTTGTATCAATAGTTCTAATCATTTTATAATAGTATTCATTACTCATTTGTTCAATATTCATAAAATAAACTTTTTCATAATTATTTTTGGTTTTTTCTGTTATAATTTTCAATATTTCTAAATTACCACTATAAAATATTTTATCATAATCATTAAAATCAATAGAATCTAATAAATTTTCTTCAAATGTTGTTATATCAAAATATACTATTTTATCAATAATTACATTTTCAAAATGAGTACTGATAAAATCTTTAATTGATAATATATGTTCTTCATATAATCTGTATACCCAATTTAATGTTGCGCTAACAATTATTATTTTTATTTTTTTCATAAGTATACAATTATTTATCGATAAAGCCCAATTATCCCATTGATAATATTTTAATGCTTTTTTATAACCATTTTCTCTAATAATATTATAATCATCATTATTATAAAGAATAATCATTAATTTTTGAAACCAGTCGATTTTTTCATCAATATGTATATAATCAATATCTTTTTTTAAATAAGTTGTAAAATTTGAATTACTAACTAATAATCCTTTACATCCTAAAATTTGTGGTACTCGTTCTGAAAAATATTCTTGTGATGAATGTTCACTATTTAGTTCATGTAACATAGGATGTATTGATAAATTTATTTTACTATTACTAAATACTTTGTAGCAATCATCATAACTTATAAATCCTTTGTAACATTCTGGAAATATATTTTTAAATTTTTCTAAACCATAAATATGTAATTTTATTATATCTCTATACTCATATAATTTATGTACAATAGAATATCGTGTAATATTTGTCGATTCATCTGGAAATTCATAAGTATAATCATATAAATTTGTACAAACAATACTTATATCGCATTCATATTCACTATTATATTCATATCTTGATATATTTTTATCAAACCCAGGAGGGTTATAAGAAATATTACAAATTTTTTCACAAAATCTTACTTCTTTTTCATAACAAGATAATACATTGTCCATTAATGGATAATATTTTAATCTTTCATCTATTCTATCACTCCATATTAAAGAATTATATTTATTATAATTATACAAAAAAGGGTCCCAATTAAAAAATATATTTTTAACACTAACAGCATTTTTTACTTTATTAATTGATTGAAAAGTAATATTATTATACCACCATAAAATAACATTTATATTATTATCTTTAATAAAATTTATTAATATATCATCTCTATTAATATTTTCTTGAATAACATAAGAATGATATGGGAAAAAGAATATATTATAATTTAATTTTTTTAATGAATTGGATGCATAAAGAAAACCATCTTGTAAATGACAATATCCGATAATTAATAAATTCATATTATTATTTATATGAATAAGTTTTTATTTAAAAAAAAACTTAATCATTTAAATTATTTTTATTTAAAAAAGCTCTTATTTAATAATATAATGTATTTATATTCATTTTGTAGTAACATATTTATAATGGGATCATTAGTAGTATCATTTCATCATCTTTTCAAAAAATTGAATATTGAAACACAATTATTTGAAAAATTTAGTATTAACACAATGAGAAGTGTAATTTGTGGTACTATTGCACATGAAGCTTATCAAAAATATAATTATATATGGTTAGATAAGTGTTTGGATAATGAAAAGATAGTTAATAAATTTTTAGATTTTCATAATATGTTTTTATCATATTTTATTTTTGATACAGTGTTATTATGGTATCAAGTATATCTTAAAATTGAAAAGAAAGTAAGAATGGATTTATTATTTCATCACTGTCTTGCAATAGGTGCATTATTAATTATTGAAAATAAAGGTATGTATGGTATCTCATTAATGATTGGATTAAGTGAAGGAATGTCGCTTGTTACAGGTCCGAAATTATTAAGTATGCATTATGGAAATAAATCACTAACAAATAGCTTTATAATTTTTAGGTTATTATATCTTATTTTTGTTAGAATGCTTTTTATATGGCCGTCATTAATATATTTTTATCATACTATAACATTAAAATGTGATAAATATAAAGATGATAGAAATATGTTACTTGTAATCTTTTTAGTGGGATTGATTTTTCATGCAGAGATTAACTGGTTACATAGTGGACGGAAAGAATTAACGCGAATTTAAAAAAATTGACAGTAAAAAGGTTATTATTTTTTTATTTATTATACTATTCATAATAATATAATTAATAATATATATACTTTAAGCTTAATAAATATACAATAAGAATGAGTTCAAATCAAAAAATTGACTATTTAAAAGAAATAAATGAAAAAGGAGTTAACAACATTATTAACGTGTACGAAACACAAAATCCAAAAGAAAATTTTTTTGAATTGATATTAATTCAAATAGAAAATTATGGAATATTACATTTACATACTTTAAGATACGATTTAAGTAAATTTTTTAAAACTTATGGAGGTGCTATAATATTTAGACGAGATGAACTTCAAATTACTATAGATAGAGAATTTTCTATGGATCATTTTTTATATTTGTTGGAACATGATAAGAAGAATAATTTTTACATTTTAAATTTATGGAAAAAAGCAATTATTGATACAAATATAATGTCTGAACGCAAGTATCGTGATAATATGTCTTTTTTTGATAAATTTGATATGATGATATTTGGTCTATATGTTTCGCTTACGTTTTATTTTAAGCATTCAGAAAAAGAAAAATATTCAATAACAGAATTAAATACAAAGAAAGCTTATCATAATTATGTTTCTTCTAATTTTAATTCTGATGATAAATATGGATTTTATATTCATAGAGCTGTTTATCTTAGTTTGGTGAAGTCTAAAGACTTAGAATTTGATATTAAACAGATTGTTGAAATATTTACTGATGAAGGAAATAATCAAAAATTTGTTGTAAATCATATATCACCATCATCTTTATGTTGTAAAGATGTTTCTTCTACAGAAGAAATTCAAAATGGATTTAAAATTTTTAAAGATGATACTAATCGTATTCCTTTTGTAATTTTTAAAAAAGGAAGTGATTTTTTTATACTTGATTTAGCAAATAATAATTCTAAAATTATTGAAGATAAATCTAAAAAAAGATTAATACTAGATAAGTTAGTAGTTGGAGAAAGTAATATTATTAGTTGTGATAATAAGATATATCAATTTAATATCGATTTAATTTAATATAAATTTATTAATTTTTAATTAATAAAGGTAGATTTATTTTAAAATATTCATTAAATATATAATGAATAAATTTATAATTTTTTAAAATAAAAAATTTGACAGTAAAAAAGTTATTATTTTTTTATTTATTATACTATTCATAATAATATAATTAATATATACTTTTCAATTTAGTATTTTCAATTTTAGTATTTTAAAGATGGATAATGATTCTATAATTAAGGAAAAACTATTAGAATACTTTAAAGGTATTGGTAAACTTCCTGAATATTTTACTATTAATGATTTAAAAAAATATAGTAAACAAAATATGATTGATCTAAGTAAAATAGAAGGATTTCATAAAAATTATTATATATTTTTTAGAGATTTAAAAAAATCAGGATTATTTAAAAAATCAGATTTTATCGATGAAACTGGAAAGTTTAATTCAGATATTTTTTTTAAAATTATTGATATAAAAATAATTTTTTTATTTTTTATTTCTTATCATAATGAAGAAATAAATAAAAATTTTGAAATTCATGATAATTATGACTTACCAACTTCTTATGATTCGTATACAAGTTCTCTTTCTGAATGTATAAATGAGTATGATAGATTTGTTTTTAGAATTGTTTATCTTTCTATTGTAGATGAATTTTCTAAACCAGAAATGTTTATTGATATTAATAAACAAATTTTAGGTAAAAATATTTTAGATCAAAATTCTGCAGAAATATTTTCACTTAAATATAAAATTTATATTGAAAATGTCAACAAGACTGATAATAATATAAAATGGTCTGATACTCCTCTTAGTGATGATTCTAAATCAGAAGAACTAGAAGATAAAAGCTCTAAACTTTTTGAAAGATATGATAATCCAATGATGAAGTTATTGGAATGTTTGAAAAAAAAATCTGAAAAAGATTGTCATAATTGTCGCGATTGTCGTAATTGTGACACAATACTGGGTACTAGTAGATATCCTTTTATGATTGTACGAAAAGGCGTCGAATTTACTTTAATTGATGTAGCTAGAAATTTTTATCTTATTGATTGTGATTCTAATAAAAAATTGGAGACAAATACTAAATTAGAAATTGATAAAATATATACTATCAATTATGGTACATCAACAATAGTCTTTAAAATAATAAAAAAAGATTAATAAATCTTATTAATTTTATTATGAATAAAGGTATAAAAAAAATTGATAAAATTATTTTATTAATTTTTTTTTTATAAAAATATTAATTAATTGTATTTTTGAATAAAAATGTCAAAAAAATTAACATTAACAGAAATAATAGAAAAATATGATAATGAAGAAGGCGAAATTAAAGAATTTATTGAAAAAAAGTTAGATAGTGATGATACATATAATAATTTTTTATTAGATAAATATAACATATATAAGTGGTTGTTTTTTATAGAAAATTACGATATTGATGATTTAATTGATTATTTTAAAAAATATTTTTCAAAATATTCACTTGAAAATAGTCCAACTTTAATAAAATTTATTTATGAAACAATTACATTAGATGATTTAAAAAATATAATAATGAAAGAACTTAATAAAATAATTTGTAAAAATACATTAGTAATAAAAAGAGTCTTTAATTGCCCAGCAGATGAATATATTTCGATTAATTATTATGATTTTATTATGGAAAAGATTAAAAATGAAAAAAATAGAAAAACTATAGAAAATATTTTAAAAGATATAATAATAGCTTTACAATCTGATATACGTTTTAAAAATTTATTTATTTAACTATAAATTTCTTATTTATAATTTTATAAGATAAAATAATATAAATATTTATATTATTTTATAATAGATATAATCATGGAATATTTAATAGGGTTAGGAGTATTAGGACTAGGTTATCATTTACAAACTAACAAAGATAATAAAGTAAAAAAAAATTTTATTGGAAATGTTCCTAAGAGTCAAGAACCATCATCAGAAAATACATATACATCAAAACGTGCTTATAATATTTTTCAAGAAGAACAAAGAAAAGCAGATGTATTATTAGAAAAATCAAAATATCCACAGGATACAAACGTTGTTACTCCTGGACCACCTTTTCCAATAATGTATAATAAAGTTGATTATACACAATCAAGTTTACCAGTTGAATTTAATAGTTATACGAAGTATGATGATATTATAATAGATAATAATAATATTGATAAAAATAAAGAACGAAATTTTAATAGAATTGAAAATAATAAGAGTTTACCTGATTCAGGTGGTTTTCAAGGAATATCTTTAACAGGTAATCCAATTGATCCAAATAATTTTACACATAATAATATGCAACCATTTTTTGGTTCAGGTGTTAGACAAAATTTAGATGAATACTCTACACGTGGAATATTTGAAAATTTCACAGGTACTCAAGATAATTATCAAAAAAAACAAGAACAAGGTTTGTTATTTGAACCACAAAAAAATATGTCAAATGTTTATGGAACAGGAAGTTTAGATGGGTTTATGTTAGATCGTTATTATGTATCGAATATTAGATCAAATGAAACACCTATTGAAAAAGTATATGTTGGTCCTGGATTAAATCAAGGTTATACAAATGAACCATCAGGTGGTTTTCAACAACCTGACGCACAAGATTATTCAATGCCAAAGACAACTGATGAAATACGTGTTAAAACAAATCCAAAAATATCATATTATGGTCGTATTGTTTCTGGTTCAAAGATTGCAAAACCTGGTAAAATTGGTACAGTTTATAAAAATAGACCTGATACATATTATATTCAAGAACCAGACCGTTATTTTACGACAACAGGTACTGTTATTGCACCTGAACAAAGACCTTGTATAGTTACAAAATATACAAATCGTAAAACAACTGAATTGAAAACTCGTACTGGTAGTGCAGCACCTGTACATGGTACTGTTGCTCAAGTAAGATCAAAATATAAAGTATCTAATAAAGTTACTTATAGAGATGATGGGCCTAGAAATGCAGATGCAACAGGTGCATGGTCTATTATTAAAAATATGCTTGGATTAGAAAAAAATACACCAAATGATTATGGTAAACAATCTATTAGAATAAGAGATAATAAACGTGTTTTAAATAATCAAAATGATAGTGGACATAATATTATTAACTTTAAATCATCACTTGAAAAAGGAGTTGCAAGAAACAATCAAAAATTAAAAAATACCAAAAAAGCATCTATTACAAATAATAATAGAATTAATGGTAATTATAATGGTGTTAAAAAATCAAAAATTTATGATCCAAATGATGTTCCTAAATCTACCATTAAAGAAACAAATATTCATAATAATCATAGTGGTAATATATCAACAGCAATGCCTAATAAAGGTATTGCATATGACCCAAATGATATTGCAAGAACAACAATTAAAGAGACAAATATCCATAATGATTATAGTAGTAATATTCAAAATATAAATAGAGGAAATGTTGTTTATGATCCAAATGATCTTGCTAGAACAACAATTAAGGAAACAAATATTCATAATTATCATAGTGGTAATCTTGGTAAAAATGCACCAAGTAGAGGTGTTGTTTATGATCCAAGTAATGTTCCAAAAACAACTACTAAAGAAACAACAATTAAAAATAATCGTAAAGCAAATATTCAAAATTCAAAGAATGGTAATTATATTAAAAATGAAGATAAACCTAAAACTACAATGAAACAAACTACTATGACAGGAAATGTAATGGGTATTGCAACACAAACAAGAGGAGACGGTCATCTTGTTAAAGGTATGCAAGTACCTGATACTATTCGTAGTCATACTAGTGTTCAATATGTAGGTGATGCAACTGGACCTGAATTAGGAGCTTATGATGTTACAGAAGTTACTGCAAACAATACAAATAGACAATTTACAGCAGATATTGAATATTTTGGAGGAGCAGGAAATGATGGTGTAAATACTGCACCAATGAGTTATGAAGATGTATATAATATGGAAATGAAAGCAATACGTTCTTTACAAGATAATGGATATACACCAAATCCAGGAGGAGTTAATGAAATATTAGATAGTAATCAAATTAATATGACAACAACTAGAATAGGTGATATTCAAAATAAATATTTAAATGAAAGAGGTGTAGCAACAGATAAAATATATAATAGTATTCCTCAAATTAATTTAACTAATTTAAGTCAAACGAAAGAAATTGTACCAAATGAGCCATTAGCTGATAGAATAAATCCTGATCTATTAAGTGCATTTAGAGAAAATCCATATACTCAACAATTGACAAGTTGGGCATAATAATAATTTATCATTTTATATTATATTTTATTATGTAATTTATGATATAATTTATGATATAATTTATAATCTATTTTATGATTTATTTTATATATAAAAAATTATATATAAAATCTTTTTTTTTTAAAAATTTATTTATAAATCATATTTATCTAATTTATATTTTTTAAAATACATTATTCTACAAGGAATAAATAAAAATGTAGTTATAACATAAAAAGATAATAAAATTAATGTACATAATGAGAATGATAAAGTATAATTTATTATTATTTTAAAAAAATATAATATATTCATAATTAAAATATTATATTTAAAAGACTTTAAATAAAAATATTTTATTTAATAATTATATATGTTATCCGGGTATCCTATAGAGCATGAAAATAAAGGATATTATGATGTTCCAATTAATAATGAATATTCTAATAAAGATATTCGCGATAAGCCAATAATTACAAATGAATATCGTTTAAATCATGATATTAATCTTACAATTAATGATAATCATACTGTATATAAAAGCTTTCAAGATCCAACTATTCCATCACCATCATTATATACTGAAACTGATCAATCAATGGCTGGTTATTATAATAAAAATCCTATGAATCTATCTTATGAAGTTCCAATTGTTCCAAAGAAAGATTCAAAAATATATAATTATATTAATTCAGATTATTATCCACCTTTTGGAATAGAAAGTTTTAGTAATAATAATGATTTACATTCTAATAAATACTTTATAATATTAGTAGTAATAATAATTTTATGTATAATCTATTTTTTTTCTAGATAAAAATCTTATTTTTATAGATTTCTAAATATAAATATATATATTATATTTATATATGACTTCATTTGGAGGAGCACCTATTATGAATAATGGATATTATGATATTCCTATACATAATCAATATTCAAATGAACAATTACCTAGAAATAATCAAAAAGTAATGAATAGTTATCAAGTAAACAGAAATATAAATAGAACAATGAATAATAATAAAGGAAATTATATGGTAATTAATGAACCCACTATTCCTTCACAATCATTATATTATGAAACTGATCAGCCAATGAGTGGTTATTATCAAGATCCAATGTATATATCATCAGATGCAGGAGTACCATTAATGAAAAAAAAAGAAATAATGTATAATGATCATAATAATAAACCTTATATTGAATCTTTTAATAATAGTGTTGAATTAGTTGGAAGAGGAGAATCTCTTGGACCAGGATCAGGTTATACATTAGGACCTGGTCGAAATATTGGAACTGGATATTTAAATCCGCAATTTATACCAAATGTTAGTAGAAATTATTGGAGTTATAATGATCCAGGGTATACAAATTATTATTTTGTACCTCCTCCAATAGATATTGTTCAAAGACAACCACCAATACTATATAGAGAACAAAATATACCTGTTCAAAATAATTATGTAGATGATGATGAAGTAGAAATTGAAGTATTAAAAGAAGATGTTAAAAATATAATAAAAGAAAATAAGAAAAATAAGAAAAATAAAAATAAATTAGAAAAACAACAAAAAAAATCAAAAGATTCTAAAAAACAATTAGATTCTAAAACATTATGGAATATTATAATAGTATTATCATTCATTATATTTTGTTTTATATTAAAAATATTATACGACTATAAAGTGATTAAAATAAATTTTAAAAGGTAAATACTTTATAATAATAAAACCATATAAAAGTACTAAATAAGCCTTTTGCTACTATATCTTGATGATTATAAGTATGATTTTTAATTTCATTATCTAATAAATATATTAATCCATAAGATCCCCATATAATAACAAAAATTATAAATAATTTGTTTATCATATCTGATTTATTGTTAATAATAAATTTAATATATATAAATAATATCATTAAAATATAAAATATAAATCCAAAAAATAATCCAACTCTTTTATTTAATTTTCCAGTTTCTCCTAAATATCCAAATAATAACATAGTATAATTTAAAATAAATACTATTAAGTAATACCAAAAATTAACAGTTTTATTATTTAAATATTGTATAAATAACAATAATGTTAATAATAAAATTGGAGTTGTTAATGACCAATCAATATATCTATAATTAATTATTTTATTATAGTCAAAATTTTCAATATTTTCTATAGATGTCTCTTTTATAAATTTATAATAAAAAAAGGATGCAATAAGTAATACACCACATTCTAAACTTAATAAATTTATAACTTTATAATTATTACTTTTCATAATTTGAATAAAAATAAAAAATAAGATTGTAATAAAAATTACAAATACAATATTAAATGAAATATTTAATCTATATAATTCTTCTTTCGAAATTGCAGAATTTTTTTTAGAAATAATGTTATTCATAATAATAAATAATATTTTTTTAAAATATTATTTATTTGATTTATTATATAAACTATAAAAATCAAAAAATAAAAATGATTTAAAAATTTCATGAATATAATTATTAATAAAATATATAATAATATATAATGAAATCGATTTTTATATTTAGACGTGACTATAGATTATTTGATAATACTGCTTTTATAGAATGTTACAAAAATTCTAGTAGATTATTACCAATATTTATATTTACACCTGAACAAACAAAAGATAATGAATATTTTTCAAGTAATTCTTTCCAATTTTTATTAGAATCATTAGATAGTTTAGATAATGTATTAAAAAATAAATATAAATCACAATTACATTACTATTATGGTACTAATATAAATGTGTTAGAAAAATTATTAAAAGAATACAAATATGATTCTATTTATTTCAATATTGATTATACACCTTATGCTATTGAGAGAGATAATTCTATAAAAGATTTTTGTGAAAAAAATAATGTAACATGTAATGTTTATGAAGATTATTTATTATTTAACATAGGAACATTATTAAAAGCAGATGGTAAAGCATATGAAAAATATACACCATTTAAAAATAATGCTAAAACAAAAAAATTTCCAATTGTTAATAATTTTCAATTTAAATCAAATAAGTTTGATAAAATTAATTATGATTTTAAAGTTAGCTCATTAAAATATGTTTTTAATGAAAATTTATTATATCATGGAGGCCGTGATTATGCATTAGAAATATTAAAAAATATCCAGATTTTTGTTAATTATGGAAGTGAAAGAAATGATTTAATAGTTAACACAACACATTTATCAGCATATATTAAATATGGATGTGTTTCAATACGAGAAGTTTTTAATACTATTAAAAATGCATTTGGTTTAAACCATGGTTTAATAGATCAATTATTATGGCGTGAATTTTATTATTATTTAGTATATTATTTTCCAAGAGTTCTTCATGGAAAAAGCTTAAAATTACAATATGATGGTATTAAGTGGAATAATGACCCTAAGATTTTTGAAGCATGGAAAGAAGGAAATACTGGATTTCCAGGAGTTGATGCAGGAATGCGTGAAATGAATAGTACTGGTTATATGCATAACAGAGCACGTCTTATTACAAGTGGAATTTTAATCAAAATTTTAAATATTGACTGGAGATTAGGTGAAAAATATTTTGCACAAATGCTTATTGATTATGATCCATCAGTTAATAACGGAAACTGGCAATGGTCATCTGGAAGTGGCGCTGATTCACAACCTTATTTTAGAATTATGTCACCATGGAAACAAGTTATTGATAATGATCCTGATTGTGAATATATTAAAAAATGGATTCCTGAACTTAATGATGTTCCTAATAAAGATATTTTAAATTGGAATAAATCATATAATAAATATAAAAATATAAAATATCCAAAGCCTATTGTAGATTATGATGTGATGAGAAAAGAAATTGTAGATGTCTATAAAAAAGGTATTTATGATGATAAATAATTATTTATAAAAATTAATTTAAAGAAAATATTATACTATATTATAGTATAAGAGTAATGAGATTTTTAAGCTTTTTATTATTATTTAGTTATGTGTCATCATCACTAATTGAACGATTTAGATCATGGGTTGAAGAATATAAAATTATTATTCACAATGATGATCATGAAATGTCATTATTTGAAAAATGGGTTGATAATGACAAATATATTGAAGATTTCAATAATCAAAATTTTACATTCATTCTTGGTCATAATCAATTTTCAGGCATGGATAGTAATGATTTTAGTGCTTATTTAGGTTATTCAAAAAAATATGAGTCATTAAATAACTTAAGAGGAAATAATATTAAGTTATCATCATCAATTGATGGATCATTAAAGTCATTACCACCATCTGTTAATTGGGTTGAAGATGGAGCTGTAACAGGTGTAAAAGATCAAGGACAATGTGGTTCTTGTTGGAGTTTTTCAACAACAGGTGCATTAGAAGGAGCTTATTATATTAAACATGGTAGTCTTATTAGTTTTTCAGAACAACAACTTGTTGATTGTGACAATTTTAAAAATGGTGGGAAAGATCATGGTTGTAATGGAGGTTTAATGGATAATGCTTATACATGGATTAGTAAAAATGGTGGATTATGTACTGAAAGTTCTTATCCATACTCTTCTGGAACTACAAAAACATCTGGTACATGTACAAAAACTTGTTCATTAGTATTAGGAAGTGATATTGATTCTTTTGTTGATGTATCTCCAAATTCTGATATTGCAATGATGGAAGCATTAGTAAATCAGCCTGTTTCAATTGCAATTGAAGCTGATCAAAAAGAATTTCAATTATATAAATCTGGTGTTTTTACATCAACATGTGGAACTAACTTAGATCATGGTGTACTACTTGTTGGATATGGTACATTAGATGATGAAGATTACTATTTAGTAAAAAATTCTTGGGGAACTACTTGGGGAAGTAATGGCTATATTTATTTAGGAAGAGGATCACAATATAATGATGGTGCTGGCCAATGTGGTTTATTAATGGAAGGAAG
>JACCDO010556524.1_pt1 | contig 26545 bp, 23 predicted proteins | sample 7446101 | NCBI WGS metagenome assembly JACCDO01 (sample SAMN15323440, study PRJNA562643) | freshwater metagenome | isolation source: river surface water | place: USA:Blue River Watershed | collected 2017-08-16 | reverse complement strand
TCGCCATTGTCATAAACCTTCCCAGTAGCATTAATTTTAATCAATTTACCATTATAAGTTATTGTTCCTATATTTATTCTATTATTAGACGATGTATTTGTCGCGGCTCTTATTAAATTAAATGTTAATCTCCTAATCCTTGAATTTGTTGTAGTAGTTGGAATTGGAATCATTTGTGTAGTTGGTATAATTGCCTTAGTAGTTGTTTTTGCAATAGTTGTAATTATCGGTGTTGGTAAAATAATATCTGTTGGTATATTCACTTTAAATTTAAAGTCAAAATAAAACTCAGTTACCAAATCAGAAAAAATACCAACTGTCCCAAAATCTACAAAAGCTTTTATATCTGCATTATATAAAAATGGATAATAATCATAAAAAATCTCTTTTTTTGATGATTCTCCATTTACATAATATGCACGTAATGTATAAAAAGTAAAAATTAATAATTTAAGTTTAACTGATGTATCTACATTATATAAATTTATTAATCCAACTGAATATTTTTTTGATCCATTTCCTAGCATATAAAATTCATGTGCATTTATATTCAAATGAGTCATATAAGTTATTAAATTAGATTTTTTAGCATCTATATTTATTTTCCATACAAAACCAGCACTGCCTGTGACAGTTGTGAATTTACATTTTTCTATAACACACCTTAACATGTTAGCCCCTTGTAATAATTCACATATTAATCCACCACAATATGATGAATTAACTTCACAATTAGCAACAGTAATATCTTCTGTTATACCTGAACTTTCATACGTAACTATACCAACTCCCATACCAGTTGCAGTTATTTTAATAAATGTAAATGAACACATTTTTATAGTGCCTTTATTTGTTTTAATACATCCTAAATTATTATTATATGTAATATTTCCATTTATAAATATACAATATCTAATAATTCCTTCATTTTGTAATATAATTGATTTATTAAAATTATCAAATTTAATATTTTGTATAATACAATTAATACCTATTTTATTTATTAATGAATTATTTTTAATATTAATATTTGATATTGTAAATCCTTTACCTTCTATTACTACATTATTATCTAAAATTAGAGAACTAGTTATTTCAATATTAGCTAAATCAATATTTTTTTCAATATAAAAAATAATTTTATTTGTGTCTGATCCAGTAATAGTATTATTTGAAAATAACCATAATAAATTTTCTTTATTTAAAATATAATATACTGTTGCGTTTGGTAATACTGTTTTATTTGGCATGCTAATAACATACATATTATATATACTTGATATAAAAATTGATTTTAAAATAATAAAATTATAATAATTAAATAATTTAATGGAATTTGAAACAACTCAAGTAAAAAACATTTATGAACAAATAGCTAAACAATTTTCTGATAAAAGATTTCAACAATGGGATTGGATTGAAAGATTTATTAAATTATTTTTACATAATTCAATTTTACTAGATATTGGTTGCGGTAATGGTAGAAATATGAAAAATAATAATTATAAATTTTATGGTGTTGATAATTGTGAACAATTTGTTAAAATATGTAAAGATCAACAATTAAATGTTCAATTATCTGACATGACAAAATTACCTTTTGAAAATAAATCTTTTGATGGAATTATTTCTATTGCAAGTTTTCATCATCTTTCTACAATAGAAAGAAGAATTGAATGTTTAAAAGAAATGAAACGTGTATTAAAACCAGATGGAAGAATTTTATTATCAGTTTGGTCTATTAATCAAACTCATAATAATAAATTAAATAATAAATTTAAATATGGTGATAATATTATTCCTTGGAAAAATAACAAAGGAGATATTATTGGAAATAGATATTATTATATATTCAATTTACAAGAAATTTATTCATTACTTGAAATTGAATTTATTATTGATTCACATGATTGGATACATGGTAATGAAGTTTTCATTCTTAAATAAGAAAATAAAACATAAAAAAATATAAAAAATAATATAAATAATATAAATAAAATAGGTAAGAGAAATAATATATCTGGTTTATCTTTATTTAATGTATTTTGATTATTAAATAATTCATTTTTATCAATAAATTCTTTATTAGATATTAATTGATTTGGTTTATTTAAAAATGAATATATTACTAATATAAATGGCGCGATTATAAATAAATTACTATTAAATAATAAAAAAAATAATGGAACTAGATACCATATTTTATTACATTGGTCAAGTGATGATTGTTGTTTTTGTTCAATTATAACTATTTTTAATTTTTCTTTATTTTTTCTATTCTTCTGTTTTTTAATATTTCTAAATTTATTTTTATTCATATATATTTATTTAGAAATATTATAATATTAGTTCATATAGATAACTTATAACATATGGGTTATGTACAGTTTAAAATTAACAATTTTGAATTACAACCCCAAAAATGTTAAAGAATAAAAATCTTTAGTTTAATCATCTTATATAAATTAATTTGATACAAATAATAAACTGGCATTATTAATATCAATATTATTTCTACATAGAGGACATGAAGAGTGTGATATTATCCACCTACTCAAACAATCTTCACAAAATAAATGTGTATTATGACAGTCTAATTTTATAATACGACTATGTGTATTATAACAAATAGAACAGTCATGTGGTTCACTAATATATTCATATTTCATATTTTTAAACATAATAGTATTTATTGATTTATATACAACATCTAAATCCATCATATAATATTGATCATTTATACAATATATTTTATATGAATAATGAGTATAAAATATTTTTAATATATTTATTAAATTATGTTTTTTTGCATAATAAAAAAGATTATCTATCTCATCATTATAAAATATATTTTGTAATAAATAATTATTTAGAATAATAGAATTATTATTTGAAATAGTATCAATAATTATATTTAATATTCTTAATTTACTTAAATTTTGGAAATATTTTAATATATTACTAAAAATAAATTGGTTATCATTTATAATAGAATGAACTAATATTTCACGCAAAACAATATTTTTTAATAACACAGATACATTATTAATAATCCAATTAATAATTTCCATACTAATCATTAAATTTTTACTATTACATAATTTATTTAAAATATGAGCCCATTTAGTTTGTAAAAAATTATTAATTGTATTACAAAATAATAAAATAGATTTATTAAAAACAGATCCTTCATATTGTAAAAAATCTATTAACATTTCTTCCGAATTATTTACTATTTCAGGGAAAATTTTAATTATTTCACATACAAGTTTAATATATGATTGTTTAATTGATTCCATGAAAAATGCAACAGGATTAATTTCAAATGTATCTTTAAAAATATTACAAATAAACTCTTCTTTATAGTGAAAATTAAAAATTTTAATAATTTTAATAACATCTTTAATTTTTAATTGTTGGAAAAAAAAATTCATAAATTTTATTTGTTCAAATGTCCATTCTTCTTGTTTATCTAATAATGATTCAAGCCATTTATATGAAAAAAATTCAATAATCTTATATTTTAAATTATTATCATTTATATGATGTATAATATTTATACACAATTTTTGATCATTCAAATTAACAATAGAACCCAATACAATTGAAAATTGTTTAACAAATTCATTAAAATTATGTAAATATAATTGTTTAATATTATCAAAAAATTTTATTAAAACTTCATTTATAATAGAATGCATATCTTTACTATATAAACAATTAATAGTATTAGACACTTCGATTGGATTATTCAGATTGCCAATCATAATAGCCATTGACACCGCTATAACTATTATAATATCTATATCTATTAATTATTTCAATTTTTTATAAACTATATGCATATAGTTTATAAAAATTAATAGACACAGCTTTAGCTGAGGAGATCAATTTATATTCCTATCAAGTAGGCGACTATATAAAATAATTAAAAATATACAAATCAAATATATAAATAATATAAAAAATCATATCCATTAAGTAAGATATTTTATAATTATAATTATAATAACATCCTATATATAATTTAAATAATGAATAAATAATTAAATACATATTCGTATAATTACTAAATATACAATAATAACAATATGATAATAAAATATTACTCAAATAATAAATACATATTAAATGAGTTATAATTTTATATATTTCAATTAATGAATTAATTATAAAATTACACAATAATTTTCTCATTTTAATAAACAATTAAATTATTAATAAAATTGTTTATCAATTTTTATGGCGATTATGAAAGATTTAATTATCAAAGAAAATTAAAACTCATCAATTTTTATTTATTATATTTTTAAAATAATTTAACCAATTAAACATAATATTTATACATATATCTGACTCTTCTATAAAACATTCATTAAATAATTTAATAAAATGTATTCTATTACTTTTTGGAACAAATTGGGTATTTAATAATATAACAACCTGATAAATAAATTTATCATAATATATTAATAGATCTTCTAAATGAATTTGATTATTTATAATAAAATGAAAAATACTCATCATAATAATTATTCTTAATTTAATATCAGATATATAATTTTCAGACTTGTGTGCCCATAATAATAAATATTCTAATATATTAAAAAAATCTTTAACATCTGATATTTGAGAGTTTTCTTTTATACTTATTTTAATATTTTCATTAATTAATCTAATAAAAGGACATAATTTATATATTTTATATTTATTTATACAATTTAATAAATTTTTATCATAACATGCAAATTTATTATCACATTTACATTTTTTATATGTTTCATATTTAATAATATATAATGAATTCATAAATATTAATATTTAAATATATTATATTTATAGTCAAACTTCCTCTTCACTTTCATTATCATTTTGATATATACTACCTAATGACATTGTTATTTCCTCTTCAGTAGGATATCTGCTATTTATTTTATAAAATGATTGTTTAAATTTATTAATCATAGGATTTTCAACAACCTCGGGTATAACATTTTCATCTTCTATTTCTATAACAGTTTCTTTAATTGGATTAATTTTAGATATCATATCTTTTCTTTCATCTTCTGTCATTTTATATACAATAGTTGGCGTAATCTTATCACATATTTCTGGTTTAGATATTTCATTATTTTCTAAAAATGTCATATTAAATTGTTTAATTATTTTTTTAGGAATCATTGGAGATAATTCTAATAATCTATCATATTCTTCTTTTGCCATAGAAATCATATCTTTTGGATTAATACGATCTAATGGATGTTTTGCTAATTCTGTTTTAATATGGCGATAATATTTACCCCATGAATATGAAGCAACTCTATGACCTTCGTTCATTTCAGATATTTTTAAAAATTGACTAACTGTTGTAACAATTGCTGCAAATATATTTAACCCACCTGTTACCATAACAAATATATTTTTATTACTTTCATCTGATATTTTATCTTGTGCAAAGTTAGCAGTTCCTGTTATAGTAGAAATAATAATAACAGGTATTACAAAATAAGCATGACGTGTTTTATATACAACATGACTTTTTGAATGTAATAATTCATAACATTGTGCTTTATCCGCCCAGTCTTTTAACAATAATTCTTCCTCTTCTTTCCAATATGTTCGTTTTTCTTCCATTATATTATTAAAGAAATAAATTAATAATGAATTTGGTGAATATAATATAATATAAAGATATCCATAATATAAAAATTGATAATAATAATTTAAAATTATAAATAATAATAATTAATGCAACATTACAATCCATATATTTTAAATGAAAGATATAAATTATCATTATTAAAAAAGTTTTTACCTAATGAAATATTAGAATATATGGAACAATTTATTCCTATTTTATATTTACATATAAAATATGATATCATTTTATTAATTGATATTGAAACAAAATATTATTATTTAATTGATCTTCCTTTTACTATAAATGATGCTTTATTTACTTTTAATGGATTAATATTATGTAAAACATATTCATCTGTTTATAATATTGACTGGAGAGAGAAATCAATCATTGAAATATATACAATAGAAAGACCGACAATTTTATTATTAAATATAATATCAATTGATATTTATAAAAATAATTATTTAATATCTGATAAATATAATAATATAATAATTAATGAAAATAAAATAAATTATCATAAAAAAATTTTAAATTGTAAATATTTATCAGAAAATGAATTAATATTAGTTATAAATGAATTTTTAAAAAATTATAGTATAATTAAATACAATATTAAAACTAAACAAAGTGAATTAATATATAAATATAATGAAATTGTATTAGTATATTTATGTATTAGTAATGGAGAATTATTATTATGTTTTTCAAATAATCAATTATATTATAATAATAATTTATATTATTTTGATTTTTCTATAAAAAGTGCAGAATTTTCTGGAAATAATAAATATATTTTATTATTTGGTAAAAATAATAATAAATATATGATTAAAGTTTTAGATAAAATAACTATGAATGAAATTTCTACATTAAATACAAATATACCTGATTATATAACGCCACTAATTTCATCTATTGATAAATATTTAATTATAGATTCACATATGATATTAGAAATATGGTGTTTAGAAACTTTTAAATTTATAAAATATATTTATATAAATAAAATTATTAATAAAAAAAGATCTATTAAACATTAAAAACATATGGTAAACAAATTGGATTTTCATCACCTGCGAGTAATTTAGTTAAATATCTAAATGCTTGCATTACTTTATGAAATTCATATAAATTAGAATATAATAATAAAATATTAACAGGTGTTAATATTTCAAGAATATGAAAATACAAATTAATATTAATATTTTTAATTCGCGATTCTTTATTATTTTTCTTCATTTCATTATATATAATATCAAATTGTTGTTTTCTGTCAGAAGGAATATGGAAAAATTCAAGATGCAAATCTTGATTTACTAATAACTCTTTATTTACTAATGTTTGATCACTATGTAAAGTATCAGCTGATTCTGTTATTATTTTTCTTATAATCTTTAATGATTTTTGACAATATTCCTTACCACATATAAATGTTGGATGTGAACTAATTTGAGCTGCTTTATAATTACCAGAAAACATAATTTCAATTGCATTTTCAATAATATCTAAATATAAAATATAAATATGAAAAAGAAAAAATAAATTATCATTAAAAGATAATTTATTATTAAATTTTAATTTTTGTAAGTTTAATTCACATGTATTTAAAATATATGTGTATTCAACTGTATCTTTTTCTACTTTTCTTAACTCAAATACATTTTTTTTTAATATAGATACTATTTGTGTATTATTTTTCTGAAGATCAATAGACTCCATTTAATATTAATCAATACTGAATTATATTGATTAAAAATATCAATTTTTATTTATGAGATTCATTTTCCAAAGGAAAATGAATCTTACACAAATAAGTTTTGATTGAAATAGAAATGAAAAATCTATGATTTTTCTTTCTTTCAATCAATTTTTATTTAACAAAACCAAAGATTTTGAATATTCCCATAAACACAATTATATAATTAGCTCATATCATATAAAAACCCTTGTCCACTAATTAATTTACGAGTAGCTGAAGTGCTTTGAATAAATACTCTATATTTTGGTAATGATCCAGGTTTAATACGAGCTTTCTCATCATTACGTCCAATACCAGCAATACGACGAGCAACATCACCTTCAAATAAATCACCAGTTGCACGATCCATTAAAACAATTTCTTTATTAGGTTGAATAATTTCTGGTTTTGTAAATTCATAATAACCATTACCTGTTTGAAAAGTAATACCTACTGTTCTGCAAAAATCTTTAATACCACTATCTTCTGTAACTGTAAATACTTGAAAACGCGTTGGAACACATGGACGTAAATCACTTTCAGATGCTAATGATGGAGTTGCACTAGTTGAACTACTATGTGTTCTTACAGGTGTTGAACGATATCTAGATAAGAAACGTTCAGGTCTCATTTCATTTTCAACTTCTTCACGTGTTTTACGTCCTAACATAGTATCAAACATTAAACGTAAAGCATTATTCATACCATTCTCACGAGTTTGTAATTGAGTCTCAAATTCTTGTAAATGTTCTACATTATATTGTTTATAACAAATAGCTTGAATCATATCTTTAATATAAGAAAATTGATCTAAAAATAAATGATAACCATTTGTCATTTTAGCAATAGTTGAATAAAACTCAAATGGTTCTTTCTTACCATTATTTAAACATTGAACTGAGAAAATCTGAATATTACGATTAGCTAACTTTTCTGCTTCATCTCGCCAATCAATTTTTAAAGGTGTTGCATTTTTATCATGTGGAATAGCATCACCTATCATAATTAAACTTTTTAATGTAGCATCATGACGCCATGATAAATCTTTTGTATTATGAAGAACTAATTCATAACATTCGGGATAATCACCACCTGATGTTGACGGAGCATCATGAACAAACTTTTTAATTGCATTTCTATCTGTTGTAAAATCTAATGTTAAAATTGTTTTAGGTCCATCACAATAATCACCATGAGAAATAATTGCTAAACGTAACTCTGGAATTTCATCAAATAATTTATCTACTATCCCACCAATACTTCTTTTAACCTCTGATAAACATGAATACATACTACCAGTTGTATCAAATGAAAATACAATATCTGTTTTATGCACATTATTTGTAACTTCAGTAATTGGTGCAGTTGGGAGAATATTTACAACTAATTCATCTGGTTCTTCAGTCGATTCTACCCAATCTGCACGACATAATGGACAAGTATCGTGATCTGAACTTAACCATAATGACATACAATCTTTATGGAAAAATTTCTTACATGTTGTAATACATTTAACCAATGATTCACCTTCTTTCATATTCTCAAAACAAATAGGACAATCATTTCCAATAGAATCTATATCAACATCTGTTTTCTTTTCTTTATTAATATGATTTTTAAGACGACTAATCCATGATAAAGAACATGTATTAAAAGCATTTGTATTCCAATTTTTTTTATCTTCGCTTATAACTCCTGCTAATTCCATTTGAATTGCAACACGTGCAACTAAATATAATAAATGTTTACAAAATGTATTTTTAGTAGTATGATCAGGACATGAACATGAAAATAAATCAGGTTTTAAATTTTGTTCATATACTTTTTTAGTTTGTCCTCGCACATTAAATTTCCAATGAATATTAGATACTTGTGTCGCGGCTAATAAATAAATTTTTTCATGAAGAGATCTTTTAAGTCTAAGCATTAATTATAATTAATAATATTATTTTATATCATTATAATTAATGATCTTAAATGATAAATATGTAATTTTCTTACATAAGAGATATTTAAAAAATAAAAAATTAGTTAAATCTATAGAAAACAAAGGTGTTATTATAATTGAATTTAATAAATATATTGAAAATATAAAAAAGAAAGTATTAAGAAATCAACCAACGTTATTATTTGATAATAATATTTATCCATCAGCAAATTTATTATATATTCATTTAGTTAATGATAATTATTATAATTATATAAATTTTAATCAAAAATATATAGATTTTTATCAAGATATTTTATTTATTACATCAGTTAAATTAGGAGCAAAAAAAATACATTATGTATGTGAACATATTAATACAACTATAACTAAACAATATAATATAACAGAAGTAAATATAAAAGACTATTTTAAAGGAACTCATACATTTGAAATAAATAAATTAAGTTTATTAAAATATACAGAAGGTGATTTGAATTTAAAAAATTTTATATATAAAAGACAATCATTAAAAATGTTAAAATTAGAATATAATATTCAAAATGAGAATATAAATGAATTAATATTTTCAATATTATTAATTTTACTTGATTTTAATATAATAAATAATTTTGAAAAATATTCAAATACAATTTTAAAATATAATTATAATATTGAATTTTATACAGATGTTGAATTAAATGAATCAACTGAATTAACAGATATTGATAATTATATTATTGAAAAAAATAAATATATTAAAGAAATTAAAGAAATTAATAAATATTTAGATAAAGAAGAAACAGACATGATGTTAGAAATATCAAATATAGCAGATACAAATGATGTAATAAAATTAGATAATGAAATAATAAAAAATCAAATGAGTGATATATATTCTGAGATTGAATATAATAATAATAATATAAATAAATTAAAAGATGATTTATCTGAAGAGAAAATAACTATGATTAATTATGATATTCAAGTAAATCATATATTATTAATAATAAATAAATTAAAAGATAGATGTAGTGAATTATCACATAATATAAATGAAAATAATAATAATATAAATAAAAATATGAAAACTATATCTGATTTATATGACAAAATAAAAATAATGAAAATTGAAAAAAAAAAAGAATTAGATCTATTAAATGGTAAATTATATGATATTTATCAATTAATAGAAGATACTAAGATAGAGTATAATTAAATCCATTTTTATAATATAAATCTATTTTATTTTTAATATATTCATTGTAGAATAAATGTGTTATTGGTTTAATATCTATTAAATCATCTATGTGTATATTATAAAGACTATAATTAACAATTGTTTCTCCTTTATTCTTATGATCACCTCTAAATAATATTATTTCTTCTGGTATTTTACTATCAAATAATTTTTCAATATAAGCATAATCTATATTTTTAATATCATAAATAATTAAATTAGGATGATTTTCTACATATTTAAATTCTTCAGTTGTTTGTGGAGTAAAATGATGATATTCAATAACTGAATAATTCTTAATCGAAACCATTCTAATAAAATTATGAAAAGTTAATGAATCATCAATTTTCCATAAAGATCTACATTCTCCATTTTTTTTATATTTATCTAAAAATCCTGATATAATTCTTTCATATGGATTTCTAATAAATAATATTAAAATATAATCATTTATATTTTCAGGTAACTTGTTATATTCATTATCAATATGAATAGGATTATCTATATTCCCATTTTCTAAAAAATGAAACATTTTTTTAACATGACTACATCCACATTTTGCAGACCATCCAAAAACAATTTTTTTTTCTTCATGAATTAAATAATACATATGAGTATTTGTAGTTTAAAATTAATAATTTTAAACTAAACACTCACATAACACATTATATTATGAAACAAATTTTAATAATAACATATTATTATTTTGTTCTATTATTTTATTTGTATAATTTATAAAATATTCTAATGTTTTTTCAATATCATTAATATGTTTATCATATTCTAATTTAATATGACCACATGTAAAATCTATATTATTAAATAAAGTATTACAATGAAGATTATTCGTTTTAATTGTATTATTTAATTCCTCATTATATTTTTTAATTTCTTCTAATATATTATTTATTAATTTTAAATTATAAATAATATCTGCTACTAATTTATTATTTTCGTCTTTTTTTGTGGACGCTTTTACTAATTTATTATCAGTTGTTGTTATATCTTTAAAAGCACTTATAACAGTTAATGCCATTAATGTAATACTTTCAGAAGTTCCATATAACATTGCATTTAAACTATAATTAATAACTTGACGATGATTATTTAAATAAACTAATTCATTATGTAATATTTTATTTTGAAATACTAAAAAACGGGTTGAATCATCTGCTTGTATATTTTTTTTCTTTTGAAATGTCTCAATTTTTTGGGTCACTTCATTTGTTTTTTTATTAATTGAATCATGTAGTTCGTTTATCATTTTAATATTATTATCTATATTATCTATTATTTCAATATATTTATCTAAATCCATATTATTATTTAATAGAAAATTGTTTATAATATATATTAATATAAACAATATGAAAAAAATAATTATTATTGGATTGATAGTTTGTATAATATTAACAATAACAAATATAACATATTCATTTGATAATTTATATCCTTTTAAAAACAATAAATCAACTGAATGTTTTGAACAAGAACCAATTAAAATGAGATTAAAATTAAATGACAAAATAAATGAACCAATTAAAATGAGATTAAAATTAAATGAAGAATTACATATAAAAAATTATAATATAATATCAAATAATAAATATATATTTTTATTAACAGATAATAATGAATTATATAAACTAGTTTCTAATTCAAATAATTCATTATTTATTTTAAAAATTAATTTATTATGGAATGATTTTATTATAAATAAGAATTTAGGTATTGGAATAAAAAACGATATGTCACTATGGGTATGTGATAATAAATATTCACAAATGTTTCAAATCAGTTATGATAAATGGAAATCAATAAATATAGATTTTGATACTAAAAATAATATGTATATTATTTATGGAATAAAAATAGATAATAGTTTATGGAAATTTTTTTATACAGATAATTTTGATCCTTCCATTATACCAGTTATTAATAAAATAGATTTAAATTTATCATGGAAAACTATTTATCAAGATGCAACTAATAATAAAACATTAGGTATATTAACAACTGGTGAATTATATGGTTGGGGTAATAATGATTATGGATCATTAGGTATAAATGTAAAAAGTTCTAAAGAAAATATTATATCAAAAAATATAATAACTATACCTACATTAATAAATAGTGATAAATGGTTAAAAATTTCATTATTAAATAATATTATATTTGGAATAAAAGAGGATTTATCATTATATATATGGGTTGAATCATTTACTGAATATATACAAAATGATAAAGTTCCTATGATTAATTTTATATTTAATCAAATATTAATAAATGATATTAAATATAAAGATATTCAAATTATTAATCTTAATAATTCATCATTAAATACATCTAAAATATATATATATGCTATAAGTGATAATAATTTATGGACAATGGGATATAATTATAAAGGAATGTTAGGAACACAAAACACTGAACCTGTTATTAATTTATTAACATTAACAAATAATAATACAGGAGATTGGAAAAAAGTTATATCTTTTAATGGTATTTTTTATGGAATTAAAAATAATAATACTCTTTGGTCATGGGGTAGATATAATATATTTAATCAATTTGCATTATTTGATGAGCCTGATATTTCAATTATTATTAGAAATGAAACTCAAATTAGTAATTTAAAATGGAAAGATATTTATATAAATCCTATATATTCAAATAGTTTTAATACTTTTTATTGTTTGGGAATAACAGAAGATAATAAATTATATGGATGGGGTTTTAATAAAGGTAATATATTACATTTAGATAAAACAGATTTAAATAATAATACAATAGATCATTTAGGACAAACTTATTATGCAGTAAAAGAACCAATTCTAATTAATTTACCAAATAATTAAATTTTTTTATTCTTTTTATTATTATCTATTAATTCTTTTACCTTAGTTGCAGTAATCTTTGTATAATCAACATTCTTTGGAATACTAACAAATGTAGGCTTACGTTCTCCATGTGGTATCATTATATAAGGACCGTGTTCACCAGTTTTAACATATACTTTATTTTTACCAATTGTAAATATAATCGAAGATTCTTTTGATTTTTCTTCACTACAAATATCTTTTGCTAAATCTAATAATTCTTCATCATTCATTATAGTAGGATCATGTTCTTTAATCCCAAACATTTTAGGACCCATTTTAAAATAGAATCCATATTTACCTTTATTTAAAGTTACATTAGTTGAACCAATTTTTCCAACATCTTTTGGATATTGTAAAAATTCAATTGCTTTTTCTAATGTTACATCTTTTGGATCCATTTCATTAATTGACCCAAAACGCCATTTTTCATTTTCTTGAATTTTAACACAATATCCAAATTTACTTTTAGTTAAATATATCATGTTACCATTATAAGAACCCAAGTTTACATCATTTGCTGAATATGCATCACCAATTGATTTTTTAGGTGCTTCTTGATTAAGTTTAACTACAATTGGATTAAAAATATCATAATATTCTTGTAATACATTAAACCATTTTGCTTTATTTTCAGCAATCATATCTAATTTATCTTCTAAATGTGCTGTAAATTTAATATCCATAATTGGTTTAAAATGTTCTGTTAAAAATGCATTTACTTTGCAACCTAATTCTGTTGCAACTATTTTTTGTTTTTCTGAACCAATTTTAACTTGTTTTGTTTTTTCTTTAATAGTTCCATATTTTTTACAAGATACATTCATATATAAAACATCTTTTACAATACCATCAATATTTTTAATTTCAACATATTCTCTTTCAATAATCTTACTAATAATTGATGCATATGTAGAAGGTCTGCCAATTGATTCCTTTTTAAGATATTTAATTAATCCAGCTTCATTATAATGTAAAATTGGAGAACTAAAAGTTTCATTCATATTTGTTTCAATATGTTCTAAAATAGATGTTGTATTAATATCTATTTTACCTTTTTTAACTTCAGTCTCAGAATTAGATTCTAAATCTGATTTTAAATCTGATTTTAAATCTGATTTATTATATATAGCTAAATAACCATCAAACTTTAATTCCTCATAAATAGATTGATAAAAAGTATCTTTATATAATATAGTTTTATTAGAACTATCGACTATATCAATATTAATTGTTTGAACATCAAAAACAGCCTGAGCCATTAAACTAGCAACAGTTCTTTTATAAATTATAGAATATAAACGTTTCATGTCTATATTTATATTATCACCTTCAATATTTTCATCTTCAATATGTGTTTGTCTAATACATTCATGAGCATCTTGACTATGATCATCTTTTGATTTATAATCACGATATTGATAATATTTTTCACCATAATTATCATTAACATATTTTTTTATCATACCTACTGCTTCTTTTGAAAGAACAGTTGAATCAGTTCGCATATATGTAATATGACCACCTTCATATAATTTTTGTGCAATTTCCATACATCTTTTAGCATTCATTCCTAATTTAGTAGAAGCTTCTTGCATTAATGTTGCTGTTGTATGTGGAGGTGGTGGATTGCGTTTTACTTCAGAAACAGTTACATTTATAATTTTGCAAACTATTTTCTTATTTAATTTATTTAATAATTCAATTGCATTTTCTTTACTATCAATTTTATATTGTTCTTTTCCTTTTACAAGATTCGCTGATATTATTATGTCTTTATATTTAAATTCACTGGTTGATTTAAAAAATGGTTTATCAATAATATTTTGAATACTTTCTTTAACTTCATTTTCTTTGTCAACTATAATCATAACTGCAATTGATTGAACTCTACCTGCAGATAACGATCCTTGTAAATATTTTTGTAAAATAGGACTAATTTTATATCCCATTAAACGATCTAATAATCTACGTGCCTGCTGACTATGAACCATATTCATATTTATAGTAGTAGGATTATCAATAGATGATAATATAGCTGTTTTGGTAATTTGATTGAATACAATTCTTTTAGGATTATTTAATTTTAATACTTTTAATAAACTAAAACCAATTGCTTCACCTTCACGATCCTGATCACTTGCAATGATAACTTCTTCAGTATTAGATTTATGATATTGTAAATTAGCAACTGTTTTTTTTTTATCGGGACTAATAATATAATTAGGTTCAAAATTATTTTCAACATCAATAGATAAATTTTTAGGATCTAAATCCATAATATGCCCAAAACTTGCTTGAACTGTATAATTAGAACCTAAAAATGATTCTATCTTTTTAGTTTTAGCAGGACTTTCTACAATAACTAAATATTTCGGCATTTATTAATTATAATTATAATAATTGTTTTAATATAATTATAATCAATTTTTATAAAACAATACCTAAAGGTATTGTTTTATAAGTTTTAATCTGGAATGCCATTATTTTCTGAAAGAAAATAATTGCGCCAGATCAATTTTTATTTTGGATATTCAAAATATAACTTCGCTAGGATCGTAGATCCGTTTTGGGTTTTGCAATTAAAATTTACAAATTTGAATTGCACACTACCCATATCTAGAATAACCTTCCGTTAAATTTATAGGAAAGTTAATTTGCATAAAAATATTTTAACTACAATCAAAAATAAGTTGCTGTATTAGAAAATATTACATTTAGTAATAATATATATGGGTAGATTGCAGTTCAAATTTGAAATAAACCAAAGGTTAGAAAAGCTTTAAATCTTGTTCACAATTTTACCCTACCGGTAGGGTAACTTTAAAAATATATTGTTAAATATTAACAATATATTTTTAAGATTATTATCAGCTTGTGAACTATGGTTAAAATCAATTGTATTTGTTATAAACTATAATTAAAATATCAACTTCATATATATGGATTATAAAAAAAAATATTTTAAATATAAACAAAAATATTTAAATTTAGTAAATTTATTACCAACAGTCCCATCTGTATCACCAGATCCGTCTTTACCTAAAAGTGAATTCATTAATACTGATAGACATAAACTAGAATTAATTGATAGGAACCAAGTAAATCTTATTCCAGAAGAATATAGATATATTGAAGGTCGTATACGCATGGCAAGAATATTAGACATTTATAAAAGTTTTCATGCATTTTATGATAGACCTGAAAATTCTCAAATATTAACTGATCTGATATTAAATTTTAAGTTTCCTAATATTATTTTTGATGATGAATTTCCGGACCGTAGTAAACAACAGGAAGAAGATCTAGATAAATTACCACCTATAGATAGTAAATTAAAGAATAGCAAAGCTATTCCTAATATTATATATAAAGGGGTTAAAAGATTGTATTCAAATTCAAGTGTATATTTTCCTTTTCCGTCAAAGAATATAAGGATCAACTTTTTGGGATTACATTCCGTATACTATTCTTTAAAAGATATTTTAAGAAAACTCCCTAATTTAGAAGAATTAGAATACGATTCACATTATAATGCTGATGATTTGAATGATGCTATGAAAGAAGATTTTAAAAAACTACAGAGTTTGCATGTTCGATTTGAAAAGAGCTTACAAAAAGATATTACTTTAGGTTCAGGAAAATTTGATAATTTAGAAATATTAGTATTAGATGTAATTATTTTATATCCTGAGCTAATTAGAAAATTTTTTACTAAAAGCACCTTCCCTAAATTAAAAAAATTAACACTAAAACTTGCGAATGATTCTAATTTAACAACTGAATTAGATAACTTAACTAATTTAGAAGAACTTACATTATATTCACCATCTGTTGATTATTTAAATAATTTATTAAAAAAATTACCAAAATTAAAAAAATTATCATTATCATCTACATTTCGTCATAAAGATTTATTAATTTCCCCTAAAGAAGATTTAGTTATTGAATATATACCACTTGATATATCTAGATATATTTAGATATATTGAATCGTTAAATTAGGTCTTGGTGAAGTTATTATAGAATATGTAGATGGCAGTGATAATTTAGTTAACTTAGTTAATTTCTTTAAGATATTCATTAAATCTTCATGTGATAGGTTAAATGATAAACCTAAACAGAGTTCTTCTAATGTTTGTAAATTATCGAAATTTAGTTTTGATGGTATATTATTGTTAATTGTTAATTTTTTTAATTTAGGAAATGAACTCTTTAAAAAGTCAGAATATATATTATCATTTATTATCATATTATGTAATTCTAATATTTCTAATTCAGGAAAGTTACCTTTTTTTAGAGAAACACCGGGACTACTTATAGTTAATACTAATTTTTTAAGTTTTGCTAATGCACTATTAGCATTATTTAATTCTTCTATAGAACTTGAATAATATAATTCTTCTAAGTTAGAAAATTTTGGTAAAAAAGTTTTTAAATGTATATCAACTAAATGATAATGTTCTGTAGTATTGCCTCCAAGAGTTAGAGGTGTAGATCTAAAACTTTCCCATAATGACTGTTCTTTTTTTTTTATAGGTAATTCTATATCTATTTTTAATTTTTTAGTATTATTATATAGACCCTTAATTAAAGGGTCAAATATTTTAACATTAGCCTTGGTATCTGCAACCAAACTACTATCAAAATAAGATTTTATAAATTCTGGCAATGATAATTGCCCAGATAAGGAAATATTACTAAATATAAATTCTCTTGTAAATGGATACATTTCCCATAATTTTTTTATATCTTCTGGAGTATAATAATTAGAAAAAAATCTCTCAGCTTTAGAAATTTGATCACCCTGTCCTGTGTTAATTAAGCGAATTTTATCATCATCATTCTTTTCTTGAATAAATGATCCAGGTATTTGTGGTAAAGGACCTGGTAAAGAATTAAGTAAATTTAAATATTTTTGTTTATATTTAAAATATTTTAATTTATAATCCATATAATATAATTTATAATATAATTTATAATATAATTTGATAAATTGTGTTATGTACAGTTATGGGTTTGCAATTACCCAATTGTAGTAGAATCCAATAAATCAAAAGTTCAACTTAGCTAATGTAATTAATACATTATACAATTATCTAAATACTTAAAACAAAAATGTGTTATGTGAGGTTCAAAATTAACAAAGTTAATTACATTCGCTTCGCGAATAAAACTATATTGCCTTATTAAATAATTAAATTGTTTCAAAAAATATCATTTTATTTATATTAATTGATTTATATTCTTTTATTTTATAACATGCACCACAATGATCTTCATTTGATAAATCTATTTTTTTATTAATCTTTTCCGCAAATTGTGGATCACTATAATCTATTTTCCATCGGCCTAATAATAAAGATGGTTGTTTAGTAGATAAAATATTTTTAAATTTTGAGATAAATTTCATTATTATTTAATATTAAAGTGTAAACTTTAAGTATATCAATTTTTATAAAACCATACCTTTAGGTATGGTTTTATAATTTTTAATCGGGAAAGATGTGTTTTTACTTTGTAAAAACATATCATCAGATCAATTTCTTTAAGAAATTTAATCTCGTAATCAATTTTTATTATTTTATTTAAAATTTGATTTATTATAAATAATATATGTATTCTAGGATTTTTAATAAAGTTAAAAAAATTATACCTAAAATATCTGAAACAGAATTAATTGCTTTACGCTCAGGCGGTGTAAGTATTGATAGAGATATTTTTAGTGGTAAAATAAATTATGATAAATTAAAAAAGGTAAATAAACAATCAATTGATACTGATATGTTAGAAAAAACTAAAATTGTTTTAAGAAAATATGGTGATAATAATGTTTATCCTTCTAATAAAATAAATACTATTATGGAAGAATTAGGTAATATGGGATTTCTTGGAATGATTATTGATAACATGCATAGCAATTATAATGGTAATCGTTTATCTATTACTACTCAAACAAAAATTCTTACTATGATGGCTTCTTATAATCCATCATTAGCTGTAGTTACTATGGTTCCTAATTCTTTAGGTCCTGGTGAATTATTACAGCATTATGGAACAGAAAAACAAAAAAATAATTATTTACCCAAATTAGCTACTGGTGAATTAATCCCATGTTTTGGATTAACTGGTCCTAATAATGGAAGCGATGCAACAGGTAGTATTGATATAGGTATATTAAAAAGAGCACCAGATTCTAATAATTTATTTATTGAAATTGAATTAAATAAAAGATACATTACTTTAGCACCTATTGCTGATTTGATAGGTATTGCATTTAATTTAAAAGATCCTGATAATTTATTAAAAGATGGTAAAGAAGGTATTTCATTAGCATTAGTTGATAAAAATCATCTTGGATTAAAACAAGACACTTATCATAATCCAAATAATGCTGGTTTTCCAAATGGAACTTTAAAAGGTAAAATACAAATTAGTTTAGATCAAATTATCGGTGGAGAAAAAATGGCAGGTAGTGGATGGTTAATGTTAATGGAATGTTTAGCTGTAGGAAGAGGAGTTAGTTTACCAGCTAGTGCAAATGGCACATCAAAAGCAATAACATTTGGTATTTTAAATTATATTCAAAATAGAGAACAATTTAAAATGTCTATTGGAAATATGCAAGGTATTCGTGAAAAATTCTTAGAAATGTTTTATAATACATTAGTTATTAAATCATCTGTTGGATTTACATCTCATATTTTAGATAGTGGTGCAGTGCCTTCTGTATTAACAGCTATTATGAAACAACAAACAACAGAAAGAGCAAGAAAAGTATTATTAAATGGAATGGATATATATGCCGGAAGTGCTATTTGTATAGGTCCAAATAATTTTTTTACAAAATTCTATAATTCAAGTCCTATTGGTATAACAGTAGAAGGATCTAATATATTAACACGTAGTTTAATAATATTTGGCCAAGGATTAAACAAATCTCATCCTTATATTTATAATATTTTTGATTCAATTCAATCAAATAATATTAATAAATTTAAGAAAGAATTTAATAGTATGATATTATTTTGTTCAAAATTATATATTAAAAGTTGTATTCCTAAAATATTTATTAATAATAGACTTGAACATTTAACAATTAAATATGCAAACCTGGCTAATTTTATAGCTATATTAGGTGGTAAAATTAAATCAGAACAAATGATATCTGGGAATATGGCTGATATTTTATCTAATATTTATTTAGCAGAAAGTTTAATATGGTTTCATAATAATACAGATTCTCCTTATCCTATTGAAATTAGAGATTATTGTATTAATAAATTATGCGATGAAGCTGAAAGAAAACTTAATTTAATTATAAATAATTATCCAAATAATATTATTAGATTATTATTAAAATTAACTAAATGTGATATAAAATATGATGAATTTAAAAATGAAAATAGAATATTTAATACAATAATTAAAGATGAAAATATAATTAAAATATTAAAAGAAGATATATTTTATGAAAATAATGTTATTGAAAAATTAGAATTACTTAATAGTATTAAAAATAGTAAAGAACATAATATATTGTATAAAAAATTATATAATGATATAATTAGTGTAGGTGAATATAAAATAAATACTGATATGTTAAAATAATGATTATGAACAGAGTGTTTTAAGATGACTGTCCAAAAATTTAATAGTGACCTTTGTTGGAAAATTATTCTTTAATTTATTAAATGTTGATGATAGTGAACGTGAGAAGGACCATATTTCTACATCGAAATTATATTTTTCAACAGCGATTTTCAATACTTTAGGAAACGATAACATTTTATCTTTTGAATTTCCATCGCCTGATACAAGAACAATTGTATTATTATTAGAATCAATATTAAATATATAATCACACATATGTGATTGCAATGCTTGATCAACAAATTGTTCTCCTTTTCCTGTTGCACGAAGTTGATAAAAACTTTTATAATCAATGCTATTCCATAAAAGCTTAACATCGTCAATTTCATCTTGAGTATTACCAGATCCAACAACTACACGAGATAAAATTTCACGTCCATTTTCTACGACTTTTGCTAAAGCAGTAATATTTAATATATCCCCATTATCAAATTCATGAGCATTTTGAATATTAGAAATATCAATAAAAACTGATGCACATGTATTTTGAAATATTACTTTAGGAGGTGGCGGAATATAAGTATATTCCATTGGTGGAAGTGGAGGCAATGGCGGAGGAGTAGATGAAATTGGAGGAGGTGGTATGAAAATATCCACTTCTTCTGAAGGATATAAAATTTTTTTATGAGATTCATTTGATTCTGCTATTAAGATTTTACGGGGTTTATAATCAAATTCAAAACCAGGAGCAGGTATAGGAACAGGGACTTCCGAATTAATACAAGGAGGTAAATATTTTTTATTATGACGAGATTCTTTAGATTCTGCCATTAATATTTAGTTATAAAGAATATATATATAAAATATCAATTTTTATGATACAAAGGGTTTAAAACACTGTATCATAAAGTTAATAGGGCGGATATGTTTTTACTACAATCTACGGTTATTTTATTTGTGATATAGAAAAACTTTATTTATATTATATTATATTATATATGGATAACTTAAAATCATACTATAACACAAAAATAAACATAATAATTATTTTTATTAGGAATAGTATTAAAATAATTAGAGAAAAAAGTGCTGACGAAAAAAGTGCTGACGAAAAAAGTATTCTGGAATATATTAAAAAAAAAATATTATATGATATTATTCATATTTGTTTATATTTTTCAAAATTAAAAGAACTTGAACTAACAGATATGCAATATAGAGAAATATTCTATAATATATACGGATTATTTAATGAATTACAATATACAATAGAAGGGATAGCATATACAGATGAATTATATTTAAATATAATTTTATTATTAACAGATAAATTAGTTAAAACAGCCCTAATTAATTTATATATTTCTAGTAATATATTCACACGGACACTTCCAAATTTACATAATGAAATAAGTAGAAAAGCTATAGAAGAATATATTAAACATCGGACAGAAACAAAACCTATTGAACAAACTAAGGCACCGAAAAAAACACATAGTCAAGATAGGGCAGAAATAAAAAACCCAATAGATGATTATAAATTTGATAATATTCTATATTATAAATTATATAATGTTGATAGTTATATAGATAAATTAGGAGAAGAATTTTTTAGTATGATAAGAGAGGATGAAAATCGTAAAAAATTTTTTAAAATAATTATGGGATTATTAATAAGTAATGGAACATATGTAGATCTTGATCAATCTAAAGAAACTACAATAAACAGTAAATTAGAAGCACCAGCACCAGCATCAGCACCAACACCAGCACCAGCACCAGCACCAGCACCAGCACCAGCACCAGCATCAGTTGGAACATTAGAAAAGAAAGATGCTCTAAAATGTTTAGAGTATGTAACAAGCAAAATAAAATGCCCTTCTTGTAATATAAATGAACGTGATATTATTTTAAATTGTGGACATTTATTATGTAGTGAATGTTCTAAGAAATTATCCTGTCCTATATGTAACGCAAACATAATAACAAGACAAATGATTTATAAAAAATATTTAAAATATAAGACTAAATATATTGCATTACAAAATAAAGTATAAATTAACCATAGTTCACAAGCTGATAATAATCTTAAAAATATATTGTTAATACTTAACAATATATTTTTACAGTTACCCTACCGGTAGGGTAAAATTGTGAACAAGGTTTAAAGAACATTATAAATTAAAGTCAAAATTTGAAAATTTTCCACCATTTTGCAAATAATGATCAATCCTTTTTTCCATTTTATCTGGATGAAAAACATTTGCAATTAGTTCTGGATATAATATCTTAGATCGCATCTTACTCATTTGTTGATAATCCAAATCAAACACTGCTCTACTAATACATAAAGTATAATTTATAAGACTAACAATTCTTTCTTTTGAAATAATTTTTAATTTCCACATTTTATTAATTATTTGTATATTATTAGAATTATAAATTAGATTACTTAAATTAGACTTAATTGTTTTAAGATGTATATCATTATCCATTTGTTTTTCAATATATGAAAAACCATTTGAATTTCTCATAAAATTATTAATATTAAATAGTTCAGGATGATTAATCATAATATTAATTGCATTTGGATTTTCACTCAAAAAAAATAACATAATTTGATCTGGATTTTCATTTATTTTATTTTCAAGCATTTCAATTGCCTTTGGGTGCGTATTTAAACACAATCCAATCCAATCAATCTTATCTATATTTTCTAAAAGTATATGCATTGCGGAACTATTAGATGAGAATGGACGCCAAATTATTTTATCTATATTTTGTTCAATAAGTCTAATTGCTTGTTCGCATTTATTTGCACATAATTTATACCAATGAATGTGATGTGGATGTTTTTCTAGAAAATTCATTATAACTGGATTACAACTTTCTGATAATCTATCTTCTGTATATTTATCAATTTGATCTTTATATTTTTCTAATAGTGGGCCTATTTTATGATTTGTATTTTCTGCTAATCCTCTCATATCTATAAAAGATGGATTATTAATTAAAAAATTAATAGCATTATTACTTGGATGACGTGATAATTCAAAAGCATTAATTGGTTTTCTATTAATTAATTCTGAAAATGTTAAACATGGATTTAAATAGAATGCATTTTCTTTAGAATTTGGATCATTTTCAATAATTTCTTTTATCTGTGGATAATTATAAATTATGGTTCCATTTGTAGCCATAATAATAACAATATTTATTATTGTTATTATTATTTTTTTATCAATTTTTATTTATGAGATAGAAAAACTTAAGTTTTCTATATTACACAAATAAGTTTTGATTTTGTATTTTGAATTTACTTTGTAAATTCAAAAGCTAAATCAATTCAACCTATGGTTGTTTTATTTAATAATAAATTTTTTAAATTCATGTATTTAGTCTTATATTTTAAATATTTTTTTTCAGATGCAGAAACCGGTTTTACTAATTTATACATTCTAATAAATTCATTTGGAGATACTTCTGTTGGTTCTGACTTATCTTTCCATAACCATAAATCTCTAAATTCTTCAGTAATTGTAATTCTATTTGCTAATCTACGGATACAAAATGGTCCAGTTCTAGATATATCATCTGTTTCATCTATATCTTCCACGGTTATACCATTTTTTTCAAATATTTCTTTCATACTTTTCATTAAATTTGAATATATAAAATCTGCTTCAAATAACCATGCAGCGAAACTATGAATTACTAATGAAATATTTTTATATGAAGTTTGTTCTTTCATAAGAGATTTTATTTGAGTTGCTAGATTTCTTTTAATATAAAAATGAATTTGTTTCTTTGGTATTGAAGGTATTCTTGTAACTGTCATAGACATAATTTGTTCCCCATCAGGATTTAATATTTCAACTAAATATTTTAAACATTTAGATGTATCTTTTCTTTGTAAATAATCATCTGGGTCTTGTGAGGATGATTTCCAATAAAAATCATATCCATCAGAAAAATTATTTTCACGAATATCTTCTTTAAATTTTTCATCAAAAATATAATATATAACTCCAGATTCATATTCTAATGTATAATCAATACCCGTTGAATTTTTTAATGGTAATTTGTCTTCTCTTATATCTTGACCAGGATCTTGAGCTGGATAATAATTTTTTATAATTATTGAACGGGTATTATATGCAGGTTCAAACATATTTTGTAAATATTGTATTTTATCAAAAAAATATAAAATAATAGAATGAAATTGTGCGATACTTAATTCATCAATACCACATAATTTTTGTAATATTATTCTACTATTAAAACTATCATCATATAAATTAAATATTTGATAAACTTGGTGTATAAATGTATAACCTCTATATTCGCACAAAATTTCATTTATATTTGTCTTTTCAACTAAATATTTTATTCTATCTTTATTAATATCTAATTCCATAAAAGTTTTAAATTCTGTCATTTCTTTATTAAAAAATTTTATATTAGATTTATTTACACTTCTTCTAATAAGAAATTCTTCATTAAAAGAGTCTTTATATTTATCACCACAATGATTTCTCTTCCAATACCAATTAAGATATAAACAAACTATATTATAAAGAAAAACTGCTAAAATATATTCTCGTTGTGCATCATCTTTAAGTTTCTTATAAATTGTTTCATCGCGTAATTTACTTAAATTAATACAATTAAATATAAGATCTGGTTTTTTTGTAGCCATATAATTAAGTTATAAATAATATTTGCTAATATTTGTGTTATGTAAGTTTCAAATTTGTTATAAACAAATCAACCGAAGGTTATAATGCTGTAAATAATGTTTTTTCTAAATATATAATAATGAATTTGAATAATAAAAATCACCCAATATATGAACCTGAAAAATGGAATAAAGATATAAATATAAAACTCACACATAATTGCTATGCTTATGCTCTTAATTTAATTGATAAAACATATGCAGAAATATGTAAAAAATATCTTAAAATCACAAACAAAAAAGATTGTCCATGTTTAAGACCCCAGCCAGGACAATGTTCTGGGTTTATAGATGAATATAAACCACATCCTTTTAATTGTAAAAAAATAGAAATACGTATGAAAAAAGATAATCCATTAATTAAAAAATTAAAAAAAAATGAAGAATGTCCAAATAATTTTTACAAAATAGCTTTATTTTGTGCTAGTAATGGTTCAGATTATCATTTTTATAGACAAGATAACAATGGTTTGTGGAGTCATAAAGATGGTTGCAAATTGGCAACAAATAAAGATGCAAAGGGTAGAATTATTAAAAATCCTGAATTAGCAGAAACAGGACATTTAGATTTATTATGTGGATATTATGCTGTTCCTAATTTATCTAAATATAAAAAATGTCAAATATTACAAAACCTTATAAAAATAAAATATGTGAAACAGCAAAAATATTAAATATAATAAAAAAATAAAATTTACCTTTTTTTTATATTATATTTTAATGAAAATAGATTTTGATAAAGTTAAAATTATTAAAAAATTAGGTGCTGGTATTTATGGA
>JACCDO011744969.1_pt1 | contig 26546 bp, 10 predicted proteins | sample 7446101 | NCBI WGS metagenome assembly JACCDO01 (sample SAMN15323440, study PRJNA562643) | freshwater metagenome | isolation source: river surface water | place: USA:Blue River Watershed | collected 2017-08-16 | reverse complement strand
GGCTGTACTGTTGGCACTGATGTTGTTGGATTTATTGTCGGCTGTACTGTTGGTGCTTACGTCCCACTTTTCCTTCCAAAAAGCCTATCGAAAAACCGGAACAAATAGTATTTACACGACAATCTAATAGATACACCTTATCTTGTTGCACTTCTATCTGAATTCCCAACCTGATTGTCCTACTTCTTCTCCTTCTTCTTGCTCTTAATCTCATTCTCATTCTTATTCTTAGTCATATTCTGGTTCACATACAATAATTCAAATTATCGCATTAAAGTTTAAGTAGAATGGGTTTAAAGTGATAATTTCTGTCCGAGTTATACTTATATAAATTCTTTTCACAGCGGATCGATGCGGATCCGGAACAGGAACCTCCCGTTGTTGAGAGCTTTACTCAAACGGAAGAAAGCCAACCGCAGGTTGCCTCCGACGCATAGGAGAAGAATGATAAATTTGCGGCATCATCTGTGTCTTATAGCCAATTTCATCCTGTTCTTGTCGCTATTGGCATTGGCAGATGGCTTCACATGTCAGGGAAATACATACGATGCAGCATTAAAAGATTGTCCTGACAAAGGATCGCAAAAATTATCAGCTGGTGGTAACGTAACAGTTCTAGTGAAAACTGCTACGAATTTACCAAATAGAGACTTTACTGGGACATCAGCAGGGGTAAGTGACCCTTATGTGAAATTGTCTGTAGGTTCAGTTAGTGCTAAAACACGTACAGTATATAATAGTCTTAATCCTGAATGGAATGAACGTATAAACATCGGGGTATTAGGTTCAGCAACGGCCATAACTGTTGAGATATGGGATGAAGACACTGGAATGGAATTTGGAGACGATTTGATAGCCCGAACATATGTTCGAGTGCCATTCTGTAGCACATTTAGTGCTAATTATACGAGACAAACTTGTAAAACCGTTTTTGGCTGCGAAGTTGACGATTCATTATGGAAACAACCTTATCGTCAATTGTGTAACGAAACAGATTTTGTAGCATTTTCTCAAGCGACATCAATACAAGAATGTTTTACAAGTGGGGTTTGTGTAATTTTAGAGTTTAATATTGTTCCATTTCAAGTAGGTGTAGAGTTAGTGAATGAGAAAACAGTGCAGTATACTCCGGCGTTGTCGGTGTTCGGTAACCCAGCTGGTAGCGCGCAATGGACTTTAGATTTTGGGAGTCCTTTTTTATATGATGCTACTAAAACACTTGACGTGAATTTACTAGAGTCAGAGTCCTTGTTAGGCGCGATCATCATCCAGCAGTACAATGACGAAAAGTCCAAGGGCAATGCAAACACCGCGAGATTTTATGCTAGTATCAACTTTCCTTCTAAAGTGTATGTGTGCAGAGACAAAGAAGACGACGCATTCGGTATACCGAAATGGTTAAGTAGTAACTGGAACAGTCGTAATATTTCAGTAACGAGAGTAGGGTTAGCAGGATCTTCTACCGTGTTTGAGTGCTTTTATAGATACGAGCCGGGCACCAGCAAGAATAAGTACGGCGGCGTCATTGGTAATAATTATATGACGTTCTACACCAACACAATCCCTGGCTACGATACTAATCAGAATACCTATATTCGAGATTACAACTACATGTATATTGTTCTCGTTCTTCCTATAGTTACTGCGGAGAGAGAGGACGTCATCACCATTAAATATGACGCGGCGCTTTTTATACAGACAATATTCAGTTACGGTTTGGTTTGGTGGATATTTTTCTATTTCGTCGTTAGATTGTTGAGTAAAATGAACTACCGTCTAGATCGCGTACTCTCCTATGTAGTTTCTAGAACATTGTCGGGAGAGGACAAGAATTTGGTCGCAACGTTGCTTCTAACCATGGACCAGTCGCCGATGAACGTGGAATTTCGCGGATACTTGACTCATGTACAAAATATTTACTTGTTTTTTTTCGCGGTTCCCCACGTATTGATGCTTGGCTGGGGCATAGCTTGCGCGGCTATGGCTAGACCTGCTGCATTGGGCTACGCCCTAGTCTTTATCGGCAACGCTGCCATGACCTTATGGGTCGCAGTCAACTGCTGGGAAATAAATAATTGGAGAATGTCCCCGTTAACACTGCTGGCGACCACCTTTGCTATCGTCATGTTTATTTGCTATATTATTGCAGTTGTTTTCGTGGATCCCGCGGTGGTGCAGTACAGTCGCCCATTGAATTTCTCCGCTCTATCACTAGTATTCGGCACAATTAACGTGATACCTTTGATGTTTTTGGTGTTTAAACAAGATAAAACTCTCAAGGCGAGTATGAAAAGTCTGTCGGATAAGATGAGTGACGCCATATTCAAAATTAAGAATCCAGCCGGTAGAATACCGACGATCAAAAAGTACACACCATCGAATAAGCTGCTGCACGCGTTGCTCGGCGACGGATACACCATAAATCCCAAAGTACCATTTTTCAGCTACGCAACAGTCTTACCCGAGCCACCTAAAGAATTATTCGAGCAAAGCACCGCTAAACCCACAAAGAATGGAGAGCCTCCAGCAGCGGAGGATGACGAGGGAAATCAAGACTCGGAGAAGTCGTTGTATAACAGCTCTCTCGTAGTGCTCTTTGTCTATCTAATGATCGCCATCTCAAGGACCAACTATCCATCACTAGCATTCCTAAATTGTCTTACCTTGATGCTGTTTGACACCATTCACTCGGCATTGACACACGGCTCGGTGAAGTGGTCGCCTGGGTACAGCATATGCTTACTCGTAGCTGGCAGGATCTTTATTATGGGTTCAACGGGGGGTTTGTGGATTTTTACTTACTCATTAGCGTATTTAGTGTACTCATTGGCATTGCTGGTTGAATCCATCAACAATTTCTTGCCTATGTTATCGAACAGACAAGCTGGTGAGATAGCTTTCGGTGGAATGGATGGTAATAGCAATGCTTTGAAAAATTTGAATGACATCGCTGGTACTGCCCACTTCTGTCTAGGACTCCTCACCTTTGCATTCATCGCCATATTAGTTGTAGCTGCGCATGGGGATGTGGAGGAGTACTTACCAACTCCCGATGTAATTATATGGAATGCCTCCTGGCCCGTGTATGTGTTCGGTCTCATTGCGATACTGATAACTATTGTTACGGGGTTTCTTGTGTCTACTTCCCGCGCATTTTACCTGGAAAAACACGGATTACTGCGCGGCTGGGCCAAAGAAAGCTACATGCTTCGGAAGTACCTCAATATTCCTATTGTCCTCGCTATTTTCAGCGAGCTGTCTATCATCGCCTCAGGCATCTTGATATACAGCATGACACACAGCAAAGCAGTCCTCATCATCTCTATATTCCTACCAGTCGTCGTCGCATGCTTTGCGTACTGCTACGGAGTCTGGGTAAAGAATGATTTTGATTTGATCGTCTGGCCTCCCGTGGAGGAAAAGAACGACAAAGTCGACGACTCACCATCTGATATGGAAGTTGCATTCCATATGATCGAGAATTTATTCGGCGAAGAAGGTGGTGAAGGTGAGAACGATGATGAAAGACCCGAGACCGATGACGGTCCTGGAGAGAAAACGTTGAAAGGATTTAAGTTGCCACCACTTGAAGCGACCGCAACGAAGGTTGACAACCCCATTAAGATGCCACCTTTGCCTCTGAAGAGTGTTCTGCGCAGGAAGAGACAGAATCTAGGGATTAAAGTCAAGAATCCGTTGGTGAAAGATTTAAAAGCTCGCGATGATGCTGATGATGCGGATAAGTTTGGCACTGGCGATGTCATCGATGCGAATGACCCATGGGGTAAGTTTGAAGTTGATGATGATGATGATAAAAAGAAGAAGCGCAAACGGATTAACTGGAGTCAGTATTCAATGGCTGAGAGAGGCGGTTTCTACAACCACCCGGTGTTTGTAATGGTTCGCGAGAGAGTCATGTCCTACACAGTTACTCGCATCTTGTTCGAGAAGCTATATCAATGCTTTTCGTTCTTACACAAGCGAGCTCAATCATATGCAAAAATAACTTTCAAGGATGCAGATGAAGAGATAGAAGACGGCGAAGAGGAGAAGAAAGAAGAGCAGGATGAGGGTCCAGCGCATGAGAATTTTGCTAAAATGCCATTTTGGACAGCTGCCTTCAGTGGATACTTGTCTTGGGCTGAGTACCGCGTCTTGATCGCCTGGTTTATGGGGCTGTTCCTCACCATGATCATGGGCATCGCCCTGTCTAAAGCATGCAATCCAGAGTGGCTGGGTCATGTGATTTGGGTGGCGACGTGGATGGCTATACTCACGTTCACCGTTGTTTACAAGTACTTCAACACCTACAAGATTGACAAGACCATGAAGGACATCATGTACTTCGTCGCGTTCTTCCATTTCATGTTTTGTGTTTGTTTCTTCGGCGCCCAGCTGAATGGCGACGTTACAAGTGAAAAAAGTTTGTGGATTCTCGACTACTTTTTCTACTATCCAACATTCTTGTATCTAGTAGTTGAGTTCTACATTTGGGTGGATAACGGCTACATTATTGAGAAGTTGGATAAGGACGGAGACGGCAACATAACATTCAACGAGTACGTGCAGTACTTCAAGGCGTATCCAGCGATTCTTATTATGATGATCTTACTCAACTGGCAGTTTTATTTATGGATCAATATCATACTCGGTCAAGTCGCAACTATCTGCTTCTTGACTGCGGCGATTGGCTACATATTCGTCAGAGACTGGGCCGTTAACGACTTCTTTATCTCGCGCGAGTTCGGCATTGTGGGATCGTGGATATTGAACATAATCTTGTTCTTCACATTTTTCATCGGCCTTTTCAGTGCAACCAACCCAATATTTTCCTTTTCAGTCTTCTTTTTCACCTTGATATTCAAGTACACCTCGCGGATAGCAACCAGGTTTATCATTGCTGATAAAGACACAATAGTATATTTCTCTCCGTTTATTATGCCTGTGTACTCGTACGATCCCAGGACGAACTCCGTCGTTGATGAGACGCCAGTGGCCAAAGACTTCATCTTGGTTCTCACTTTTGGCGCATTGTGGGGTGCATTAATGGCTGGATTTCTTTACCCAGTTCACATCGGTGTGTGCATTGCTTGCGTCTTCTTGCTTGTTATTGCAGTGTTGTTGTGCTCAGCGATATCTTATATACCTATGAAAATGGGTCGCCTGGCCTCCATGATGACACTAGATAGCATCGCTGAGTGTGCTGCAACTGCCAAGGATACCTACACACAAAGAAAATTACCACTGAACTTACTGATTAGCGACTGGGAGGGTACAGGGGATGACTGGACTGAAAAGCAGAAGACCGTGCTTGAGAAGTTAAAAGAGAAATCGTCGCTTGAGATAGCAGGTGAACTCATGTCTGATATCAGAGCGGTTACTCACGTACCTGACGATGACGATGGACTTGCCAAGAAGATCGATGACGAAGAGGACGAAGATAAAGTAGTGCCTTGGTGGCGGGAGTACCTCAACGACTTCATGGATCAATTGCAAGAGATGTACGACTCGTTACCTCTCGTTAAATACAAAGGTTGGAAGCGACACAGTGAGTGCTTGTTCACTCCAACGGATATACTTGCGGAGGGCATGATTGCCTGCAGGGGTCCCGTAAGCTTCCTTGGTCTAGGCGGTAATACATACGACTTGCTGAAGAAAGCCCAAGAGCAACCAAACCTCAAGTGGTTTAAATTCCTTACGAATTATGACAGCAACGGCAACTGCACTGATTACGTGCAGCTGTCGGAACACCTTCATATCAGCCAAATCCTGCGCAGATACACCGACCTGGATAGCGCGTTGGATCACACGTACATGGAAGAGACCAGATGTGCCATTCATTTTCTACTTCTAATTGTGGCTTCCGCTGACGCCAAACTCGAGAGAGAAAAAGTTTTATTCCAGAAATTTCTACGAGAAAATAGATTCCGTCTCGCTTCCAACGGAATATCGCCTCCTGCAGAGATATTTTCCTCGACGTCCTTCGCGTCCATCGACATTCCTCTTGTTGCTGCTTGGCTATCTACGTTGAGTAACGAAGAGAAAGAGCGGTTTCACATGTTGAAGGCAACGTTTTCAGACGAGCAGAAGGAGCGCGATATGGCTATTGATACAGCTGACTATGAGAAAGCGTACGAGGCGTTGCAGCTGAAACAATCGAGAGTTCAGCGTGAGAAAGAGGTTGCAGATAATATCAACAGGGAGTTAGCCAGAAGACAACAAGGCAAAATGATGATATTCGCAGAGTCGTTGACTTCAACTGACCGGTCGCGCTTTGCCGTGGTGAAGGATGAGTGGCTCAACAACAGCGACATTATGATACATCCAAAGGATGCAAATCTTTATGAAAAATTTCGTGCTGCAATTTTTTCAGGTGCTGATGAAAGCACAGACTATGCTCGTGATGTTTTAGCTGAAATTGAAGCAGCACAGAAGGATTGTCGCATGGGTGAGTACGGTCGCGCATACCAATTCGTTGATAGCGAGTTTCCGCCTGGTGACGTTGCTATTGGCTTTGGTGACTCATCTCAGTTTATCCTAGGCTGGAGGTGTGCACCGGGTGTAAGTGACACTGCACAGCTATTCGATACTGGCACTGAACCAGATGATGTATTTGCAGGCATTTTTAACTCCGAGTGGATTCTCTCAGCTGTGACAATGTTGGCGGCAACAGACAACGAAGGAAAGGCCATCAACCCACAAATTTCTCAATTATTCATCGGACATTATGGCAACGATGGTGAGCTCACATATCACACCGAAGTCGGCGGTTACTGCGTGAGACTGTATAAGCAAGGTATTTGGAATCCTATAATTATTGATGACTGCCTTCCTATGCTGCGACATGATAATTGGACCAATGAGAACAGAGGGTTAGCTGGTGCTCATACTAAAGAATGCACCAAGATTTGGGTGGCGTTGATAGAGAAAGCATTTGCTAAATACTATGGCAACTACACCGAGTTACGACAAGGCTTCGTGCATCACGCACTAGAAGATTTGACCGGTAGCGAGTCTGAGTGCACGACATTGGCCCACGCGTCAAGAGGCGCTGGCAAGCGTGCTTTGTGGGATCAGTTGGTTAGATATAGAAAGAATGGATATATCCTTGGTGCAGGTACAGGCGCAGCTGCACTAGCAGACAAAGAAATTCAAGACATGGGAATAGTGTTCAATGCAGCATACGCAATATATGAAATCAAGGAAGTAGATGGACACAAGTTGCTTAAATTGCGCAATCCTCCTGGTGACCACGAGGAGTGGAAAGGCGACTGGAGTGACAAGTCGACGCTGTGGACCAGGCGACTCAAGTACAAACTAGGGCATACCGACGCAGACGACAACACATTCTTCATGTCTTTCGATGATTTCTGTAATGTTTTCAGGGAATTATATGTTTGCAAGTGGTACAACCCCAAGAAGTGGATTACTCAATCATTTCCGGGATTGTGGAAAAAAGGAAAGGAAGAGAGTGCTGTTGAAGTAAAGAAGAAGCAAGACTCCGTTCTAGAGGAAGAGGTAGATCCAGATGAAAAGAAGCGACTGAAAATGGAAGAAGAAAAGAAAATGGCGTACGCCAAGGTCGACACTACCGGCGGTTTATGCTGCAAGGACAACCCTTCCTGTATCTTTGAAAACAATCCACAGTATTCATTGCTGTTGCACAGACCAACCGAGATAAAGATAACCGTGAACCAAGCGGACTCGAATGGCAGAGCTAGTGTCAACGTCCATCCGTTCACCATTATTGTTGCAAGAAATAGTCATGCGACTGTAGCAACAAGAATTGCAACACTAGATAAGAATAATTTAGTTTGCACGTTAGAAGAGCCAACGAGGGAGAGGCAAGCATCCTTGTACGCCTTCTTGAACCCTGGGTTGTACATAGTAATCATTCCCACATATGTTAGTGGGTTGGAAGGTAATTTCAGCTTAAGTTTACTGTCTAATTACAAGTGCGAGTTCACTCCCATCTGGCCTCCAAGATGGATGACGACTAGCGGACTTGATGGCAGCAATTCCGCTGCTGTTCTTGAGGAATTGAAAAAATACGGTGGAGAAAAAGCCGTTACTCAAATAAAAAATATAGGAAAGTCGTTGCAATCCTTGAGATCGTCCCTGTTCGGTGGAGGGAACGATGAAAGTGACGATGAAGCCGTTGATAATAAATACGCGGGTTTGGATTTTTAAAATAATGTAAAAATAATATAAATGTGTAACATAAATACAAATGCAATACATAGGCGTTGAAAGCTACGAAAAACTCCACAAGTCTGAACTAATGTACTCGTACCACGTAGATGGCGCGTTGTTCCAACCGTTCGCCGCGCTGTCAACTATCACATGCGATCCAACTAGTGGGTTCCTACCGTAGAATTTCACTAGTTTATCTAAGCATTGAGATCTTTCGTCCATGTGACCCGCGGACGCAACGTTCTTACTAGTGCTGATGCCGTTCAAGACTCCCAAGTCATTCAAGTGGCCCTTAATATACAGCGGTGCCAAGGATGTCGTGTTAGCAATCAAAAATTGCATCGCCAAGTCCTCACAATTTCTACCCTTATCTACAAAGTCTCGAATATTCTGCGGCATCACATTGGTGTACAAATTAAAGTAATCATGATGCAGAAATGCCGCTTTCGTTAAGATTATAGTGTACATTCCGTGCCACCATACACTCCACCAACATCTGTAAACTAGTCGCCCATCTTTGCCGCGCAGATGTATCCGCGGCATAAAACCTACAATTGTCTTGGGACTATTGCGCCATGTTTCGTAACCTCTTTCTAAGTCGTCACAAAATACCCGAATATCATCATCTACAGTGAATATTGCGTCTGTGTGAGGAGTAGTTAGAGGGATGAAACGACTATTTAAACTATCAACTTCATTTATAGAGAAAAATACATTGGTATTAACCCGTCCATATTTCTTCTTTAACCTAGCTGGAGGAGGAGTTTTCTCGCTCCAAATAACAGTTATGTACTTTACAACACCGCATTGAGAATAATGATCAATTGCATTTTCCATCATTTCGTGTCTCTTAAAGGTGTTTATGACAACAGTAAGTGCCTTTTCATTACCATTTTTGGTACGATTATCATTCGGAAGTCGCTGTGAAGCCATTACTTGTATAATATAAACAATAACAAATATAATAAGACATGCCATGCATAAGCCCAGCTTTCTGTAAGTGGAGTGCTTTGGGCTAGCTTTATCCTTAGAATCCTTAAAATCTATAGAGAATAGCGAATCTAGGTAGTTGCTGCTCATACGAGACCTCATATTGAAAAAATAAACGAGTCAAAACTCAATTAACACTCTCGGTACTCCTAACTGCTGCCTTGCTCTCCGTTATTTCACTATTGCACACTTTCTACGTAACTCTCGCTACCGTGACTCCACACACGCCAAGCGGTCTTACGTTCAATTTTAAGGAGACTCCACCTACTTTGGGTAAATCTTTTGTAGCCTTCAAAAGTCGTGCAAATGTTCAGTTCCTTATTTGCCATCTACATTAATCAATACTATTTCTAAAAGCAATTCCAATATCTGTGACAGAGATATATTAGGTATTTACATGTTGAAAGAGCAGGGCGTATTTACTTATATCTCTAGAATTTAAATAATAAATTTTATTAAATCATTAGTCTCACATCTTCAATAACTGCTTGAAAATAAAGTTGGCGTAAATAATCATGTTTAAACTGATAGTAATATAATAATAATGCTTAGTGTCGCCGGTCCGGCTAGGGGTCAAATCTCTCACTGTCAGATACAAAAAGACTTCACAGTCCTCCCGAGAACACCGTGAGAGAAAAGTGTTATTGCGTCGCCTCCACACGCAGCGCAAGCATAAGTTGAGATGGCAGAAGTGGTTGTCGAGAAAGATATCAATACAGTGAAAAGTGGAGATGGAACAAGCGAACACAATCTACCAGATTTGAACAAGTTAGAACTTGGATTATCTAGTTTGATAAATAAAATGGACTTTGATCGTCCTAACGACAATGAATTACGAATATTGATTTTTACTGCTACATACTTCGTTCTGGATGGTGTAACATTAACAATTAGACGATTAGAGGCACATTTAAGGTCAAAAGGTGCAATTGTTAAGATCTTGAGTACAGTTCCTGATGATTGTTCTGATATCAGCCCTGAACACCTAGCAAATGTAATAGTCGTACCTGGTATCAAGATTCCATTTACTAATGCAGGCACTGGTTATGCTTTTGGTACAGGAATGAATGATGCAGTATTGAATGAAATCGAAAAGTTTTCACCTAATGTAATTCACTTTACAGTGCCTGATTTCGTTGCTTTAGATGGCATAAGATATTGTCAAAGAAAAAATATAGCTTACATTGCTACCTGGCACTCGAATTATTGTGACTATTTAAAGTATTATTTTCTGGAATGGGTTTTGGGTCCAGCGTTCCATCGTTATTTAAATGGTTTTTTCGAACAAGTTCCAGCAGTCTATGTCCCAACACCATATATGCTCAAACGCATGGAAAGTTGGGGTTATGGTCGCTGCTCTGAATTAAAAGAATGGGGCAGAGGCATCGATTTAGAACTCTTCAAACCCCAAAGGCGCAGCCAGGTATTCAGGCAGTCCAAGAACATTTCGCCGACAGATATCGTGGTATTGTGGGTGGGCAGATTAGTCCCTGAAAAACGGCCTGATATCTGGCTTAATGTCATCAAAAAGTTACAGAAAGAAGGATTGTCGGTGAAAGCAATGGTGGTTGGAAACGGCACTTTTGAAAAAACTTTGTCTCAAATAAATAACGTAGTTTGTTGTGGATGGCTATCAGGAGCCGCGTTAGCCGAAGCATATGCTAGTGCCGATGTCTTATTATTTCCTTCGGATGTAGAAACCTTTGGTAACGTGACACTTGAAGCATTAGCTAGTGGCTGCCCATGTGTAGTTGAAGATAAATGTGGTGGTCATCTAGTGGATTATGGTTTCAATGGTTTTACTTGCCCTGCCGGTAATTTTGACTCGTTTTACCAAGCCACAAGGAAAATAGTTGTCGATCTTGAGTTACGCACCCAATTATGTAAAAATGCTCGAGAAAGTTCATGGAAATTTGATAGAAATAAAATAATGCAACAAATGGCAGAGAACTACAAGGATGCGATCATGAGACACCGAGACCCAGACTACATCAAGAGGTACATGCAGTCGTCGCCAGAAGCAGAAGGAAAGAATTTCTTATCATTTATTTGCTGCAATTACTGGGCTGTCAAAACTTTTGCGGAACCTTTTTTGAATACGTCATTAGCCGCGCAAAATTTTGTTTATGGAACAACTGAATGCGTGCAACAAAGTCGTACGAGGTTGAATTGCGCTGATAGTTCGTTTGTCTCTGCGCCAAGGAAAGACTCGCATGATCAAGTAGATAGTAAGTACGAAGGCGAGAAGAAAGGTAAACTTACTTCATTGTTTTCCGTGAATACGTGGATATTCCTGGGTAAGCTGTTGCATTACTTGGCCATAATAGTTTCGTTTGGCATCGTCCTGCTGTTCCTCGCGGCCCAGCTCACAGTTTAGTCAACATGTATAAAGCTTGTACATAGTTAGTGTTTAAAGAACAAGTTGTATTGAAAACTTAATAAAATACAACATACATAAATGACTTACGAAGGCTTCCCCAAGAGCTCTTTCCTAGTTGCACTGATTTCTTTGGACACTTCTTTCAGCCTGGCCTCGGCCTGCGTCAAGCGGGTTCTTTCCTTCAATGTCTTACCTCCTCGTTGATGCAACTTTTCTGTTTCATCTTGTAACGCCGTCTTCTCTGTCATTAAAGCTGTCAATTTTCGCTCTAATTCATCAAACGTTTTGGAGATAGTGGCACTGATATTGTCGGTACCAAATGGAGTAGTATTTGATACTGCTTTTGGGGGTAACCCCGCCACAACATCACTAAGTGATCGTCTACTTGGAGATTTTGGCCCGTTATCTGAAGTCGTGCTGTCTTTACCTAGTTGCTGAGGAGCGCTGATCGCATCGACAGCATATTGAGGATTTCCAGGTGGTTTTGAATGTTGATTAAAGTTAGCTAAACTATTATCTCTGTTACTAACATTTGTTGCGGTCGTGCTGCTAGCAGTGGTGTATTCTCTTTGGCTACTAGCTGACACAGTGTTCAAGTCTCTATAAGGCACAGTGCTAGTTGCAACAGGACTATAATCTCGTTGAATGTTCGTAGCAAGAGTGCTGTAATCCCTGGGGGGGATACTTCCAACTTTATCCGCCCCATTATATAATGAGTCATGATGGTATTGCGAAGTGTAACTGTGAACAGTGTTGTCCTTACTGTAACCTGCGTGGTCATGATATTGTGGCGAATAACTTGATTTTGAATGGGTTGTTTGCACTGCACCACCAGGCAGAGGAACTCCAGAAGAGTAAAGTCGCAAGTGTCCATTTTCAGCCATGAGAGCTCTGATTTCAGATTCTAGAGTAGTTGTGTGACGTTTTATCTTATTGAACTCGCGATCGAGTATGTCCATGTCGCTAACTCTGCGCCGCAGCGACCCATTTTCTGCTTCGAGAAGCGCGATCTTATTCTCATATAGCACCACATCCTCATTTAATTTACTAAGTCTTTCATCCATTCGTTTCCTGTCAAAATCTTTAGTAGTGTCATGACTGGTCTTTAAGGCCATGAGCTCAGATCTCAGTTCGGTATTCTCCGCAATGACCGTGTCGTGCATCGCTTTTAAATGGGAATTCTCGGAACGAAATTTTGTACTTTCATTTTTCAATGAAATTATGTCAGTCCGCAAACTCAAATTGTCATTGGATAATTTATCTATTTTATTTTGTTGTTCTATCTCAATACGTTTCAAATTATCACACACATTCTTTAGTTCATTCATATCGAACTCAACAGCATCTAATTTTTCTGATTTATCTAATAACTTGGTGTATCTTTCATTTGATTCCTTCAATTGATTGCGCAATCTTCGGATATCATCTTCGTATTTGCGCTTCAGCTCATCCTTCTCATCAGTACTTCGTCTTAAAATTCGATCGATTTCATCTACAAGTCTAGTATTTGCAGCCTCGGCAGCCGATAGCTTATCATTTAGAGTAGTATCAGGATATATCGGGTAATTGGGATAGTTACGCGGTGGCGGCAGATCTAATGAGTTAGTGGAGGGACGTCTACTATTAACTTTATTATCAGACCCTAATTCCATGCTCGAAACCCCAAATATATCCATCAAATCAGCCGATTCGGTTATCATAGAAACCGACGAATTCATCTCAACCTCTTGATTTTCTTCAGTAACTGAGATTGTAGCTACAGGTATCATTGATGGACGACTTTGACCAACATAAAGCGTGTCATCAGGGATATATTCTACCTCCCGCTCAGGAACAATGTCATAATCCACCTGCTCCATCACAGTTGAGAATCCTTAGCTACACTAGCTCTTTATTAATTAGTTAATTTTGGGAAATTTTACCGATTTTTTCAAAAAATGATGAGACGCAGGTCATAAAACTGGGAGGAAGTCAGGGTATACGGAGGTATTTAGTTACATCTAAAGTCTATAGTTCATCTGCGACAAATTTTGCCTTCGGAATATTAGAACCTTTGCGTCCAGGCTTTTGGGGCTTGGCGCTATTAATGGCTGCAGCGTTTGATGAAAAAACGGAGTCAAGTTCAACGGTGGTCTCCGCCTTAATTATGTCATCTAACTCTTGAACATCACGTATTTCTACAGATTTACTGATTTTATACTGTATATACTCGTTGATGTACGATATTACAGTGGCCTTGGCCGACGACATGGTCATCTTGTTCTTGATGGGAACGTTCTCAGGACAAGAGAAACAAAAGTAAATTGTGTTCTCATTTTTATCATTTGCGATATTGTAGATGATATAAGATGCGTTGGAATCGCTTATATAACCAAAAGTTTTCTCAGCTTTCTCTATTTTACGGCTAGATACTAACTTTATAGTCTCCGTCGATTCCATCGATAATTCAATCCAATTAACTTGATTTGAATTAAATTGTTTAAAGGAATCGAGGACTTCAGGTGCAATTTTAAATGGTAAAACTGTCATTGCACTACTTTTAATATTAGCACTTTCGGATTGTGTTAAAGATTTCTCTTCTAGAATTAATTGTTCCTTGCTACTTAAGATTGTTTTATCGCTATTTGATTTTTTAGTACTATCTTGATATGCAGCCCAGTTTAATTCAATGCTATTACTAACGTAATATTCATTGACAAAATAACCAATACCCAAAGTCCTTTTCAAATCTTCTCTGGAAGATGCGTATAGCATCTTGTCCCTTACACGACATAAATCAGGTATCCATGCTAATAAACCCCATTCGTTAGAATTTTGCCCATCATTCAAGTTGTATAATAAAAGTGCAGCCTCGTTGTCCACAACCACTGTCTTTATAATATTATCAAAATCGTCACTGCGGGTACCAACTCGATTTACAACTGAGTTTAACACCAAACTCTCAGTGCTATGATCAATAGACACTTTTAACAAACGGATGCTGCTATCGCTACTATTGGCAGCCACAAAAGCTTCACTAATTTCAGAGTTCACACTGAGATTTGCCCGAGCCATCTTCAATAAGTTTTCTCTTTCGCGAGAAGATCTTCGATTCGAGTGGATTTTCCACACCGCGGAAGAAGACTCTCAGAAGACTCTCAGAAGAGAAGCTGAGAAAGATAGTCTCTCTAAAGTTACTAATTACAACAACGAAATATCTAAAACAATTTCTTGTTGGCAGGAGTATTTGGCTTGATTGTGATACTGCTACTGATTGATCCTCTCAATAAATTGGACTGATTGGTGTTGACGGTGGATGCAGGCAAAGTGATCGAGGTACTGTATCTCTCAGAGTGTCGGTGCGAACTGTTACTTATTCTGTTATTAGAAATCGACATCGCCTTTTGTTGACTACTTCTACTAGTACTGGTAGTCTCAGACTTACTGATCCATTCAGACATGCGACTCTTTGAGTACGATTGTCTTCCTCTGTCCACTGCATTAACCAACGCATCAATCTGTTGATTGTTCTCAAGATCGACAGAGAAGCGATCAGATGGTTTAAGCACAGGAAGGTCTTCTTTGTCTGGCAATACCGCGGTTTCTTCGCCCAAGAATAGTAGTAATTGAACCTTTATGATGTCGATGATGATGACGCACAGGAAGTCGTACACCCAAATTAAAACGATATCTTTGCCAGGAATTTTACCAAAAGTTGACGAGGAATTCGCCAAAATTGTTGCAATTATATTGCCGGCCATAACGGAGCAGAACAGCGAGTTCGATGGACGGATGGAGTACCACATGTAAGTAGGAGCGCGAGCTGAGAAAATAAGTAATTCAGCAGCGATAAAAATTTGTAACCACACTGAGCCTTGAAATGAAGTTCCACAGCCAGAGACGTCAAGATCACTGGAGAAAAGATCCGTTTCAGATGCACCATAAGCAAATATCATCGAGAAAAATGTCTCCATTGCACCGAAGCATCCTGCCATAAATAGTAACTTACTTACATCTGGATTTTCAGGCTTGGCACTGGCTTGTTGGTTATCATAGGCGATAGGAAGCATGGTAAGATCGTTGAACAACGCAAGGATAATAACGAACAGCGAGTTGATGGAGCAGTTGGAGGCCAAGATAAGAATGGTTAAGACAGCAACAATCTGGATGGTCGCGCCGAAGCGGTAGGTAACATAGGACTTTAACTTGCGGAAAATTCTTCGACTTTCAACCACGCCGTGGTAAATCGCAGAAAGACCAGGTGATCTTAAGATGATTGCTGCGGCTTTCTGTGCTGCATCGGTAGCATCATCAACTGCAACACCACACTGTGCAGCAGATAGTGCTGGCGCATCATTCACACCATCACCAGTCATACCAACAACTTTATCAAATGTTTTCTTCAATACCAAGACAACTTCGCGCTTATCTTTTGGCAAAACTTGGGCAAATCCGTCTGCATTCAAGATGAGTTCGTCTCTGTCATGGGACCCAACTCTGGTCGCTTCACCTGAGTGAATGTTGACTCCCATACCGATCTTTCTGGCAGTTGTGATGGCAATATTAAGGTGATCACCAGTAATCATCTTCACATTAATACCAGCATTGACTAAGTTTTTAATAGTTTCTGCAGAATCGATACGAGGTGGGTCAAGCATAGGCAGGATACCGACAAACTTGAAAGGACCGTCATTAATCTTGAGGGCAACACCAAGAGTTTTATAACCGTCTTTTGCGAAGTCGTAATCAATTTTCTTAACGTTATCTCTGATAGCTTCCAAATTCTCAACCTTCCATTGATCCGCTGCCTCGTCGACGCCACCGTCAGCCGTATCTAATATTTTAGACACTAAACCTTTCACGATGGTTACGCGGCCATGCTTAGGATGGGAAAATTCGAATAAAACTCTTTTATAAATGGGGTTGAAGCCGACACCTCTGACTTTAGTATACGCGGATGACAACGCCATTGCTTTATCTGCACCACCGAATACTTTATCGAAATGTTTGATGACTGATCTATCAATTGCATCTTCAAGTTTATCTCTGTTAGATGCTAATCCAGCGTAAAGAGCAACGTCTTCTTTTGTAAAGCCAGTGTTAGCAAAAACATCCTCTGCACTGATATCGATCTTTGCAGTGGTCAAAGTTCCAGTTTTATCAGAGCACAATACTGTCATAGAGCTAATATCCTGTAACGCAGGTAAGGATGTAACAACAGCGGCATATTTCTTGGCCATTTTACCAGCCCCTAATGCCATAGTAACTTGTAAAACAAGTGGTAACGCGATTGGGATTGACGCAATAATGATCGAAAGACAAGTCAATAAGAGGTCATCTATTTTAGAATGTTTAAACTCATGATAACCAATTCCTTGTTGTAAAAATATTATCAAAACATCAACTAGTGATACCAAAATAATAACTTTGACAACCTGTAGTACCTTTTCTTCGAATACACTCTTTTTAACTTCCTGTTTATCTTTCATAATATCCTCATTTGCACTACCAACCAGAGTATTTAAACCAGTCTTTTTAACTAATGCATATGCTTCACCTGCCCTAATTGTACAGCCGGCATAAATATGGATACCATGGTCACCGGGATACTTTCTTGGGATTGGTTCACCAGTAACAGATGACGTATCAACTTCTAGTACATCTCCTTCAATATGGTCAACATCAGCAGGTACTGAACATCCGCCAGTTAATAGAATAACATCACCAGGTACTAAAAATCTGGTATTTAAAAATTCGGCTTTGCCGTCACGAACGACACCAATTCTTTGTTCCATTCGATCAGTTAGTTCTCGTAAACTTGCAGCTGCTTTCATTTCTTCGTAAAATCCAAGAAAGCCATTGCAGAGTAACATAATAAGAATAATTGCAAAATCTAAGTAATCACTGACAATTAAAGATATTAAACATGCAAGCTCCAACATATATGGCATAGTGCCCATGAATTGTCTAAGGAAAACCCACCAAAGTGAGATCTCAACTGTTGGTAATTCATTGTATCCATATCTACTGATATACTCCTCTGCTTCAGCTGAAGTTAAGCCTCCTTTGTTGATAACCACGGGTTGGGCTGGTACTATCGATGCAGGCTTGTGGGCACTACCATCTAGTAGTTGTTCCCTCAAGGGATTGATACTCATCGCAATGGATGCGTAACCGTAGGGATCTTTACTCTGCTGCACCTCTCTCTTCCAGCAGCTGGACGTAGGGCGGCCCAGTCCCGACCGTTATTGCTTAAAGGAGACAACCAAATAGTTGATTGGTGCTCGAATAAAAGTGATTCTCTCTGCATTGGGGTGAACTATCTTGAGCAAAAGTAGAAACTCCAAAGGTTTATGCTGTTTGCTTTACAAAATGTGATAGCAGGTACCGCGGATTAAAAATTTGAGATTTCGACGTCAAAAATAAAAATAAGTAGGTAGATCTTCACACTTTCGAGGCACATTTCGATGGAAACTGTGAAGGGAGCCGTCCGACGTGCATCCCAAGCGGCGCAATCAGTTGCAGCATTACCTTCTTCTCTCATTTCGACCATCATTGATCATCGTAGAGATGATAAATCTGGGGCTGAGAATGACGAAGATTTTATAGCAATGCACGCAAAAGATCGAGTCAATTTGACTTTGCGTAGCACTCCAACCAAAGATGCACCTACGGTTAATGCGTTAAGCACGAAAGCTGGCGTTTTATTAAAAAGAAATGAGCAAGGATTATGGCAAAAGCGTTATGTATGTATTGTACCCCACATGTTTTTATATTATTTTGACAATGAGAATAGCGAATCACCAAGAGGTGTTATAGATTTACATTTATTTACCAATTTATCGATTGAAGGATCAGATGGAAATATATTGAAGCTTGCACCACCACCGGAGGCAAATAATTTAAAGTCTTACTACTTTCAATCTGATGATCCAAATATTCTGAGTGCTTGGATTACATGCTTACATAGAGATAGATATCAAGTGATAAGAGACGAAAGAGATGCATATCAACAGCTCCAAGATCAATTTAGTGGAGAAATGGATTCTGCAACCAAAAATATTGAATTATCTGCATTGGACAAAGAAAGAATGCAAATTGAAGTAGCTGAAGCAAAAAGAGAAAGTGAAAAGGCGTTGCAAACACTGCAAACATTGTTGCTCAACATGGGGGTGTCCAAGGACGAAGTGAACAACTACACTTGTCCATCACTAGCAGCTCATGCGGTTTCTAAATATTCAAATGAATTAAAAGAAAAACTTGAAAGAAAAGTGCACCAAATGCTCGAGAAAACGTCAACGGACAAGAAGGAAAACGACCAAAAAATAGAAAATTACGAAAACCAACTAGAAAACGAAAAAGCAGAGAAAAAACGGATTGAACTCGCGTTGTTACAAGAGAACGACAGTGTTAGTAAGCAGCTGCGGGAGGCGCAGCACGAGGTGGACAAGGCCAACCTCAACTTGCAGCTTGTTATGACAGAGAAGTCTAATTTAGAAAACAAATTGAGTACAATTTCAGAGCAGAAGAAAGTTTTGATAAAAGAAGTCAAATTGTTGCGCAGCAAAGTAGAGCAGTTAAGTAAAGTGAAGGCGGAGACTAAGAGTGACGAGGTATACTCGCAACTGCGGGATAACTGCCCAAGTGTTGACATCGAATACCCAGAAACGGTAACGTTTTCTTCAAACGATAATTTGAATAAAGAAGCATCTGCTGGAGGTAACTCTAGCTCCGTGCATATTGATGATGCAGCAAAAATAGAAACAAATACTAAAACCAGTCATGATGATGAGAAGGATTGGGAAATTCCAGCTGCTGTGGCGCTGCAGTCAATCCCTTGGTTATCACCCGAGCAGCGGTCGCTAGTCGAAGACCGGGTCAAAAGCATCCCTCAACATGATATTAACGCCGCTGCGTCTGCACCTTCCGTATCGGGAGAGAGAAGGACGTCGTTTAGTATGATGGGCTCGTTATTTAGTCAATCATACACCACCAACGGTACTAGTAGCACAAGCACTGTTGTTCACAATGAGAGCACCGCGTCTTCAAGTGAATTGAACACGTTCTTTGATTCTCCATTGGCTAGTGGAGTAGAGAGCGAAGCGTCCGTACAAGTCAAGAGTGTATTAAAATGCTTAAGGTGTGATGGAACCGTCGAAGGTCCCAAGTATTCAACATGTAAGTGCAAGATCCCAGCACTTACCCCAGAAGAGCTCGAGAGTTCCAGTAACGCCAAGCGAAATAGTATATTTAACATAATTTTCAATAAATAATTACATGTAAATCTGTATTTATGAGACAATACATCCTGCATCACCATGCGCGCTCGACTGCGCTGAGCATACAAGTGGGCTTAGAACGCCCCAAAACTTGGCTTCCGCATTACTATGTATTTCTTCATCTTTTTTGACGGCGTCGATAGCGTCCGACAGGAAAACGCGGAGGTGGTTAATGACTAACATCGATTTTTCCTTTTCAAACCGATTTTTCAGTTGCATAAGATGCGAAAATCCTGCGAAATAATATCTTAGTGAGCATGAGCATAAGGGAATATTGCGAGAGCCTTACCGTTGATCTTCTTCATCAACTTTTTCCTTCGTTGCGACGAAAATTCGGAATATCTACTGGAGCTTTGCTCCTTCTTTTTTACTTTTTTTTCCTTTCCTAGACCTTTTCCACTCGGCGACTCACCAGTTACTCCAGAGGAACCTTTTACAGATAGCATATGCAGCATTCCGTTACTAAAGCGCCTGCCAACGCCGTCACCAAAGAAACCACTGATACTAGTTCTAAATCCATTTCCACTGGCTCTCTTGGTGCTGCCTTTAAAAGTACTCACTGAATCATGGTGGCTTCGCGCAGCACTACTTTGACTTGAATTGTCAACGGTGAGCTCAAACTCGTCAATATCTATAATGCGCCGAGCTGCAGATATAGGGAAAAAATCCTCCAAAACATTCTGAAAACTCTCGAGTTTAGGAAATCGAGACATGCCAGCAAGGGTTTCCTTTTTGCTGTCACCATCGTGGTGCCCGTGATGGTGCCCATGATGATGGCCGTGATGGTGCCCGTGATGATGCCCGTGATGGTGCCCGTGATGTCCACTTTTATCATTTGTTGCACTAAACGCGGTTTTCTCTTTCATGATTGCTTTCGCCACCACTTCCGGCCAGGATATCCAGTGGAAAAGCATCATATTGTCATTCGTGACGACGTGAAGGTTGCCCTTTATCCGCTTAGAAGCACTGTCTCTCTCTTCTTTATGCAGTTCGGCTATTTGCTCGATATGGCTTAGCTCTTCTTCCCGATTTTTGCGTGACATTTTCTGTCTATCATGCATAATGTTTCGGAGGTGCATAATGGCGTCACTATCCGCTTCTTTGTAGGCGTTCTTCAGACCCTCAAACTGATCGCCAATACTGACCAGGTCACTCTGCGTGTAATTGTGGACGTCGTACCTAACTTCCGCAACCAAAAGCACGATCAGTTTGGTGCTGTCGAAGTCTCCGATGCACTGGCGATAGAACAGATTTTTTGCCCTTTTCGTCATCTCCTCGCTTGGCGGCTGTGAGATTATCCAAATAACCACGGGGATGTCTTTCCTGTCGGCTGTTCTTTGCGCGGTTGCCAGCAAAACTTCGATTGTATCGAGGTCGTAACTGCAGTAATCCGCCGAAGAAATCAAACCATGGTTCTTTAAAATGTCCCAGAATTCGTCTCCAGTTGGAACATTAGAAGAGCCAGTGAAACAAATGTCAATGTTTTGCTTGACTATCTTTCTTTGTAGCTCATCACTTGCATTGTCATGCAAGTCGGCTCCACCAGCAGCTACCCTATCACTAGCAGTGAAAGCCAACAAACCCGATTCAGTTAAAGGATCTGATTTACGGATTATTGGCTGATACAGCATCGACGCCTCCTCGATGCCCGTAAGAAATGCCTCGTATCTGTCGACATTGTGAGTGCTGGAGTACTCCACACCTCCCCAAGATTCGGGGTTTTCCACGGGAATGCTCATTCTGGACCTTAGATCCCGATTTTTGTCGAGATAATCGTAAATTGCTTTCCTCGAATTCACGGAGAATATACTCGCACATTTAGGCGCGTCTTCGTGTGGAAGCGCTCCGCCCTTGGAATCCCTCTGTTTTTGATAAGCAATCCGCAAGAGGCCTTCTCTTTCCGCGTTTACAAGAAATTCTTGACAAAGTGGTATTCCTACTCGACGGCAGCAAGAGTACAACGGGTGTTGATCTTGCAGTGGCGGTGATACCTCCCCGCCAGCAAATGCTTTAATACGATTTGTGTTACTGAACGAGTAAAGGAAATTGTAAACCACATCTACTGCTTTAAGCACATTTGACTCAATTTTCACTGTTCCTGCATTACTATTGATAGCACTTTGCTGCATCATAGACATGGTGCACAGGGGATTCATGTCAATCACAAAGCTGGGATTAATCCTGACGCCAGATTTTATCCCGTTGAGAATATTAATTGATTTCAGCACAGTTCGTCTCTGCTCTAGTAGCGCATCCCTGAAAATTGGTCTAACGGCAATCAACCAATCGTCGATTCGCTGCTTCAACTGAGCATCAACGATGCGATCGAATGTCTCTTCGCCTGGACCGATCGCGATTTTTTGAATCTCTAGTAACGGTGAGTACTGTATCTCTCCATAAATGGGCTTGTCGATATCCTCTTCGTCAGAGTCAAATGCGATGTCATCGATAGTTATAACGGAGTTGTTCTTGACACTTGCCGTCACGTCGATGCCCGTCTCCTCGTCCACGTTCACTGCCGCGCAGACACCCTTCAATTCGTCTTCAAAGCTGTCATAACTATCTTCTTTTTTAAAAAAATCTAAATTTATTTTCCCGTGCATCATGTCATTCATGTTCTTATTCATAACGTCGTTCATGTGCTGCATATCCACTCCCTTCAAGTCTAAGTGGTTCAACTGGTTGAATGCATCCGCGGATAAGTGGTTGAACTTGTTCACCTGATCCATTGCACCCGCAGATATATCGGTAGACAAGTGAGAAATTTGATTTTGAATATTTTCCAGATTCATCGCATCATTGAACTTGCTGTTTATGTCAGTGAGCAGGTGCGACATGTCGGTGATGCCGCCGAAGCCGTGTTTATCCTGGTCATTTTTACTTATTTTACCGAAATTATCACGTTCTCTCACTACATCCTTTGAATAAAAAAACTTTTTGATCTGCTTTGGCATGTTGTCTTGGCTGAGCAAAAAGGAGGGATCCAGCTGCATCATTCCCTTGTGGTCCTTCTTGTACTCCTCGTTCGCCTCATTCCACACCTTCGCTTCCTTGGCGCATTTACGAAAGGTGCTGTATTTTATGGTGGAATAAGCCAGCAATTCGAAGTCGTTGTCGTCGATAGTATTCTTGTCTCGGGTGCAAACTTGCCAGACTAGACGCGATTCCCCGAAAGATTTAGATTTTTGTAGATTAGTTCCTTGAAGTTTCACTATTTTTGCCTCATCAATAGTAATATCGATGTCAATGAAGTCGTACGGGGACTTGTAATTGGGATTTGACTGCCAGAGTACAGTCGCTTTTTTTGAAAGAGGTCCATTCAATTGATCCGTAATGCACAGCCTATTGTACGATAAAGAGGATGAGGAAGGATATAGAATAGAAAGCATAGACTTACCTCAATATTGTGCAAAACGCATCGTCTTTCGATTTTTCCTTGAACTTGGGTACAATTTTTGAAGTCGTCACAGTTAATTTATACTGAGGAATGACATCTCCAATTGTTTTGTCGCAAAAAGCAAGTATATCCTCTCTAGTTGGGCGAGTAGACTTGAAAAATCTATAAATAAAAGTTTATTAAGGTTTGATTGCGCAATAAGAAATTAGAATAATACCTCAAACCAAGAGCATCTTCATCCATTAGTGAGACCAGCTTCTGCTTTTCAATAATATCAACCCCAAACAGTAAATATCCCAGCACATCATCACCTCTATATATAGGCAAATGTTCTTGATTACGTAATATCAACGAAACAGGAACGGAAACACTAGCCCATAAGTACCCTGATCGATGATGATACTTGTCACCATCATGTATCTCGAATATCAATACTTGGCGATCATCAATACCAACAAAGTACATCACTTCTATTTCCTTTTTAAAGTAATCATCACCATCACCTGCATAATCTATCGTTTCGGTGTGGTCGATAACAGTGGTAACGTTATCAGCACAAGTTTTAACATTAATAAAGCAAGTTAAAGGTCGATCAACACGCAGACCTATCTTCACTTTCAGTACAGGATATGGTATTTCACGCTCTTTCTTCATTTCATCCAATTCTGTTTCAAAGTCATCGTTGGTTACAACTGATTGAGCATCGGGATCTAATTTTGACGCAATTATTTCCGCTTTAGTGCTGTCGACTAATATTGAATCGCCAGTTGACTTCAAAATATCTTTATTTTGAGGTCGTCTCTTGGCCAAGAAGTCCATGATCGAAAATGGATGCTTCTCGTATCCTCTTCCTTCCTTGGCTTGGTTCTTTTTTTGTTGTCAGATTTTAGATCCTTCTCGAGCGGAACTCTCTTGTTACAGGTTGTCTTCAGAACTGGTTGTACAACTAGGTTTCAAGTGAAAACGGCAAAGCTCCACATGACAGGTCCAGGCAGCGTTGTATCTACTCATCACAGCCTCTATTCTGGAAGTTCTCTTCTTGTCACTTCTCCGACGGTACTCCTATAGATGGCACACACCTGTGCCACACCGTGTGGGAGAGTAAAAGAAATAAAGAATACATGAATACATTAAAATACACATTATAATACTCGCTTAAGCCCAGATAAAGTTCTTTTCTGCAATTCTTTCCGCGCATGCATGTCCGCCGAAAATCCTTCACCCTGAGAACAGTAGGTGAAAGTAAACCATCCATGGTGTCTAGGCCCACCATCACCATTGCTACTCTCATCAGGAGTTTGCCAGGTTGATGGTACAACCCATCCAGGTATAGGATCATCATATTTAGTCCATCGGAATTGTTGGTTTTGAAAGTTATCACCAGGTTCTTTCATAGCAAGCGCAATCAAAATCTTGGCATATTCACGGTGATCAAATCGTCGCAAATCCAAGTTATAATCGTAATCAACCATACCAGGATCGTACAGATTCAAAATCCCTAATCTATGCAGTGCTTCTAGCCTTTCTTCGGGCGAGAATAACTCATGAACGATTTTGTACAGCATATTTAAATCAACAATTCTCGACCAAACTGCCTGCAGAATTTGTACTCGTATGTAGCAAGTCCCATTCAAGTTAGGGAAGTACGACAAGAGGGTGATTACTTGATCGACTGTTATATAACACGATGTCATGTGCAGCTGAAGTTGCAACAGCTTCTTGTACATAGTAGGGAAAACTGGATGAATGTAGGTAATTGAAGGCTTTGCTTTGGGTTTGTCCGAGTAGTCGTCGTCGCCGTCGGAGTCGGAGTTCTCGGCAACTTGCTTCTTTTTCTTCTTCTTACGCTTGCCACCTGCAGATTTAGAAGGAGTACGAACATTTTTAGTCGTTTCTTTATTGTTTTCACTTTCCATAATAACTCTCTCCTCGGGGTATATGTCGTGGTAGTGATGACACGACTCCATGTATTCGAAATAGTATTCCTTGACGTGGACGACGGTGAAGGGATGCTGCGTCACTATCTCTTTCATCTTCTCGTAACCGCCACTTTTATGAACCTTGCGAAGATCGCGGATAAAATCTGTAATTTCATGAAAACGAAGTTTTGAACACATTTGTTGAAATCTACTATCTGACATCGCAATAACCCCTTCTCTGGGTCTGGTTGTGGACACAAAATCGCAGCGCAACAACCCTGACTTCGGACACTTGCTGAACCATTGTCCATCCACGTCAATGAATAGGTCTTTCCCGTTACCAATTGAGCTTCCCATCAATAACTCGTTACGGAAGTTGGAACCATTTCCTTTCTGAGACACGTTAATCCCCAATGATGAGGCAATTTTAGTTTCTGTAACCGACAATCCAGCTAATTTCTTGCCCCCTCGAATGTGGTGGTTGTTGGTCATATCGAGCAAATAGTGCCCAGTGGCGTTCGACGTGTACACATTGTACAAAGGCCCTAACAGCAACCGCAACTCCAACTTCTCGTCCTCGTTGAGATTATTATTAATGAAAGCTAAGCACTGATCCGAGGAGACAATCTGCGGAAGGATCATGGCAATAACATCAATATTGTGGAAAGGCAATCCTTTTGTTTGTTCAAACAGCTGCTGCGCGTGGGTCGCGTTGTAGTAGTAATACGGCGAGGTGATGGCGTGATGGAAGATCGCCTCTCGTTGCTCAATAGTCTTGGCATTCTGCAGCGTTTTTAGTATAGACACAACCCCGTAATCACCACCAACGTCATAAATAGTCGGCAATTCACACTCACTTTTGACAACGATTTTGCATTGACCATCTCGTGGAATTTTCCACGTTTTCCCAGTTGCTTTTTCATTTATTTTCGCTCTTGGTTGGAATGTCCGACAGAAATCGTTCACCATAATAAGCCCAAACTCGTGGCAATCAATCGTGCCGCTATCGTCCTGGTCGTGGAATGACATCAATTGCTGCAAGAAGGCGCGATCGAAGTGATCCCTGCCTAAATGTCTGAGAATTTCAAGGAATTCGTCCAATTCTAGAGTTCCAGAGTTATCAACATCGTTGAGGAGGAACAGCGCAATGAACACTTCAAACAAAATGACGTGCTTCAAGTCGTGTTTACTCCCCTTTTTCTGCAGCCAATTCGCGCGGACGTTCTGTAGTACTTGCTTGCGCATGTCATCTGTCATTGCGAAGTCAAATAAACTTAGCAACTGAACTAACGAGGCGGAAGCGGAAGCAATCTGAGGAGGATCTGCCAGTAAGAACTTAGCAACGTTCTGAGACGAACTAAGGTAGACTTTCTGACTGAATTTGGACTTTTGCACCCCTTTACTGCCGC
>JACCDO010700996.1_pt1 | contig 26552 bp, 10 predicted proteins | sample 7446101 | NCBI WGS metagenome assembly JACCDO01 (sample SAMN15323440, study PRJNA562643) | freshwater metagenome | isolation source: river surface water | place: USA:Blue River Watershed | collected 2017-08-16 | reverse complement strand
TAGGTCGCTACTTTGAATTTCAAATGCTTTCTTTGCCATGTTATATTATTCCTTATTAATCGCCACGGGCTACTTCTGTAGCATATATTTTCACATATACATTGTTTGTTGTGCTTGTTGGGGTTGCTGTAATTTCAATAGCACCGACACCACTTGCTCCGCCTGTTGGATTCCATTGTGCGTCTAATGTTGCCAACGGGCCTGTGCCTGAATAGATAACACCGTAGACTACAGAATCAACTGTGACAACACCGCCATCTGTGACACGTCTAATAATCATCATATCACAGGCCTGCGTGTGGTTGCCTGTAGTGTCACCGTCTTCATAACCTTCGATAGTAGCATGAACTCTTATGCTAGCCAGTTGATGTTCCTTGGCTGTGTAAACTACCCCGGTTGCTCCTGTGCCACTGCCTACTGTTATGCCCCAGTTGTTAGTAGCAATGTGTACTTCGCCGCTACTGATACTAAATGAGCCGTTGGGCTTGAACATCCACTCGCCAAGACCGCTAGATATATGAACAACACCTATCTGAGTTGGGCCGTAGCCAGAACTGATATAGACGTTACCGCCAGTGTTAGTATCTCCTTGACCAGCATTAATATTAACATTACCGCCAAATGCGTTTCCTCCGCCAGCATTAATATTAACATTACCGCCGGTGCCACCTGTATTACCACCATTACCAGCGTTGAGATCTAAGAATCCGCCGTAGCCACTAGCCGCTTGAGCATCGCCTGATTCTATACGAATGTAGCCTCCGTTATTGCCGCCTAATCCACCGCGTAGTTTAACATCGCCACCATCTCCTCTTGGTTGAAGACTGCCAGGATCACCGCCCGAACCCGCCCAGATGTAAACATCACCGCCTTCACCTTTGTCATTGTTCTCGCCACCGTATCCCTGTTGTCCTTGGATGACTAAGCGTTGAGCATCCCAGTAAGTGTTGTTTGGTGTAGGTCCTGTGATTAATACTTGGCTTGAAGGATCGTTGCCTAGTTGTAGCGTTGGGCCTGTTTCATTAACGTCATTCCAGTTTTTAAATGTTTTTGTTGGGAATGTAATACTACCGTCTGCTTCAAGTATAACTTCATTAGCTCCGTTAGTTAATCTATCACTAGACCCGCCGCTACCTGTAAACGGTTCTCCGTCTAAACTTAATGTTCCGTCCGAGTTTAATACAAACGAATGGTCGCCATTGTTAAGGCTGGCACCTGAACTTAAAACGCTAATAACCCCAGAACCGTTAATGCCAATGGTAATGCCGTCAATTTTAACGCCGCCTAGTACACTAGTTGTAGCAGTCGGTATTGTTTGCACATCTGCCGATAGTACACCGTTAGTAATTGTTAATCTTGCACCAACTTTAACACCGCCAAGCGTGCCAGAACTTGCAGTCGGTAATGTGTAAAGATCATTAACAACATTAACAACACCAGTTTCGCTAATTGTTAAAGTATTACCAATTTTTATTCCGCCTAGTGTTCCGCCGGTTGCAATAGGTAATACATAACTGCCGGGTACAGCAGATAAAATACCGTCGTTATCAATTGTTAAGTTGTCACCAACTATAATACCACCAAGTGATGTAGTAGTTGCTTTTGCATTAGAAACTAAAATGTTTCCAGTCCCGGCACTCAGTTCAATTCCGTCGCCTGCTCTAAGTTGGGAGACTAGGCTAAGTTGCCCCGATGTTGCTCCTAGTGCATTGTATAACTCGCTAAAGTTATCGTTAATTTTTTGAGCACCGACCCTCAGCGTGTCGCCCGAGCCGTCATTTTTAGTTGTGCCGATGTCTATTACTTGCTTTGCCATTTTTTATCCTCGGTCAAATGTTATATTAGCGTTATCAAATGAAGTTAATTCACCGTCAAATGTTGCATATTCTGTATTTTCTGTATTCTTAAACTCTGAGTACCAGATACCAGGCGTTGCCTTCAAGAACTTAGCAATCTTAGTATCATCTTGTTGTACATTAGTTTCACCGTCCCATGCAAAACCTTGTCGTTTAATGACCGTAACTTTTGTTCCAAACTTTAACTGTGTTGTTAAACGAATTGCACTAGATTCACCGTCTACTGCAAAATCTGCATCTAACTGTAGATCACCTTCGGGGCTTTCTGGATGCTCGTTAATATTGTGAACTAGGTACGGTTTCTTCTTTAAACGGATATTACCAATAAAGAATACCCAGTTAGTAGTATCTGCTTTAAAGTTTGAAGAGCTTGTATGTGCTGTTACACAACGGTATGTGTAACTCCCTACATTTACAATATCTCCAACAGTATATGCTACTCCACTAGCCCAATCTAAACTTGTATCATATCCTCCAACAAATACTTCTAGCTCGTTACATTGTCCGTATCCTGCCGGTATAGAAGATTCATAACCGGCTTGGTAATCCCATGTTCCTGTAGCTTTTACCGGAACAAAATTAAGGTTAATTGTGTTTGTGCCATCTGATACAACTTGCTCAATTAAAGAAGTTTCTGTATATGGAACAGTCTCGCTGGGCCCAATGTCCTGAACCTTTGACCCTACAGGGTGCAATGTCGGAGTACCCGTACCTAGTGTGCCTCTTCTTAGTTGACTTAACACATTACCATCAATCTTGAAATATTCAATTCGCTCGCCGCGAATCTCAACTACCCCCGGGCGATTCTTCGCAGGGTTCGGTAAGTCAAATGTGCTTGCATCGACTATTTCGATAGATGTGTCATTATATCTCAACGGTTTTACTAACTCTGTTTGTTTATTTAAACTCAAACGCTTAAAGTGTACTCGATTTAGCATATCTTTAAATTGCATGTAAGCAATACCTGCTGTAAGCACATTAGAGCTATAAGTCATAATAGCAATCTTATCACTTAACTCCGGAAGGATTGCTAACTTAACTGTTCGTCTATCTTGTGTTAATTTAAAATCAACACCGGGTGTTAGTAACTGGTTATTTTTAGTTAACATAACATAGTAATCGTTTAACACAGCTCTTTCTAATTTAATTCTACCAGCTGTAAGTCCGGTGTATTCGTAGTACTCAACAGTATCCGGTGTAAAGTTGATATCGTTACTAACAGTATAACCTGTTCGTTGAATATCCAGTATGTCATGTTTATAAAAACTTGTTACTTCTAATGTGCTGCCAACTGGTTTTGTTTCTTTTAGAGTAATCTTTGCAGGTGTAGATATTGTCCCAGGAACAAATAAGTATCCGCTATTTTTTCTAATGCTTACAACTAACTGTTTACCAGTATATTTTCTATAAACAGTTCTATTGATCTTGATGCTAATTCCACCAAGTTCAACAATGTAATCTAATACAGGTCTTAATAAAATGCCATCGGCAATTACTGCAATATCATCTACATCTACTGTGTAGCCAGTAAATTTCTTAGAATCAATTGAGTAAGTTAATCTATTGCTACCGATAGTAAAATGTGTATCGTTTGGTGCTTCTAAGATTTCTTGCCCCACCTTAACAATTAAGTTAGACTCAATTGGTAGCGCAGTTCCGTAGTCGTTAGACAAGTTGTAAGTTAAACTGCTAGTAACTGTAAATCTTTCAGTCTTAGCAACTGAGAAAGTTTTATCTAATCCGCTAACGATGACAAAATTAATCAATGCGCTTGCTACAGGAGCAGTAGTAAATCTTAAACCAATTCTTAAAGCAGAATCGTAACTATTATCAGTCTTAAAAAATTCTGCATTTGTTTGAACACCGTCTACATATACTAAACCATTAAATTCTTCAATCCATGGCGCTTTGGTGATAAACTCAGTTGTAGTTCCGTCTGCAACATAATAGTCTAAGTCGAGAATATTCGACCCTGCAAATCCAAAACTGAATATAGAAACAACTTCGTCTAGTGCAGGGGGATCATTTAAAGTAACTACAGAAGTTCTATAGTTAAACTCGTAATCTGTTCCATCATAAAGAATAGCTTGACCTACTTTAACAATGATTGCTTGACGACTATTTGGTTGTTGAGTTACTGCAAAATCAGTTGTTGTGCCGTCAGCAACATAGTTGTCAACTTTTAAATTAGCACTACCGCTACTTGGTCTATCAAATACTTTAATAGCAACAGCATCAACTACTTGCCCTGGGACAACTTCTTCTGTTGCTGGGCTACTTGTTGGTGTTACAAATCCGTCACCGTCAAGGATAATATCGTCTGCTGATAAACCAGTTGCAGAGCTGTATGCTAGATCGCCCCCTGATACAGCAGTATCATAATCAGTTTCCTGAGGTTTGATGCTTCCGTCACTAGTACTCTTACGGAAGATAAATTGATCTTTGTCACCAACTTCAAAGTCTACTGGAACATTAATAGTTGAGCTAACTCCGTCAGCAATTACAGTATCCATAATACCGTTGTCGCCGTCTATTCTAACTGGTCGTAATAGAGAAGCAACTCTAATAACGCTTCCAACTACAGGAGCCTCTGTTAATACAACTGTTCCGTTACCAAAAATTGTACAATCAGTAGGAACTACTAACTGTCTAGTAAATGTAATGTCTTCACCAGCTAGAACATTTTCAAAGATAATCTGATCTAGTTTTACACTTGTACTGTTAATAACTTCTGTCACTAATGTGTTATATCCAAACATATTTGCAACAGCCGATGTAACGATATCGCCTACCTTAACGCCTGTAGTACTTGCAACAGAAAGAATAAATCCGCCTTTGCTCGTAACTTGTGCTGTTGTTGACTTTGATACTGTTACTACCGGGCTTACTTGTAACAAGTTGTATGTGTATGTCGTTTCGTCGTCAATAACTGTATGCTCAGTAACGTCGTACTTAACATGATATGCGTTAATCTCAGTGCCTTGAGCAGGAACATATGGTAGTTCAAACTCGTGTGTGTTGGCAGCGACTGTAACAATGTAGTCATCAAATGTTGGATCAAAACTATCCCACTTATCTGAGTAGTAAGGTAATGTTCCCCAACCTGCGCTAACTCCAAAGTCTAGACCGCTAACAACAACACCACCGTAGTCTACGCCAGTCATTAGCTGACCAAGGTCTTTACCTAATTCCCCCGTTGCTGGATCATAATAATATTGAATTCTATCAGCGGCGTTTAGTAATGACCAGTCTTTAATGTATGTAACTGATACAACTGCTTCGTCTGCAATCGCTGTCTTAAATAGAATTGATCCACTGTAGCTAGTATAGCCTCTAGTTGTTGACTTAACGATTGATAGCTTATAACTATCTCTTAAAACTTCAACGCCGTTAACTGTTACTTTAGATTTACCAAATCTTGTGTCTGGGGCCCATGTTAATGGCCACTGTAATCTCGATCCTGTACCAACTAAGGTTTCAGTTTCTTCTAACTGTGTAATAAAATATTTTTGTGTAATTCTATCAAACTTTATTTTAACAAGGTTTGAACGAATTACGCTATCACCAATAATTGCAACTGCTCTTGCATCAGTTCCGCCGTTAGATCCTAGGCCGCCTTCAATAATAACTGTTGGTGCGCTTAGGTATCCGGAACCTTTTGTTAGCAGAACAATTCTGTTAACTTTTCCGTTAGTGATAAATGCCCTGCCTGTTGCGCCTGTACCGGTGTCGCTAACAATTCTAACAGCCGGGGCATTAGCATATCCAGATCCGCCGTCGACTAATACTAATTCAGTTACAACAAAACCTAAATTGTCTTTCCAGTGTTTCCACGGGTATGTATCAATTAAATTGCTGTCAGCAACTACTTCCCCGTCTACAATAGATGTAGAAATTGGAAGTGTGGACTTGTTTTGATAAATTGGCATTACATCAAAGTCAGTCACCGACATGTCGCCTGCATCAACATTAGTGTATGAGCTTACATACTCTCTAACTTTAGTTCTATAAGGTTTAACTTCGTTAATGTAATTTTCGTAATCTTCAAGATTATCGTTATTATAGTTAACTAATTGTTTTAAGCTACCAGTGTTATGCTGTGCTTTAACAAAGCTAGTCTTAAAAATCCAGTCAACAAATGTCTGTTCACTTAAAACATATCGAATGCTAGTAAAAAATAAGTTTAGATATTCTGTTTTTAAATCGTCAATCAAGATGTCATCTTTTAAAGAATTAAGAATAATTCTTAGCTCTTGACTTGCAGAATTATCAAACATACTTCCATCATATAATGATCCGTCGTAGCCGTATGTTGTGTTAGTAAACGAATATAGAGTCTGGTTTAACTGGATAGTTCCGTTTTGACTTCCTACTACTTTATAGTTTTGAGTCCAATCAACAGAATCAACATCGTCATACTTTTCTAACAATAGCCAGTTTCCAGTGTTAGTAGTTCTTATTTTAACAACATTTCCGATTACAGGAGTAACATTGTTTAAATCAACAAATGTATCAACAGCGTAGTCAATAGTGCTAAACTGTGAATAGCCAGTTGCGTACCAGTCGGCGTAGGACCAGTAATTTCTAGTATCGTAAGATTGTGCTCTAACTCTCGACCATGTTAATGTGTTAACATCATATGAATAAATGCTCCATAGTCCGTTTGCTTGGCTATCGCTTCTTACTAGTACTGAGTAATCTCTAACAACAAATTTAGTGTCATTAGTATAGCCAGTACCTTTATAGACAATATCAATTCCAGTAATTTGTCCTTTATTGTTAATAATCGACTTAACCACTGCGCCCTTGCCCGAACCTACAACAAGTATCTCAGGCGGTAACAAGTATCCGTTACCACGAGTTTCAATTACTACTCCAGTAATAGATCCGTCGGTTACAACAGGAGTTAATACTGGTCTTACAAAAGACCCAATATTAGCAAATCTCAACTCGGCTTCTGTATCTAAAACTGTATCGTACAATCCACTAGAAGTACTTGGCTCAGATTCGTATGAGCTCAAGTTATCTAAGCTTCGAGTGTTAACAATATTATTAGTAATCAATGCTAAGTTAACACGCTCAACAAATTGTTTTAATGCTTCAAAACGATTTACAAACATACCTTGGCGAGGTCTGTTCTCGATACCATAACTTAACTTAGGTGGCAAGTTTGGATCTGGAACTACTCGGCCTGCTTCGTCTTTACCGCACAAGCTATCAAACCATTTTTGCTCAATGTTCTTAGGAATTACGGTGCTTTGATTATTGCTGACTAGCTTCCACTCGCTGTGAATATTTTGTTCACTAGCTTCGTTTATCCAGTACTCTACTGACAGAACAACATCTTTGTCTTCTAGCAACGGTTTAGCATTAATTAAACTAAAACTATTAGAGCTAGTTAATGCAAGATACTTGTAACCTTCACCCCTTGGATTTTCAATTAAAGCCGCAACTGTTTCTGCAGACATACTTCTACCGTCAACTGCTGGTGTAGTTTTTTTATTCTTTACCCAGAAGTAATATGTGTACTTGTAGGTCTTACTAATGTTGTCGTATCTCTTTGTTTCGCTGTAAACATTAGAACCATATAAACTAGTACCGCTAATACCTTTTGCAATGCCCTCTTCGGTATCAGCAATAGCGTTCCATGCATCCGGTTTTAAGTTTGTCTCTACCCATTCGTAAATATCAATACTAGCAGTTGGGAATAGTAAATTCCAGTTACTGTTTCTATACAAGATATCTGAATCGTAAGTATTAATAAATTTAGCAGTTCTTAGATCCCACCATAACATACCCACTTGTCGTTTATTCCAAGCAATACCAGAATCAACATTTACAGTATCATCACCAACTGAGTACACAGCCGGATCATAGAATGTTTTAAATTTAATTTCTTGGTCGGCAATTCCAGGAATATTTCCCTGGACAGGATCTAATACATCTAAGTATGTAACAATCTTGTTAGTCTTTTTGTTGTATAAGAATGCTTTCTTAATTTTAGATAAATCAGGTTTATCAATTTCTCTGTGAATAATATTCCAACTCTTCTTGCCTACAGGTTTTCTATATTCGTAAACTTTTCCTGATATAAATGTTTTATCAACAACATACGGTGCTCCAACTACAATATAGTTTTTAGATGTAGCAAATCCTGCTCCGTAACCAGAACCTGGCTCAGCTGGATTAGCTAATGTCTCACTGTAAATCCACTGAGAAGCATACTTGTCAAATATATCAATTTGGCCGTTGTCAATTTTAGTTGCTTTAAATTCTGTTACTCTTGCATCAAAAGTAGTAGTGTTGTTATCAAATGTAACTGCACTATTACTGTCTGCATTTTCGCTATATACGACTAATGTTTCGTAGTCATTCATGAAAGAAATTTTCTTTCCGAAATATCCAGCAGTTTCTGGGCGAGGGCTTGTGATAACTTGTACAGGAGTACCGGCTACAAACGAACCGTTAACAACTGCGCCATATTGGCCATTATTGTATTCGTAGACATAAACTTTACCCTGATCTAATTTATCAGCATCTGCAAGAATCGAACTTACTGCAATGTAATTGCCAGACTGACTAATTGTAACGCTTTGACCGTAGTAAAGATCGCTGCCTGCTAGTGTTTGTACTGGAGAAGTTGATTGTTGTAAGTCGTAAACAAACACTGAACCATTTGAAGTAGTATTTGGTGCAGAAATTAATAGTCTGCTAGTCTCTAAACTTACTGCAATTAAATTACCAAAGTTTCCTGTTGGGCCTGCTGGAGACTCGATTAAATCATTAGCATAACCCCAACTAGTTGTAATAAATTCTAATAGACCGTCCGGTGTTGAAGTTGGTGCTAGATTTAGTATTAACTTAGTTGAGTTGACTACTGCTCCAACAATTTGTGTTCCGTTAAATCCTGTGCCCCGTACAGCCATGCCAGGTTCTATACCAGTTGTGCTTGACACAACAATAACATTATTAGAACTGCCATTAGGATTGTAATATGCAGTTGCTTCAATAACATCTTCGTAGTTTACCTGATAAACAATACCCTTGTTAGTTTCAAAACCTTCTGCACCAATAAACAATGTGTTGTTACCAAATGCTAGGCTAGATCCAAAGCGTTCATTTGCTACTGGCGTAGGACTTAAGAAGGTTGTTACTAGACTATAGATATTATTCTTATCTTTTTCGTATAAAGAAACAACACCGTGGGCGGTAATTGACAAGTTAGTACCTGAAGAATCTACTTGATTTAATCTAGTGTTAGTAGTTGAAGTTACACACGCTCTGCCTGCACGAGGGCTTCCTACTGCTAACCATCTTCCGTCTGCACTTGCTGCCACAACTTCTGACAACCAAGCGTCTTGGTTTGGATTAATACCAAATGCGCCGTCTTTTGCTACAAATGGCTTAACGATTGTTTGGCGTTGGATCCACGGGGCACTAGGGCCCGGTGTCTTATCATATACTACAATTTCACCGAGTGCTGTTGAAACTCCGACGATGTTTCCATCGTTATTAAGATTAACTGAGCGACCGTAACCTAACCCTTCAGCTGGCAATGTATTCTTTAATGTAGAACTAGTAAACACCGAGTTGTACTGCCAAGTAGCCCACTTTCCAGTTCCGTCATCGTCAGTCCACAACAACTCGCCTTCTAGTAGTTCTTGAGGTAATGCGCTGTTTGCTTGATCAATTGATGAAACTCGTTGCGATGTTAAAGCAAACACCAACATAATCAGTTGTTCAGTAAATGGTGCAGACCAACCTGCAATGTCTGCCTCAACTATAATTTTATTAAGAACTACTGATTTAATTTTGTAGAAACCATCAATTAACGATGTTTGACTAATACCAATAAAAGATCCTGCTTCTAATTGGATTAATTGATTTGTGACGATTGTTAATTCTTTGCTAGGTTTATCGTAAGTAACATCAACGATGCCAAGATTTGCCGGAGTATATCTATAGATGTTCCAGCTAGGGCCATCAAAGCCTACCCATACATAATCCCCTGCTACAAAGTCTGCATTAGACTCAGCAGTTAAACTGTCTAAACTATTAACAATTAATTTTGCCTCGTCTGGTCTTACATAACCCGGAGTTCTTAAGAAAGGTTGATCGTTAGTAATTGTAGGCCATGGGTTGTTATTATAGCCAATTGGTTTTACATAAACTTCTGAAGGAGTTTGACGATAGACAAAATCTACTTTAGTATTGTCAATAAAGTTTACTAATTCAAACGCTTGAGGGTTTGATTTAAATTCTGCTTCGTCTAAAATAAATTCAATGTTTTCAAAGGCTGCATTTGCTCCATATTGCCCAACACGCAATGCCCACTCTTCGTAGAAGTTAATGCTATCTTCACCTTCGGCACTGAGAACATCAAACAACTTGTTAAGAACATTTTGTGTTCCTTTTTCAATAATCATACCTTGATAGAACTTAAACTCGCTAACATCATCTTTAATAATATTAGACAAGTATTGACGCTTTTGATAACCAATAAGATGTTGTGCCATCTTTTGTTGGCCTGCATCAAAGTTATCACTATCTAGACTGTAAAAGTCTGTGAACTGACCTGCTTTGTAGCTCCAGTTAGGTAATAATTGAGCTGTTGGTTTTTCTTCTAGTCTATACCAATCTGCGCTGTTAAACTCTTCTTTACCAGGAGTAAATGAGTTAGCAGTATAGTAGAATTCTTTATGCTTAACAATATCGCCAAGCGCATAATCTTTCCATGCAGTCCATTCTTGGATATCTGCTTGGTCAAAGATAAAGCCCGGTGCATCAAACGCACCGTGCCAATTAGTTGTGACATAGCCAGCTACTTTAATTCTGTCTTGTTTATAACCGCTTGCTGGGTTATAAATTGTATCATTAAACATTGTCTTGTTGTTAAGAATAACAACTTGTTCCTTTTGTACTAGATAAAAACTTGCACCGTATATTCCGTCAACATCTTGAGGTGCATAGCTTACCTCGTTGTCTTCTCTATAGCTGTTTAAGAAGTTAGGAGTAATTGGTGTTCCATCTACTTTAAATATCTCGTAGCCGTTAAAAGAGTTACGGATATCGTCAACCACGCTCAATGGTGCAGTGAATGTTAGTTTGGCAGCACTAGGACTTAAAGAAATTACGCTACTACCAACGGTGTTTAGACCGTCTAATTTAACAAAGTCATCTTCGATAAAGAAAGAGCTTGCTTCTGACTTTCTAATAGCTCTAAAATAGTCTCCGTTATAGCGAACAATTTCTCCAAAGTTTGTAACGGTATCAGGCAACCATTCTTGCCACTTGTCTTGGCCTGAACTCCAGTTCTGTGTAGTCCAGAACATAAACTCCTTTGCACTAGTTTCCCAGTTAGTTACAACTGATAAGTTATTATTAAAGTCATCAAAGATAAAACCTTGGTCTTTTAAATATTCGCCATACCCTAAGATAAAATCAACAACTTCTTGAATAGTTCTAAATTTAGTTCCGTACGGTACTACTAAGGTTTCAGATCTATCCCAGCCTGTTCTAAAGTATGCATCGCGTCCGCCAATGATTGGCAATGCTGGTAACGATTGGTACTTAGCACTATCAAATGTTGTAGCAACATGCAACACTTTTACTCTGTAATACTTGCTACCGTACTGAACAATCTTACCGGCGGCGTATTGCTCACCTTGTGTCCAAGTACTAAAACTTTCAGAGATACCGCCTACATTTACAACTCGGCCGTCTTGTGTCCATCCGTAGTAATTAAAATAAGGTTGTGTTTTGCTATAACCTTTAACTTCATAGCCGTCTTCTAATTTAGTAACAATAATGCCGCTATAAGTAATCTTCTTAATTGGACTAGAACTGTTCAGAACAATTTCGTAGTCTTCTTGAGGAATGAATACTCCGGCTGTAGCTGTTGGACTCTTGCTGTCAAGTAATAAGTTAAATTTTTCTTTACTAGTAAATCCGCCAACACGATAACTAATTTGCGCTGACAAGTTGTCCATATCATAGTTGTATGCGCTAAATGATTTTAAGTTATCGCCAACGATATAATCGACAATATAGTTAATAATACCACTAGTCTGTACTCGGCTTGTGCTTGAGTAAATGCTTGGGAATACAACATCACTAGACTTAATTCTAAGTCCGGTATCTTTGTAAACTAACTGCCCAGTAACATCTCGAACTACTCTAGATCTATCTAACAATACACCAAATACTTTTGACGGCTGTAGTAACATCATAGTTACTAAGACTGCAAATGGATAATGACTGCTTCGTCTCCAAGCACCTTCAATTGGACTAACATCGCCAAAGACAAAGTCGCCGTTAGTGCTTGGTGTGATAATTCCGTTCGCCATGTTAGACAATAACGGGCTAATAATATTACCATCGCTGTCAACAGGAATGCAATTCTTTAAGAAAGGTCTTGCATATTTTTCTAATCTAATCTCAGGACGACCAGGCTCTCTAACAATACCTTCTGCTAAATCGTTCCATAGCACTAAGTTATCTCTAGTGTATGGTGCAGGGCCGTAAACATCTTGCCACCATTTAGGTTCTAGTGTATAACCTAGCATTTCCCAAGGGCAAATGTTTGGACGATCAGTGTCTAGCATCCAACGGTACACACCTCGCCAGTACCCCGGCACTTCTCGACCGTCCGGAGCAACATGTCCTCTATAGTTAAATGTCATAGAGTTAGTTCTATCAAAGCTCATTGGCTTTGTAAAGTCTCTATCAATTAAACTTGTCCACTTATAGAACTGAGGAGCTAATACTTGATTAAATTCAGTTAAAGTAAAATCTGTAGTTCTGTTATATCCCGGAACAATGCTTGTAATATCAAATATTGTTGGATCGTATTCGACCTTAATGTTGTTAAAAATTCTTTTTTCTAATTCAAGAATCAAATCATCACGGAAATCGCCGTAAGCTAATACTTGGCTACCATCGTGTCCTTGAATCATAATTCTTGGAGTTACCAAGCTAGTGTCTTCATAGACCATCGGTTCATACTTTGGCCATAGACCTAACTTTGTAGGAGTTTGAGGAATGAAACAACCATCAGTGTTATCATATTCGTAAACACGAATAGTATCGCCATTTGCCAATGTTGCTAATACTTCAACGAATCCTAAACCATCAAATGTATAATCTTTTCCATAGATTAACTGATTGCTGTTTAAATAAACATAAACTGCTTTGTTTGATAATTTAGTTAAATCAAAGTTACTGCTTAAAGGATACTTCTTAATTCTGTAATCAATAACTGTATAATCATTAACAAGTTTAGCACTATAACCAACCATATCACTAAAGTAATATGGACTTGTTTTAGGTTTGTCTTTGTTAATTTCTGCTAGAATTAAGTTAACATGCTCAACTGTTGCTGTGTCAACACCTAGTGTTTCTGCAATGTTTAAAAAGTTTCTCTTAAATTTGTTATAATCGTCTTTGCTTTGTTCGATTGCTTTAATAACATTATTCTTATCAGATGTAATGTGGTATAATGACAAACTTGCAGGACCGCTATGTTGTACAAATTTTGTACCGTAAGGTGTTACATTTCCTAAGTCTCTTAGGTTGTTGCTACCCGGGAATGATCCAGTAAATGTTCCTTGAATGTTATCAATAATTGAGTTTACATGGTCACTTACTTCTCCCAATGTAAATTCATTGATTGTTTCATTTAGTGGATTATGTTGTAAGTTGATAGGTAACTCGTAGTAACCGTTTGTGTTAATAGGTTGATTAGCAAATGTCTTAATTGTTAAAACATCGTTTGTACCAATATCTGTAGCTAATACAACTTTCTTATATGCGGGGCCGTCAACTACTTGCCACTTATCTTTAGATAAACGAATACCGTTAACATAAATTCTAACTTCTAAGTCAGTCAAGTCGGTTACATCGTCAAATAAATCAATATCAAAGTTGTTTACTTTTCCAGTGTTTTTATAAATTCTAATACCAGGTTGTGTGTTTGTTAACACACTAGTTTGCCAGCCATTTAAATATTCAACAACATCTGCTGTTGTTGTTTTAACAAGGTATCCGGCTGCAATATTTTTAGTAATAATTGTTGATACATCTTTATATTCAAAAGTATCTGTTGCTAATGTAAAGTTAAAAACAATATCACCAATATTATTAATATTCTTATAGGCTAGGGGAAATCCTAAATTGCTATCGTTAGAGCCAGTTCCAACTTTGTAACTAAACATTGTAGTACCAGTAAAGCTAGATCCGTCGTACACTGAAGTGTCACTGTAGCTTGTACCACTAGCATCAACAATATCAAATAAAGGTGCTTGATTTCTTGTTGTCTTTTGCTGTGTTATTTTCCATTCAGTGCCGTTGTACCAATACATTAAACCTTGGTTAGCAACACCTTGCTTAACTAGAACTACTTGATCTAGTACAGGCTCGTTTTCTAAAATTAAATGTATTTGTCGGCTTAGTTGGCCGTTTTCAGTTGTATGTCTTACATCAATAAAGTCAACACGGTAGATTTTATTCTTAACAAATACATCAGTGTCTGCTGTAAATAGAATTCGTTGGCCTTGAGTAACTGGTTGGCCGTCGATGTTATAACCAAGACTGCCTTCAATGGTTGAAAATACATCTGTTGTAAAGTTGTCAATTAAGTCAACATCAGCAATAGCATTACGACCAAAGTTATATAATTTAATGTCGGCATCAAATTCAATGATAGGTCTCACTGCTCGTGCAGACTGGTCAATATCTGGAACTTTACCGTTGTAAGTTGCACTAGCTTCAATTACATCTTTATGGAACCAACGATTGTAACGGCTCCACGGATTGTGGTCTTGGCTAGATCTGTTGATTACAACATAGTCAGGATCTTTGGCATACGAAGTTGCATCACTAAATGGTAAACTGTCAAAAGGAGTATCGTCAAATAATACAGATTCGCTTAATGTATATGCGCTGATAAGTTCTAAGTCTGATTCTTTAACTAGTTTAATTGCTGTTCCTACACCTTCAACATAAAATTGCCCGCTTGCATATTCTGCAGGTTCAACTTTTCCATAGAACGAAATTTTCATCCCGTTACTTAGTGTTGTTCCATTAGGTAGCTCATAACTTACTTTACCTAATAAACTTTCTTCAACATTGATGTATGTGTTTTCATCAATAGATAGAAGTTGGAAAACTCCGCCTAGGTCTAAATCGTTTTCGCTTAGGTAGTATAGTACATCCGGAGCATCGTATGGTACTTCAAATGTTAGCACACCATCTGTTACTCCGTTATTTGTAATACCCTTAGTGTATCTATCAAGGTTTCCAGATGTTCTAGAAGTCTTGATGCTAAATGGATTACCCGGGCTGTTAACTTTAAAGCTATAGGTTTGCCCTTTAAACAATTTAATTGTCGGGTTTCTTGTTAGGCCATCCGGTGTTAATAAGAACGCAAAGCTATCGCCCTGATCTTCAACTTCAACTGTAAACTCGCTAACAATTTTTTCTTGTTGTCCTGCAATTTTAATCACATCAGGACCGTAAGGTAGCCAGTAGTATTGTTGGAAATTAATAAACTTATCCCAGTTGATATGAGGGTCCCAAGAATAAAATTCTTGTGAATTAATCTTTGAGTGGTTTGATGTATTAGCACCAAACACACTTAACTGGTTAATATAATCTTGGTAGTCTTTAAAGAAAGAAACTTTACCAAGCTCGTCTTTTACTGTTATTCCAGGCTCTAACTGATAGTTTTGTCTTTCTAAGCTAGGTGCTTTAATAAAGATATCGCTGCCAACTGTTGCTTTAGAATTTTGACGACCTACAAATCCGTTAACTTTGTTAACTGTACCGTTTTGTACTAATTGGTCAGTTGTAGCTTGTAAAAACTTTTTGTTAGCATCCGAGCGATAGAATCTTGGTAGAAACTCCGATGTCTTGCTTCCGTTTGCGCTTGGATTGGTCTTATCAGCCATTAGTTGCTCCGTAAGATGAACTTGTTATATTTTGTGTAGATGATGTTGTTGATGTTGATGTTGTGCCACTGATTGCTTTGATTGCACTAGCTGTAATACCAGAAATTATTTCAATGTCGTCAACTGTTGCGCCGTTAACAAATAACTGGTCGCTTGCTGATTTAATTTCAAGTAAGCTACCAAAACTTAGTCCTGTTTGGCGGGGAACTATTACAAAGTTTGTAATATCTGGAGATAGCTGAGTCATTACATAGGTTGCTAATTCTGTAAAGTAGAATGTATCGCCAAAGTCCCAGTTTTCTAATGCAAAGAATTCACTAATTGCAGTAACTACTCTAGCTTTAATATCGTTATCAGAAACTACTCTGTTTGTATTTTTTGTAACTTTAAAACTTGCTTGTACTTCAGGATTGGCTGTTTGTCCAAACAAAACTTTATAACTTGCAGGATGGTAAACAATCTCATCGCTAATTGATTTAATTACATTTAACGATGGAGATAGTGTATTGTACAATTCGTCCGAGCTAGGTGGCAACGGTTTAGTTGTTAGCGCACCTGCTAAGTATTGTCTAAATTTAGTATCATAACCTTTAGTTAAAACAAATACATCAATAATATTACTTGCACCTGGATCAATTCTAGATTCGTAATCGGCGCTATGTGTATATTGAAATTTTAATTTGTCTCTTCCAACATATACTTTATAGTCTAAAGTTGGAATTAAGTTATATGTAGAGTCGAGCACTTTAACTACATTAGTCTGGACATAATAAAAATACTGCCCAACGGCATAGTCTGTCTTGCTACCTTCTTCGCCTTCTTTATTAAGAATAATAACTTTATTATCGTCGTTGTTAGCATAACGATAATCATCTTGGCCAAGGCTAATTGAGTACTTTTCTAATACAACATATTTTGTTAATGGATTTGTTGCAGAATCAACAATCTCTTCAAATGTTTCGGGATTGTCAACGACTCCGTCGGCGTCTGTGTCAGCAAACGCAACAATTAATTTCTTGTTATCAACATACCCGTCAAGGCCGTTAAACTCGCTAATAATGTCCCACTTAAGGTCAAGTGTAAACGGACTTGTAGAATCTGGTTTGTTATTAACACTTAATACTTTAATTGTATCGCTAATAACTGAGTTGGTCTTGCTATCGTATATCTTGTTTGCTTTATCAAAGAAGAAACGAATCTGGCTATCACTTTCAAAAATATATCTAAGTTCTCGGCTTGCTACAGTATAAAATTGATTGTCAGTTGTAAACAATACCATCCAGCTAGCATCTTGCTGTTGGTTACTTTGGTCGCCTTGTTTACCTAAACTAAACTGAGAAACTACATCCAAGTTTGATTCAAAAACAATTTGCCATGTTTGTGTTACAGCATCGTATCTTAGACCAAATGGTTTGTTTGCAAAGATTAAATCAACCATTGTCCCAACTGTTGAATCGTCAATTACAGTTCTCCACTTTGGAACTATTTGTGTAATAATGGCACTAGAAGGGATTGTTTCGTTTAGTGTAATTGTACCAAATCCTGTAGACAACACACCTGTGCCGCCGTTAGTACCGTCACCGGCTACAGTTACTACTTCTGCCCATACAGATGTAGTAGATCCTTTTGTTGCAGGTGTTCCAAATACTAACTTGTTTTTCTTTGTTGTGTCAAAGTAGTAGCCAGTCGGAGCATCAAACTTAACTAGTGCGCCAGGTTTAAAATACTTAAGGTCTGTAGCGGTAAATGATCCTACTTTATAGATAGTAGCATCAACCGCATCACCAACATACCCTGTAGAAGAATCGCTATCAGATGTAACATTGTACCAAGAAATATTTAAACTTGCAGAAACATAAATTACATATTTTGAGTAGTAATAATTTTTTAAATTGCTTCCTGATAGAATATCGTAGACATTGTTATAGATAATACCTTCAATGTCAGTTCTGTTAGCGTAGCTGAATCTTGATTCAGCAACATATTCTTCTTTGTAGACAACACCGTCGTCTGCAAAAATATTTGTGCTTGAGTACTTGCCGGTTGGATCAATTAGATCAAAGTAACGGCTAATACCAGAGCTTGTTCGGTTAACTGCTTTAACTTTTGCAACTGACTGGCTAACACCTAGCGGACTAATGTTATAGTCTTCGCCAGTGATCATTCTGTTTTGTGTATAGTATGTTGCAGGGGCGTTTGCTTTAATAGAGTCATTTGTTTCAGACTCACTGGCATTTGAAACACTAACAGTTAAATTTAGAGTTAGAGTTAATGTTTCTAGTTGTCCTGTTTGTGATGTATAAGGAATACTAATTGATACACTACGAATATCTTGAGTGTTGATAGTGTATGACAAGCCGTTACTAATTCTGTAGTAAGCACGGAATGTACCTAATGGTAGATTACCAAATGTACCATCGCTGAATACTAAGCTAACTGCATCGCTTGCTCTAGTAACTACTCCAAAAATATTTCTTAGATTTTTGTTTAAGCTATTATAGATAATGTTGTTGCCTTCAAAGCTAGGAACTTTAGTCCAGTCTTCAGCTTCAATACCTGCTTGATCTAATTTATACAACCAAACATCGTTGTTATTAATGTTCTGTGCATCAATGTCTACGCTTTCATTTGTACTTGGTTGGCTAATTGTAAATGTGCCAGTGTTTAAACTACCTTGTACAAAATTTAAGAAAAACCCCGAGCTAGCACTTGCGGCACCTTGTCCGTCATCTCTATAGACAAATGCTAGTTTGTTTCCAACTTTAGGAGCTTCTTCGTAGATAAAGCTCTCGCCTTTAAATGTTGTGCTAGTAATTTCAAAATTCATTGAACGGCCTGCAACTGTTTTGTTAAAAGCAAAAACAGGCACATCTTCGTTAGCGGCTTCAAAGCGATATTGCTCAGTAGAAATTCCGTAAATTGTTGACTTATCTTCAGGATTACCAAACTGTTGGTTAGAGCTCATTGCGGCATTAACTACTTTAATAAACTGATCATACCAGTTAGGATTGCTCGGGTCGTTCCAGCTGATAATTTGGCCGGCAAGATTTCGGCCATTGCTATCAATAACATTTTGTGTTGTTTGTACTGTGCTAAACTTTAATAGACCTTGCCCTGCAATGTTTCTTTTAGCATTGTAAGAAAGCATACGAGCTAGACGCAATACGCTGTCGCGGCGCTCTGCTAATTCTAAGAAGTTTTCACGAGCATTTAAATCAACGCGGAAAGCTATGCTTTGGCCCAAGAACGCAATAAGGTCAATTAGGGCAAGGTATTCGCTTGATTCGATGTAATCGTTAAAGTCCTCTGGATAGTTTTGACGGATATAATCAATCATCGTGCGGCGTAGATTCTCAAAGTCATAACTTTGGAAATCCGCATTACGGAAGGTTTGGTAAACTCGCTTCCAATCTTCTGCTACTAGTAATCTATTTTGTCTATCAGTTGAGCTCATGATCTATCCTATATCATGTATTTATTGAATAAAATTATATGGGCAGTTAATTAAGTTGATAACAACCCGTTGGCTTGATCAAAGCGCAACTGCATACTTTCGCTGATATTGTGTGGCAAATATGTTAATGTACATTCAATTTGTATTCCGCTTTCGTAGCTAGTTACAATAACATTGTCTGCTCTAATTCTTGGATCGTAATTGATTATCTGATTAACATTTTGTAATATTAGTTCTTTAAGTTCTTCTGTCAACGGTTCAAATAGCAAGTCCCATATAATAGTACCAAACTCTGGTTGCATTAGTCGTTCGCCTTGGCGGACATAAAAGTGATTTAGTAAGTCTTGCTTTACTAGTTCAATATCGTATAGACTAAAGTTTTCTGTAGTTTGGTTTACTGTACTAAAACCTTTATACATCTTTGGTGTTGCAATGTCAGTTCTTTTAGAACCAACAAGTTTTACTTTATTATATAAATCTGGCATTATTCTGCTCCTTTAACTTTACTGAATGTATCAGTAACAGTAGAATACTTTGAAAACTTGACAGGATTTGTAGGCTCTGTATATGTTCCTTGAGCACGGGTCTTGTCTGTAGTATATGATGCCGGATCTAAATGCTCATGATGCGGCCATGGTTCGTGTAACGGGCGGCGTTGTGTAACTGCTGCCTTGGCGGCTGTTGGGCCGTTCATATCAATTTTACCTGCTGTTTCGATATGATGAGAACTGTTAATATTTGTTGTACCGGATGCTGTCATGTTAGCGTTTCCAGTAGCGTTTAAATTTATATTTCCGCCAAGGGTAGTAAAATTAATATCTCTTTTTGCTGTTACATTAAAATCATTTTCTGTATGTAAACTAATACTGTCTTGTGCATAGATATCAATTTTACCATTACTAGTAAGTTCAATCCATGTTGTTCCTTTAGCATTACCGATATAGATCAAGTCTTCACTATTGTGAAGTAAAATTTGATGCCCAGTGCGTGTGCGGATTCTAAATAACTCGTTATGAGGTACTGTAACATCTCCGCCTGTTTCGCCTTGTTCTACTGCAACATATTCTGGAGGGCCTTTATCGGCAGTAGTTTTTCTTAAAAATTTGTCGTCGCCGTCATCCATTACAAATGTTGTTCCGCCTAATCGGCTAACAAATGCATTTGGAATCTTATGTTCTTTCTTACCTATAGCACCTTGTTTAGCTCCGCTTCTCTTGTCAATAGGACCAGGTGTACTAATACCAAACACACTGCTAGGTGCTTCTCGTCTTGCGCTACTAGTCGTAATTCCTCTAGTATCATCTAATAATAATCCTTGTGTTTCTAAAACATTGGCTAACGGATGACGAGGTTTCTTAACTTGTGTAGGATCAATTGGCGTCTCGTTAATTGTCTTATTATATTCTGCAACAGGAATTCTGTTGCTACCCTCAGTGTTATGGCTAGTTGCCGCAACGCCAGGCACCATAAAGTTCATAGACTCGTCTGGGACACAAGCAAACCAATAACCTCTCTTAGGATCGCCGTCGATAAAAATAACAACAACTGTTGAACCAACATCTGGAGGTACAAACCACATACCGTAGCTCTTTTGTGTGTTGTTATAGTCATCTGGATCTGCACCCACATGGTCTACACTAGTTTGACCCCAGAAAGGTGTCATATACTTAACTTGGTGTAGTTGGCCTTCTGAGCTTGAGTTACCAGTAGGTCTTAAAATTTCTACTTCTAGTACACCCATGTAAGTCGGGTCAAGGTGGCTCACTACTCTTGCAAGAAACGGGCCTGGCTTGGGATCCGGTTGATCGACCGGGGCAAAATCATCTGTATTATCACTCATTATTATTCCTCTGCCTTGCCATTCTTAGCAGGAGTTGTATTAGATGCTGAGAACGATTTACTTAAATCTGGTGCTTGTGGGTTTTCTTGTTGCGGTCTTCTAAATCCAGATAATGTTTGCTTAAACATTCCGTTAGAAAATTTACTAACTAAGGTATTAATTTTGTACAAGCCGCTAAACTGAACAACTGGTGCGCTTTTTCCTCCTGAGAACTTATAAAGACCAGTGTTTTGATCTAAGTCAATAGGGGTTCTAAAGTTAACAATAATATCAACTTCTCCGTTTTGCCAGTTAACTGTTCCATCAGAGTTTAGATTTTTATACTGTGTAGGTTTTGAAGTATAGTTACCTTGACCACTCTGTGCAAGGTAGTAAGGATCTCCCATAATATCAAGAGACAACTCCATCATATCTTTACCGTTTGTGATTGCATCGTGGAACAGTCTGGCTGCTCTAGTGCCTGCATCTTCAACACCGCCACCGCCTAATTTATCAGTCTTCATTAATGTTTTATGAAATCCTGCTTGTGTAGGAGTCACACCTGCTTTGTCTGCTGGCTTAGATCCTTTTTCAACTGGCTTTAGTTCAACATCTTTTTCATTTGTTGCGCCAGTTTGTGCAGATGTTTTAACATCTTGTGATGCTTTAAAATTGTCTGCGGCAAATGTTGCCATAAAGCTAGCGTTAAACTCAATGTTAAAGTTTAACACTTCTGAGTTCTTACCTGTATAGATATAATCATATTGCTTTACTGCTTGTCTTTTTAAATTTTCAATCCCTGGAGGCGTAGAGTTTACTGCCTGCACTCTACTTGAATGTACATCATAAGGTACTACTCGATAGACAATTAGTTTAGGTTTAGTACCTGTAACATCGTAGTTTTCTTCACTGCTAATATTGTAAACTTGTACATCGATTCTCCACCAACCTTTCATTCCGTCTTTGTCAATTTTAGACTTATCAAGTGTGTCGTTAACAAACTTGCTGTTTAGCAACACTTGATTAATAGCATTGGGAATGTCAGTGTCTTGTCTAAATCTAAAATCACTTTCTTTAGGATTGACTGGATTGTTAGCACGAATATTAACCTTCTTTTCGGCATCATAAACTTTGTTATCTTTACCTACCGGAGCATCACCTTTTGTTCCAAGGTCAAATTTCATTTCTGCTTTGCCTAATGCATTGCATTGTCCATCAGGCTGTACTAAAGTACTGTTGATTTTACTCTTGCTAATTCCTAACTTTTGAAATAGTGCAGAACCGCCCGCTTCACTTTTAGCGGCAGGTTTAGTAGTTGCACCTTTTTTATCTTCTTTAGTCCCAGCTGCCGGTGCAGTGGCTCCAGACGAAACATCTGTTGGGAAAATAATTACAACTTCGTCTGGCACTTTGATGTTGTTTGCTTTAGCAACATCTCGTAATTTTTGATTAATAACAGCTTGTAAACTTTTTTCACCTGTTTGTAACATCTCTTGAACTGTTGTACCTTTAACAGACACATCACTTTTAAGTTTTGCATTCTTAGAAGCAAGGGCTGGTTGGTTATAAGGCATAGCTTGGCAATTATATACTGCACCGTTCTGTGTTACTTTCATGTCTAGCATAGTAAACTTAAACGGAATGTATCTAGTAGTATTAGGAATTAAATCAAAAGTGCCTTTACTGCTGTTTCCTCTAAATTGAATTGTTAACAAAAATGGAGCATCTCTATAGTTCTTATGACCTGCTTGGTAGGCTGCTGTTTGAAGAGCAATCATAAACATGCCCATACTTAACGGTTCAGTAATTTTAAAAGCAATGCCTGTTGCGTTTGTGTTATTTCCTTTTTCGTGACCAATAACGCTGTTAATTTCTAAGTCGTCAATAAAGAAATCAAACTTACCGTACGGAGTTTGAACTCTGTTATAAGGATCAGCGTTTGCACTTTTGCAAATTAAAGGCACAGTCTTTCCTGCTATGTATGTTGAATCAGGAAAGTTTAAATCGTTATCTGTTAATACGCCAATGCTCAATACATAATTGTATGTTGGGTAAGCAGACAGCGGGTTAGGCAACGGTAGTTTTGCGGCGGTAGTAACACCTGAAAATAAACCTTTGAGTCCTGAGCCAAGTGCGGCTGCAGGGCCAGACTCTGTTAAAGACTTTGCTAGACCTGCTCCAGCTGTTGTTGCGCTACCAATTGCATCAAAAATTGCCATATTAGATTCCTAACGCAGTTTTTAAACTACTGCCTTTAGGTATGTATATTTTTTTACCTGTTGTAAAATCAAATATAGGATCTTCAAGTACATCTAAGTTTCGCTGTATAAAGACCCACCACAATGCTGCCTCACCGTACAAGTCGTAGGCTAACAAATCAGGTCTGTATTCATACTGTGCTTCAATAGTGTATAAGAAATCATCAGACTCAGCACTTACTGGTCTAATAGATAATACATCCAAGTAATCTTGTTTAACTGGAGTAATGTACCATGGACTTAAATTAGTGTATGATGTTGCCATTAAATGTACCCCACTGAATTGTTCATGTAGCCGCCAGAAACAAATCTATCAAGGCTAAAGTTTCTAGCAGAGTTTCTACTGTACACTGGTTTTAATGTTACGCTAATAGAGCTCTTCGTCGGAACATACGCTAGTCCACCGCTGGTGCTACCACCAATACCAAAAGTTCCTGCTAGACTTGCAATCTGCCCAACACCGCCTGCGATGTTTCCAATAGTGCTAGTAATTCCGCTCAATTGCGGAAGTGCTCCACCTAAGCTATCTGCAAGGCCGCCTAAGCTATCTGCAATGCCCGCAATCTCACCTGCGGCACTTCCAACTACTTCTGTTGTAATATAATCAATATCGTTTGCTAGGTCAACACTCATGCTTGCTACAACAACTGGAACATTTTTAAACACATAAGCACCGTACCCGTTTAAGAAAACCATTGGGGGTGGGTTACCTGCTTTTGGATCATTTCCTGAGAACATCTTAGTTAATGATCTTAGATAATGAACTGTTGCAATCCAATATAGTGCTTGTGTTGCGTCTTCGCAAAAGAATGGTGCTGTAATTTTAATTTCGCCAGGATCGCTCTTTTGGAACGCTTGGAATGTATAATTAGTGTGTATAGTTGGCACACCTTGGTAAGTTGCTCCAGAAGAAATATTAATCTGAGGAGTATAAGGAAAAATCAGTCCGCCAGCTTCTTTAAGCGGTTTTAAAACGGCACTAGTTCTAAAGCTAGGCCAAAGAGGTAAACTTAAACGAACACGGAAGTCATTGGCCGCATCGTCACCACCAAACATCGCTACCGCGCTGTATATGTCTCCAATTGCTTCACCTGCTGTTGGCAGGTTAACACTTCGGATAGCACTTGCTACACTAGTAGCGGCTCCGATTGCAGTACCCAATTTACTAGCCGTTCCAGTTATAGCCGAAGCTGTGCTAAAACTAGAAGATGTTGCTCTAAACGATGATGTTCTTGGTTGTCCTCTATCGAATGCCATATTAATTTGTCCTTTTGATGTAATATTTAGTTGACTTTTTAATATGCGTACATTATAATAAACAGTCCGGAGATACGATTAATGACAACAAAAGTTAATTACCTAAACAACAAGGATATGTTGTTAGAAATACACAAGAGTAAGAGTAGTTATTGCAGTTTTACCGATCCAAAGTTTCATCAATATGACATTATTTTGCCAAGTTTAGACAAAATAAACATACGCACGATAGCCGAAGCTAAAAGGAATCAGGCCAAAAGACTGTCGGATTTAGACTACCAAACTCGCAAAAAGGCTGGTGAAAAAGTCAAACAAGCAGACTGCGAAGTTGACTATAAGAAGATTGCTAAGACCGATTTAGTCTTTAGAATCATGACTTACGACCACATTCCGGGCAATACAACCCGTAAAAAGAATCCTAAAAGCACAGCTGACAAACACGATAAAGTAAACTTTCCACCGTTTCAACATTGGAAGTTTGACGAGAACGACGAGCTAGTATGTGTTGGCAAATCGCACTGGAAGGGTGATCTAGAAAAAGGTCACTTTGATAAGGATGCTGGACAGATTACAAACAACCTAGCAAGAATGATGATTAAACTGTGTGAGCGATATGCTACACGCGGTAATGTTCGCGGCTATACTTACAATGACGAAATGAAGGGACAGGCTATTTTACAGCTAACACAAATCGGATTGCAATTTGACGAGAGCAAATCAGACAATCCATTTGCTTATTTTACTGCGGCTGTTACTAATAGCTTTGTTCGTGTTATTAATCTCGAAAAGCGTAACCAAAATATCCGCGATGACATTTTAGAAATGAACGGTATGAACCCAAGTTACAGTAGAACTGGCCAAGGTGAACACGAGGCCGCTATGAAACGATACAACGAAGGACTAGAATGAGTAATTTATTTAAAAAGGTCGCTTGTTTTACAGACATCCACTTTGGCCTTAAATCAAATAGCCACATACACAATCAAGATTGTGAAGATTTTGTAGACTGGTATATTAAAAAAGCAAAGGAAGAAGGCTGTGACACAGGAATTTTTCTCGGTGATTGGCACCATAACCGTAATAGTCTTAACATCACTACTATGGACTATAGCCTTAGGGCCTTGGAAAAGCTCGGTCAGGCGTTCGATCAATTTTTCTTTTTTCCTGGTAATCATGATTTGTATTACAAGGACAAACGAGACATACACAGCGTTGAGTTTGGCAAGTATATTCCTGGTATTACCGTTGTTCATCATCCGATTACGGAAGGGGGAGTAACACTTTGCCCGTGGCTCGTCGGGGAAGAGTGGAAGGCTATCGGTAAAAAGAAAGCAGACTATATCTTTGGTCACTTTGAACTACCGCACTTCTACATGAACGCTATGGTGCAGATGCCAGACCACGGTGAAATCCAGTTAAATGCTTTTGAAGGTTATAAGATGGGCTTTAGCGGACACTTTCACAAGCGTCAAAGCAAAGGCAACATGCACTATATTGGCAATGCTTTCCCGCACAATTATGCAGATGCATGGGATGATGAGCGTGGAATGATGATTTTAGAGTGGGGTGGTGAGCCAGAGTATCATGCTTGGCCCGATCAACCCACATTTAGAACAGTTAAGCTAAGCCAACTAATTGACGAAGCTGATACTTTGATCAAACCTAAGCAACATCTGCGAGTTACATTAGATATCGATATTACTTACGAAGAAGCAAGTTTTATCAAAGAGAAGTTTATTGCTGATTATGATATTCGTGAACTTACTTTGATTACAGAACGCAAAGAAGTTGAGATTAATACCAATATCGATATTCAAGCATTTGAATCTGTTGACCAGATTGTGTCCAGTCAGATTGTAAACATTGAATCAGACACTTATAATAAGAACACGCTACTAGCGATTTATAACAGCCTATGATTAAAATTAAAGATTTAACAGTTAAAAACTTCATGAGTGTGGG
>JACCDO012330391.1_pt1 | contig 26563 bp, 35 predicted proteins | sample 7446101 | NCBI WGS metagenome assembly JACCDO01 (sample SAMN15323440, study PRJNA562643) | freshwater metagenome | isolation source: river surface water | place: USA:Blue River Watershed | collected 2017-08-16 | reverse complement strand
GTATGCAGGCTCGTAATGAAGTAAAAGAGTTTAAAAGTCTGCTTAGACACGCTGTAAGGTCAATGATAGATGACACGCCACAGACCATACATTAATTATGAAGAACGCCATTTACGCCATAGCTATCGCTGCCATCACCATCGTGATTACCTGGGCCTTATACAACATTGTATATACACAGGATTTTCTAGCCATGACTTGGTCCAAATGGGTTGAATTTACAGTTTGGCTAAAAAATTTGCTAGGTCTAGCAGTCTAGGCTGTAAACTTTTTGTGTATTTGAGGCGTTAAATATTATAGTAGAGCAGAAAAACTCTACCAGTTTTTACCCAAGGAGATCTTATGAAAACTGTATTAGCCGGATTGATCGCAGCAGTATTCGCTGTTAGTGCATACGCTAGTGATGCAAAGAAAGATGACAAGAAGCCTTTAGAAGTCAAGAAGCCTGCTGCTGTTGAAGCAAACAAGCCAACTGAGCCTGCTAAGGCCGATCCTAAGAAAGCTGAGCCTGCTAAGAAAGCAGAAGCTCCTAAAGCTGATGCCAAGAAGGACGACAAGAAGCCTGCTGAACCTGCCAAGAAGTAATTCTAAGCAGGTTTTGTTTTGGAATCTTAAGGGCTCTTGTAGCCCTTTTTATATGACTTTCCAATCTTGAGCTTCAACATATCTTGTGCCATTACGTGATTTTACTTTGCCACGTAACCATAGTTCTCTGTGTTCATGATAGCTAACTGCCTTAGGCACCACACAGTCTACGTATTCACCTACACCAATACCTAACATTAAAAATGTTACATACTTGCCACGTTCTTGCTTGTAGACACGACCGTTGGCAATTAGACCCCGTAGTTCAACATAGTCAAGGTAAATGTCTTTAACATAACAGCGTTCTAAAAAGTTTTTCCCTTGCCACCAACCATATTCTTCAAACTGCCATTCTGGCTCATCTATAATGGTCATGTTCTTGCCAGGTGGTACATTAACTCCTGCAGCCTGAGCTTCAACTTTATATACCCAACGACGGTATGATCCTTGACAATGCTTTAGGCAAGCTTCCCAAAATCTTTTTGGATTGTGAGCCTTTTGATAGGCCAATGCCCAAATCAGTCTGCCCAGATTTATAGCGTGAGCCTTACACAACCCAAACCCACTAAGGCTATGCAGTTCATGAATTAGTTCTCTACGCTTAGGATGATTACCTACTAGTTCCATAAACTCCATGATCTTTTCATCATTGCCTTTGGCAAAGGCTCTACGATATTGATCTGCCTTGTAATGATCTATACCAGCATGGCGAGCAATCTGTTCAATGGCATCATCTTCATAGACTATGGCCGAATCAATTGCTTCTCGAGTAAAGTTTTGAAAAAGGCTAGCACGTTTACGACCTTCCATGGCCACAGGTCTAACCAATGCAGTTGCCCACACACAGTCATACATGCTCTTAGGTTTTATAGCTCTAAATAATCTACGCATTGCGGGACTTTCGCCTTGTGTGACACCAAGTACATCTCCTCGGCATAACAGTTCAGCAGTCTTAGCATCTTCTTTGGGATAGTCTTCAAGTTTACGGTTAGGTTCAATTTCTAATAACTGGCTGAGACCTCGATTGGCTAGAATATCTATCTTAAGATGTTCAAGGTCTTCAACTTCATGTTTGTCTAAAAGAATCTGATTCTGTTGTGTGATTAGACTCTTAGGCAGTGCTCGGTCCATGATAAGCACACCACCACAGTGTTTGGATATACAGCGTTTCTTGCCTAATAGTTTTTCTTCTATTCGTTGAGCTTCTTCAACATCTATGCCTAATTTCTCATAGGTAAAGTTTCTTGGTAGATTACCTTTGACGCCTAGACGTTTGGCTGCTTCTCTTCGAGCCGAACGTTCTTTGTACATTACATAATTTGAAATACGAGCAGATCGTCCAGGGTAGTGATCAAATATACGATTCATAACTTCCTCTTGACGCCAATGTGGAAAGTCAATGTCTACATCCGGTAAGTCATCACGCAGAGGATTAATAAATCTTGCTAACGGTATGTTCCATTCTATTGGGTCAACATCTGTTATACCCAATAGCCAACATACCAAACTTGAGCCTGCTGATCCCCGTGTCATGTGCGAAATATCTTTAGTTAAATCAAGAACTTCGCAAATCTTTATAAAGTAATCTGTAAACTTTAATTTTAGTATCAACTCCATTTCTTCAGCTAGGCGTTCTTGATATTTGGAGTTGTTGGGTAATTGCCTTTTAAATCTTTCTACTAGCCTTTGAATGTTTTCTAAGTCAGTATACTGATGTTGTGTTTTACTTGCCATTGTGTTGCCTTTTAAAAATTTTGAATATTTATTGGCTCACTAACCCCAGTTCATAAATAATGAACCATGAATGTTGTCGTCCTTACACCTGACCGAGTAGGCAGCACCCTACTACAAAGACTTATTACAATCTATATGCTGGCTCATGAATTTGACAAGCCAGTCATTAACTTACATGAACTTACCAATGGCCTAGAAGAATATTTTAATCTAGATTATAATCGTGTATTACTTGGAAAACCTAGAGAAGGTCGCCCCTGGGGCTATCATCAAAGTTTGAAAGAAATTGTTGAACTACTCGCCAAGAATGATCATTATAAAACATGTAGACTAGCCCACTATCATATTCAAAACAGAAATGATCCCCATGAAGATCAAATACCTTTTTACAAATATATCAATGACAACTTTTTCGTCATAAGTGCTAGACGTGACAATCTGTTTGAGCATGGGCTAAGTTGGGGCATCTATGACTACAGCAAACATCTTAATGTCTATACGCATGACCAAAAGATAGATGTCTTTTACAACTTATATAGAAATGGCGTGCGTATTCAACCAGAAGTACTACGACGCCACCTTGATCGTTATAGAGATTACGTTGAGTGGTCTGAAAAACATTTCCGTATCGCTTCATACTTTGACTATGAAAAAGATATGAAAAACATTGAAGACTATATTTTAAACCTTACCATTTACCCAGATACTGAGAAAAAATCGTGGAATGATATATTTGGTATTGAATGGCGTGACTGGAACAAGGTTCATAAAATGATCAGCGATGTTGGTGCAACTGATTTCGCCAAACTACCTTATAACCCTATTGCTGAACGACTTTCTGAAAAGAAGCCAACCGAACTATTACCTCAGGAGACTATTAGAACTAATCTTAGTCTAGTGGACCAAGACTTCCTGCTTAAGAATGGACATGCTTACAATACCGCAGTTACTGGTATAGTAAAGATGGTAGCTAATGGTACACTAGTAACCGGTGTACCTATTAAACTTCAAACACTGAGTGAAAAACGTAAAATTGTTAAAAACTTTGACGAATGTATGTTAGTATATAATCAGTGGGTAAAAGAAAACGGTATGGGCAAGCCCTATACCGCTGGCGAATTAAAGCAGTTATCTAACGACGAGTTAAACTTGTGGTACAAAGAGCCTCCAGAGGTTTTACGCTTGAAGTGATTAATCCTTGCCTGTTACAATTACAGCTACCTTATCTACCCAAACAATTCGCCCGTAACAGGCTATATTCCATTTAGTCTCGCCGTATTCATTTGTACATTCAGTAAAAGTTTCTCCAATGATGCGAACATCTGTAGCAAGATGTTCAACACCATTTTCAAAAATTCTCCAAACTAAATCACTACCGTTATGTTTGGTATTGAATCTAACGTGATATTTGTTCACTCTAGCCCAAGTTCCTTACGAATCTTTGTGGCACTGATACTAGTAATACTTTCATCAAATGTTTCTTCTCCACTGGTGTAGCCAACACCACGTCCCCATCCAATATGCACAATATTAGGTACTAGCATAATTTCATACTGTCCTTGATAGATAGGATCTAAATCACGTTTAATAAAGTTTTTGACCTGTTCAACATTAAATGGGTTACTGCCTTGCCAACCTTGAACATCTCTAATTTGTATAACAACTTGACCTGTACGTTGAATTAACCTTTCAAACAGAGCACGATGTCCAGGATGCCATGGTTGCCAACGACCTAACATCTGTACAGTTTCCTTACGCCAATCAAATGTAGGTCTACGACGATTATCTAAGATGTGTTCACCTACAAATTCTACCCATTTATCTGCATTCTGTTCTGTGATGCGGAAGTCATAAACATCTGGAGGAACAAAGGCTTTATTTGTATCTTCATATCGGCCTGCGTCGATAGTGTCCATCCAAATGGTCCAGTCTGCCTTAAAGTTATTACGCATTTCTGGCAAAGGTGCTACGAAATCACAGATTGCATAATCGCCTGTGCATTTTAAGGCAAATTCAAACATACGAATACTTTGACGTATGCGACCTTCTTTGCTGAAATCCCAATCATTATAGCGTCTACGTACTTCGTCAGCATTAAACCAGTCTACCTTTGCTCGCATATCGGAAGGTAATATTTCGTAGTCTGCCATTCTAGCGTTAGACATGGTACCGTGTGTTTCTAACCAAGTTTTAAGTCTTTCTGCAAAATAAGTTTTACCAGAACCGGGTAATCCCATTATTAAAATTCTTTGTGACATTTATTGTATTCCTCTATAATTAAATTGGTAATTTCATCTTTGTTATCTATTTCAGGACCAAGGAATGTTTTACCGTTTTCTAGTAAACCTAAGTCTTCATAATATAGATCTAAGTCTGCTCTAAGTCTGAGCGTGTTAATATAATAGTTATGTTCTAGTATTGTGTGTACACTAGCTTTTATTTGATCAGTATTAATATGTATATGAATATTATCTTGAGTTGGACGATCATAATAAATGAAATGATCATTTACTGTAGCAACATAGTGACTAAAAATTTGTTCTAAGACATTACGCCTTCTTAATTTTATAATAAAACAGTCTTTTTTATTAATCCAACTATAATACTGTTTATAGTCTAAGGCAAAAAACTTGCACACATACCAATCAGTGTTTGCAGGATTTGAAATAAGGTTATATGACTCTAGATCTAAATTGTGTCCACTGTGTATTTCATTATACCAAGCCAAATCGTATTTTTCTGAAATATATCTCAATACGGCAGTGCTGCCAGTTCTAGGACTAGCAATAACAAACACAGGAAATTTATTAATACTATCAAGCAATTTTAGTAGGATCCGCACCCATATTATTGATAAAATCTCGCAATCTGCTAGTGCTAGTTTCTGCTCTTATTTTTGGAGCTTCAGCCGGCTCGCTGTCTGAAGGATCCGCACCTTTTCGTTTGAGATCTTCATAGATTGTGCTCTTGCGTTTATCAAATTCTTTGTATTCTTCATCTTGTCCTAGATCTGTAATACGTAGACTTTCAATATCAAATTCTAAATCAATTTTTTGTCCTACACCGCTAGATGATCTTGTTTTCATTAATTGTATCTGATACTTACCACGCTCACGCATGGCTCTACTGGTAAAAATACCAAACACATTATCCGCAGTTTGAATCTTGCTAAGGCCTCCCGAAATATGACTATGATCAAATTCAACTTCCTCAACTGCACCACGATTCAATTGCGATGCTGTAACCAATACGATCTGTTTCTCCATTGATAAGTTTCTTAGTTCTTCGGAAACATATTTGTCTTTAATAAACAAATTTTCTGCAGATATCCGTTGACTAATTGGCATTAACAAATCGAGATAATCAACTAGAAGGATATCAACCTTCTTGCCATTTTTAATTTCAAATTCTTTTAGATAAGATCTAATATCATTAACTGTCTTACCACTAGGCATATATTTGATCTGTAAGTGACCGGCTTTCTTGCCAATCATTTTTACTTTCATTTCTACATTGTCTAGATCTTTAAAAATTTCTCTTGTTGGAATACCTGTGGTCATTGAGTCAATACGCATAGCAACAAGATGTTCAGAAAGCTCAAGTGTAAGATAAATTACATTTAATCCTTCTAACATCCAGTTTACGCCTAGATTTGCCAAGAACAATGACTTACCTGCACCAGATCCGCCTGCAAAAATATTCAACTCTCCGCGATTCATTCCGCCAAACAGCTTCTTGTCCACAGTTTCCCAACCAGTTTTTACTTGTCCATTCTTGTCTTTTAGTCCAAGCAATCTGCCTCTAGGATCATCAAAGTAATCTGTGCCCATGTCTTTCTGCAAGCCAATTTGTACAGCCTTTTTAATCATGTCCTCTACAGGACCATAGTCACCTTCTTCTAGTAAATCTGCACTTTTAATAATAGCACGTTCAAGACTTTTGTGTCTAATAAACTCTTCAAAACTGTTTAATAACCAATCATAGTGTTCGGCTTGCAGTCCCTCAGGCTTCTCAAAACTCTGCTTGCAAGTTGAATTTACAATTTCAAAAGTAGGCAAAATGTTATGTTCTTTAACATAGTGTGCTAGAAACTCAGCAGTGTCTTGAAGCCTTGGATCAAATAATGTATGATCCCAAATACTTTGACAACGAACAAATGTTTCGGCGTCGCCAAGAATCATTTCTAAATATAATTTCTGTGTTTGATAACTGTAATCTGTCTTCATATAATTAATTAGTTGTGGTAGCTACATGTACATTATAATATGTTTCAAAATCTTCTGCATCCTTTATGGTATTAACCATAGGTTTGCCTTTAATATTAAGACTGGTGTTTAACAGCATAGGACATCCTGTTTTTTCATGCCACGCCTCTAGTAGTTTTCTAATACCTGAACCGTCATTGGGAACCGTCTGTAATCTACTTGTATTATCATAATGAACAATAGCAGGAAACTGGTTAGGATCTTTGCATTCAACAACAAATTGCATAAATCTATGATCACTACTTACATTAGGTATTTCAAAATAATCAGAGGCAAATTCTTCTAATATAATAGGTGCAAAAGGTCTAAACTTTTGCCTGCGTTTAATTTCATTAACCTTATCTTTGATGTTGGGACCTCTTGGGTCTGCTAGTAGACTTCGATTGCCAAGTGCTCTAGGACCAAACTCTGCTGAACCATTTGCAACGCCCACTATCTTATCTGTAAGCAAGTGATCTAAGCATTGCTGAACAGGATATGCACCTTCAATATTATATCCGAGAAAGCAGTCTGTAAATTCTATATGTTTTTTTCTTGCTGCAAGAACTGCTCCGACACTACTACCTGCATCTCCGGGATTTGGCATAATCCATACATTAGAAAAATATTTGTAACATAAAGGATTGGCCAGGCAATTTAATGCACAACCTCCCATATACACTAGATTTTTTTTACCTGTTAGGGCTCTTGCTCGTCTAAGCATAGAATGAAAGATGTGCTCGAAGACAAACTGTGTTGTAGCAGCGATGTCGTACAGGTCTTGCTCTTCCACAGCATTTGGTAAGAACCATCTACATCCCTTATGGAAATTATGCCTAAAAATTATGTTGCCATCTTGATCGTATTTAAAAATATCTTTTTCAAATTCAGGCAAATATTTTTCAGGATTACCATATGCAGCCATGCCCATAAGAATATATTCTTCTTCGTTTGGTTTTAAACCAATACGCTGTGTCATAGCGGAATAAAACAATCCCACGCTGTAAGGATAACGCTTTGACCAAATCTTTTTAAGTCCTTTGGAATCAGCAGACCAAATAGTTGTAGTGTCAAATTCACCAATTGAATCAATTACTAAAACTACCGCATCATTATAATTGCTAGTATAAAATCCAGCAGCAGCATGGCTTTCATGATGACCTAACACAGTAAACTCTGTGTTTATGTTATATTGATTTAGATAATCTCTAATGTTATTTTCTTTAAAGCGTAATCCTTGTCCTGCATATAACTGTCTTATAGATTTTACAATAGGATTTTCATACCAAAATACATGCTCAGGACTGCCCAGGCGTAGAGCATAGTTAATTAAATCTTTGTGTAAGTGAGCGTCATTTTTAATTCCGCTAAATCTCTCACTATGACTTGCGAATAATAGTTGGTCGTCATTAAACACTGCTAGTGCAGCATCATGACTATTCGCACTTATACCCCAACTTATCATTTATAAATGAACGGGTCTCTTTTACGAAGTTCTTCTATTCTTTTTTGTAATTCTCGTTCTTCACGCCATTTTCTATATGGTTTCATTAAAAAATCAATTATTTTTTTAACCATGATTTCATCCTTAATTTTATTTTTAGTGGTGTATTCTCTACACTGTGCATTATATGTATCATTGTAAAAATTTTACCATATAGATTTACAGCATCTGATACATCTTTTACATGTTCATCAGGCCAGTCCGGAAAACTAACTGACCAATTTAAATCACAGGCCTGTTCTGCTAACTTTAAGCCAGCACTATCTCGATCTGGCACTACAATTATAGGAATCTGTAATCTATTAATATGATATTGTTGTTTAGCGGATACTTCATTTGATAATATAGCTATTCCGTCTATAGCAATGGCATCAAATGGACCTTCTACAACCATTGCAAACTTTTTATCTACTTGATTGTCTAAATTAAATACGCAGCCTGCTGGACTGTTACTAATATATTTTGGTTTGCCTCCATTTATAGATCTTGCAGTGTATCCTATGATATCTTCATTATAATAATAAGGAACTATGACTCTATCCGGATACTCTTCAGACATGTAAAAGTCATAATTGTTAATAGTTAATGAACGTGATGAGAGATAGTTAATGATATCTGTGTCTTGTAATGTAACAAGCCTAGCATCATTAGGTAACGACCTAGCTGTGTAATCAACATCAATCTTATGTTCAGCTGTGTCTGCGTCTTCCCGTTGTTTAATACTTTCTAATACTATCTTGCTTATATTGCTTTGATCTGCACCAAACCAAGATAATAAATGTCTAAACTTATGACCTAAAACTTTACCTTTGTGCCATCCTGTAGTAAAACCGCAGTTAAAACAATGATACGTTATGCCCTCTTGTGTTTGAATAAGGCCTCCACGCAGCCTAGTATCAGCAGATTGGCCCCTATGATGACAGCATGGTGCGTTAAAGCTTATCCAGCCGCTAGGTGTTTTTTTACGTTTGATAGGTAGATAAGGCTCTACAACCAAATAGGGATCCATGCAGTAAGTTTAGTTTCTTACTAGAATTTTGTCAATGGTTCCTTCGTCCGTGTCATACCTAAATCTTAGATATGTATATGCTCCGGTAACATTAAAATACTCAATGCTGCTACCGGTCATGTCGATAGTGCCAACATTAGTCCAAATGGTTGAACTATCATTGCTGGATTCGTCTATAGTGGCCTGTACTGTTATTTCGCCCGACAATGTACCGTAAGCCACTACGGTAGTTGTAGTGCTTGCACCATTTATTCCGCCAGATAATTGAGCAGCTTCACTGACAACAACGCTAGTGTTATATACCGAACTAAAAGTTGTAATTGTTGTAGGATCTCTTGGAATAGCAAATGCATTACTTAGAATTTCAATAGTTCCGGGTGCTGTAAATTGTGTATCAGTATAAACTAAATGACGTTGATTATCCTGATCAGTTAAAAACATGGTGTGCTTTACATATTGATGTGGAATATTTTCTAGTTCTTCAGCGGTAATAGTAAAATATGCAGTTCCTATCGTGCTATCAGTAGATCCGTCTTTTGTTAATAACAAGTTTTGATTAGCGTCCAACAGTATAAGAGTTGGCGTGTAAGTAGCAACATCAATAGGCTTTTGATCGCTATTTTTCACCTGAAATTCTAAACGATTATCGATGCCTTTGTATAATTTAATTGTTCTTTGGTACACTTGTCTAAACTCCGTGCGATCTCCGCTCAAAGATGCTATGACCTTAATCCGGTTTGGTACTAAATACACTGGGATTTTTTGCATAATGTATTTATATGGTCAAAATAAATGATATAAAGACTAACTTTCCGTTTATTTCAGTGCTGAACTATGGCGATTCAGAATATGTTGGTATCATTATTAATCAAGACCATAATGTAACAACCTTTTATGATTTTAACATCATTCGTACAGAGAACGAAAAGAAAAACTTTTTAGAACTTGGAGAAATTTGGTGGTGGGAAAGCAATAGGCTAATACCTATTAACATCTTTCTGAAAACCGAAATAGAAACGTTTAAGTATTGTCAGAAAAGTTTTAGTACTAAAGATGTTGAAGTTATACTTGGGCCAACAGTAAACCTAGCTAACATAGCTAGCAAACGTATTAAACGTAAAGTTGTACAACTTGTACGTAGACGTTAATTGTATCCGTAGCTAATTTGTTCACAAATTAGGTTCATTTGAACGACAATAGCAACAGCATAGGCTACTGCGTGTGACTTTTTAAAATAGTACTCGTCACCATCAGGTCTGATCCAAACTTCGTTCATCACCGTAGTCCAATCTTTGCCAATCAGATAACGTTTCGCGGGGCGTATCATTGCCAAAACTGCCGCTAGTTGGGATACGTTCTTTGGCTTCATTTCTCTTAAGATCGAACCATGTCCGTTGACGTGAAAGAGCAAGTTGACGAAATCGTCCTGTTCCAGTAAATCCCATAAGGGTTCAGTCTCCATTAATTCTTTAAGATGATCTTTATTTTTAATGCCTTTGTACACGCCTGCATTTAAAAAATCTATCTTAAAATAGCCACGCTCTTCTGCCTGCTTATAATCAAGCGTGGATAAGTTACTTATTGGATCATAGGGTATATTTTGTACATATATACCAGTATTATGAACTGCAAGTCCTTCATCTGTCTGTCTGCTTGCTTTGACGTGTTTAATTAAACGCAATGCAGAATCTCTGTCAAAGAAGTCTATGTCAATGTCTGGCATTATAGATTGGCTTTATTAACTATCTCGCGTACTAATGCAACATCTGCCGGTAAGGTGGCAAATTTCTTAATCCATTGCTTTGGTTCAATAACATGTTCAATTAGTAATAGCTGTTCGTCATTAAATGACTGGAGCATATTTTTTCCTGTATCACAATTTAAGAATAACCAAGGTGACATTTTACCATCACGGATGTCGTGAACAGCTTTGTTTGTGTTTACATATTTAAAATAATGTGACCATACGCTGTTATTGTCTTTGGCCCAATCCATCATTGTTTTAATAGACCGCTCTAGTGCTGTTTCTGCAGTTTCTCTAAAAATTAAATCTAGCACGTACTTATAGTAGTGTTCTTCTCTGCACCAATGGTCTAATTTGATGCCACTTTTAACAATATAATCTATATATTTGTCCGGATACAGGGGATTTACATTGTGTAAGAAAGATCCAAACTTAACAAATGCATTATAATATTGACTGTTGACAAATTCGTCATAGGTCTTTGACCCTTTTATCTGCTGACTAAGTTGGAAAAATCTATTGTACGTAACAAATCCCATTTGTACATGTTTTTCATCCTTGTTCATATGTCTACGTTTTTTCTCGCAGACATGTACAGTTAGTGTTTTTTCCTGTGCAAATTTTTTCTTGCAGTATTGGCAAACATACGGGGTTTCAACAGGCATGATACGTATGTTTATCTTTTTTGTGTTGAATACAGATAAATCCATTAGAACAGTTTCTTAATTTCTTGATCGCTGTATCCTAAGTCTTTAGCATAGGATTTAAGTTCATCGTTAGATGTAATCTTTTCCAAAATGGCGATTTCGTCATGTTTATATTGAGGATATAATTGTTCTAAAAACTTTGTTTTCTTATTTGAAGATTCTTTTTTCTTGTAACCGATCCATTCATGGTACTTAATATTTCCATCACCTACTCCAGTTGAACAGGCAAGATGCCATAACAGCTTAGGATGTTTTGTTAATGAAAAATAATGTTTATTATACCGTTCATTGGTCAGTATGACTGCTTCGGCTGCTTTCGATCCTTTAACTGAGCTACAGTAACGTAACAACAAATAAAATGCAACTTGTTTTTGTTGCTCCTCGGTCCATTCATTCCAAACTTCGGTTGCTTTAAGATCAATCGCAGCTAGTATTTCTTTTAGTTCAAGTTTGGTGGACATAGATTATTTGATTAATTTATATGTTAGTATAGCATGGTCTAGAATCGTCTGTAAAGATTTATTGGTTTTAGCTGCATGTCTTATTGCCCGCCATAATTCTTCATCTTCTCGTTGATCAATTAACGATTGTGCCTTTGGGCTAATACCTATAAGAATTTTTTCAGTAGAGCCAATTTCATTTGCGTAGACAGTTTCGCCTCCATCTGGACTGGTATAAATGTAGGCAGTGTTAGGTTTAAGATTGCTCATTATTTTTCCTTAGCTGTGTTAAATTATATGCCAGAAGTGATTTAGTAGCTTCAGCATCGATACCAACATGATCGGCCCACGCTGCCCAAGCATAGACATCTTTAGGAATGCATTTACTATTGGCTCCTCTTAGTTCTGGATAAACAAAAGTCCACCAAAGATTAAATCTTGGATCATCGCCATACACTGCATCTCGTATTGTGTAATAATCAATACCAGCAGCTTCGCATACATCATAGAGTTCTTGACACTGCATAATTTTAAAAAATGCAGCTCTGTTTTCAGTAATTTTTATAATCTCTGCTTCATATCTTGTAACTTGTCTAATTTTAATGTTGGCATTATAGGCCTGGTGATAACATTCAATTACCTTGCGTCTGTCTGCAGGATCACCGCCTAGTATCATAAAATTTCTTGACTCCATTTTGAGAAACGGATGATTGGGAGTCTCTCCAAGATATTCTGGTTGTACGACTATTCTCTTGTTAGGATATTTTGCTGCCATCCTATCTGCAAATCCAGGCTGTGTTGCTGATCTTATAACAAGAAAATCACAACCACAATTGGCAATTGCATCTTCAACAGCAGAACAATCTAAACTATCGCCGCCATCCCAGGGAGTGGGTACTGCTATAAATGCAATGTCGCAGTTTTGTAGTGGTGACTGAAAATCCTTTAGAAACTTATCATAAATTTCTGCATTAGGAAAAAGCTTGTGCGTAGCTTTACCTATCCAGCCATAACCAACTATACCAACTTTCATGAGTTCCTTACTTTTTATGCCCTACAGTTTCGCGTTCAATGTCGTCGTGATCAAATTCTGCCCAATACAATTCAAATGCTACAGTATCTTCTACAGCTTCAAATTGATGGTATTCTCCGGGAGCTACTTTAGTATATTGCCCTGCGGTTAATACTGTTTCGTCTACTAGGTCGTAGTTATTTTTCCATACTCTAATAATCATCTTACCAGATTCAACAAAAAATCCGTTCCACTTAAATTTATGTTTGTGCTTTGAACATACGCCGCCTGCTCTAGCTTCAATTCTATGAAACTCAAGTACACCATTGGCTTCTAACAGTTCCGTTTGTCCCCATACTTTACCTGCAATCATAACAACCTCGCATAATCTATAAGTTCACTTTGTCTGCTAATTTCCTTGATAAAAAACACACATTCCGGTGATTTACCGTCGTTAATTGGTGTAGTAATTAGTTGATTATTTCTCACCTTAGGAAAATACCACTTTACATCACTGTAGACATTGACTATTTCTATAGGTTTAAAACTGTGCTTGAAACCGTTTAATGGATTAAAACAAAATGCCTCAAAACCACGATCGTTGAGTGATGTTAATGGTATAACTTCAACGTCTACGCCTGCGTCGCTACAGCCAATAGCAATATGCCAATCTACGGGCATGGCAATTTCAAATCCGCCGATGTTTAAAACAATAGCAGGGCTGTTAAAACTTTCTAAGAAAATTAAAGGTACAAAGAAAAAATCTGGATTTGAAGGATCTGAATTATCAAGCACCGAAAACCTAATGTCATCTTCAAGTATATCTGGTATTTTATCTAATTCGTAAACTTTATTTTCTAACGTTAAAATATTCATTCTATATAATTCACTTTCTCAATTGTATATGGATATTTGGCTTCTGTATAAAATTTCTTACGTTCAGTTAAGTGGCGTTTGGCATATTTGCAAGTGCCTGTAATATCCCAAATTTGAACGAAATCTTTGTCTTCAGCTTTTCGTATTCCTCGACCAATACTCTGTATTACTCGTACAAAGCTCTTACCAGGCTCAATAAGAACAAGGTTAAAGATCCGAGGAATATTAATGCCAACAGCAGCAACTCCATAGGTTGCCACAATAATTTTGTTATCAGCAGTTTTAACCTCATCATATTCTTCTTTTCTATCATTAAGTTTTACTTCGCCGCTTATAAATGCACTATCCGGCAATAGTTCCTTTAACATGTTACCAGTTTCAATTCTGCTAACAAGTATAAGCGTATTACCAGTCTGATTAACTTCGCGACATAGATTAGCAATATAACCTATTCTATCTTTATCAGTTACAAGATATGTTAGTTCATCACTGAATTTTTTAAATTCTTTATGCTCTAGTGTCTGCACAATGTTTACATGGCAGTTACTGAGCACACCTTTTTCCTGTAATTGATGTGCTTTGATTTGATTTACGATTGGACCTATACTAGCTAATAGACTTTGAAATTCATAATCTGCCTTAGGGATGGTGCCAGTCAGTCCCCATCTAATAGGAGCATTTGAAAAATTCTGTGTTAGCAATTTTTTAAGAACATCAGCTTTGGCCATATGCACTTCGTCAATGATTACGCAGTTAACATTTTGAATGAATTCAGCTAGACCCAAAGCTTCGCCTTCCTTGCCTTTTTTGTCTAACACATTCAAGCTCTGCCAAGTTACAATTGTATGCTGGTGCCCCATTTCTTTTCTATCACCAAAATATACTCCAACATCAAGGCCAACATTTTTATAATCTTCTTCAGTCTGTACTACTAAACTCTTGTTCGGTACAATTACCATTGTTCTTCCGTACTGCTCACAGAGTGCAGACAGTGTAGCAGTAATAATTGTTTTACCTGCACCAGTTGCAAGTTCTTGTAGTCCTTGAGGATTTTCCATAAAACCATTAATAGCATCAAGCTGATAATCACGTAAAATTATAGGTTGTCCCGCCATAGGATGGCCTTTGGGCCATGTCTTACCCTTGTCTGCCCAATAAGTTTCAGTAATTTTGGTAAACTGAAAATCGTGCCTGTGTCTATTGTCTTCGATCTCTTCGATATCAACAGCATTATCTTCAAGGACAGCAAGAATGCGATCTAAGTGATTTAAATATCCTGTGCCACCAAGTCCAAAAAAGCTGACAGTCCCGTCCCATCGTCCTAATTTATACTGAGGTAAGTGACGTGCATAGGGAATTTCATACTTAAATTCGTTAACTAATTTTCTTCTTAGTTCAACTGGTAGTCCCTCTACCTTGACGTTGACTTCATCGTTGATAATCAACTTACATGATTTCAATTTTATCCCCTGTTACATTAAAAATACTGTCTTGATAAAGATAAGTGACCTGTGAATTTTGCACTAGATATTTTAGTTTGCCAAAACTATGGGTTGTCATTAAAATTAATGAATATGGCGTAGAAAAATGTTTTAGAAATATTTTTGTAATTTTGTTTCGTGCAATGAAAACAACTTCAGTATTATTATTTACTGGTGCATCTAGCCCATTTTTGTGAAGATACTGGTTGAATTGGATGTTTTCGTGACTTTTGTTATCCAATCTAAACATAAAAGAAATATTTTTCTTATCAACTGTAGTTAAGATTGCAGGAATAATTTTTTCTATCTTATCAACTACACAATTAGATTCGTCTAAAACTATAACAACCGGTTTTTGACCTAAAAATTCAATATTTTTCCATAATTTTTCAAAACTATGAGTTTTTGGACTTATGCTAAAACTGCTATACTTACTAGACAGAATTTTTTTTGATAAATTTAGGTCTTGGTCGTCAACAGTAAAATCATAATTAAAATTCACATACAATCTTCTAAGGCGTTCGGCAAAAATTTGTGGTGATTTTTGGTAAAAATTGTGAAAAATTTCGGTTACAAGATTTTTCGTGTTATTAGCTACGTTAGTAAAAATTATATTTGAATTTTCTATTGTTACTGTTGGTATAAACTTTTCTTCATTGTCTTTGATGTCTTGTACCTTGTTTTTAACATCTAAAAAATCTTGAGAAAATGTGAAATTTTCCAGCGTTAAACCGGAAAAAAGTGGTAAAATATATTTGGCATTAAAATCTATACGAATGGTATCTTTTTGAAGCCTTCGTAACTTGTGTGTGCCTAAAATTGTTTTGAGACGCATGAAAATTTTATCATCATCTTTGAAACTGATGACGATATCACTCTTATCTAACCACACAAATTTAGTTGCAGATGCGGATTTTTCAATAATCTCCATAGTTGTATTATAACAACTGTAGATTATTTGTCAAGTATCAAACCACTATCTAATAAATGTTTAATCGCCTGACCAGAGGCCATTTCTTCAGGTAGCCATTCAGTGTAGCTTAACCACTTAAGCCAAGCTTCTCTGTCAAAATTAGTAGGATTTTCGATATCTGCATAATTTCTATGGCTAACTGGTCGTGCAGGTGACGACCAATCACAAAAAGTAGGAATGCCGGCAAGGACTGCATTCACGGCAGGAGCAGAATTATGATTAATAACAGCCTTAGCACCATTAATGGCCTGTTCAAAATTCACACTGTCGACGGTGCCAGGGAGTTTTTGCGACAATTCAACACGGATACCTTTATCTAATTTTAAATTTGCTACATTGATAGGATTTCTTGGATGCGGTCTTACAATAATTTGTCTGTCTGAGTATAATCGCACCTGGGAGATTGTAGTGTTAATCCAATCTTCCATTTTTGGCATGCCGTTCCATTGCAAACTAGCAGCATTTTGACTGCAAATGTAAATTTTGTCGCCGGCAAAGTCCCATGGTAGATATTTTAGGCCTAACTTAGTGCATCTATCTAGGTTAGTGTCTATTTTCTGACTAAAGTTGTCGTAGCCTGTGCCGTTAACACTTAGTTTAAAAGTTTTGCCTCTAAATATTTGACCCGTTTCAATTACAACCACTGATTTTTGTCTATTACGGAACTGTTGATAGATTGCTTGGTTGTCTCGCATTCTGCCTTGCCATAAAACTGACCAAATTACTGCAACATCACAACGATTGTCATTTATTACGTAAGGAATTTTCCATTTTTCGAGGCCAGACATAAAATTGTGGAAAATTTTATCACTGCCTAACGCTCCGTTCTTTAAAAAAATTCCAAATTTCATGTTTTAATAAATATCTACGCACTTTATTTAATTATATGAAAATTTCAGCGGTTACTACATTTAACGCAGCAGGGTACGAAAAATATGGCAAGCGTTTTTTACAAACTTACATAGATAACTGGCCAAAAACTGTCCATCTTTTTGTCTATGCGGAAAATTGTCAGGTTGTTGAGGCAGCACCTAACATAACAGTAATAGACATGAACACTGCCTGCTCAAAGTTATTAGAATTTAAAAACAAATGGCGTCACGAACCTAAGGCAAATGGCGATATTAGTAAAGTGCCTCGCCTTGCAAGTAGAAAAGACAGTCATAAACCATTTAAATGGGACGCTATAAGATTCAGTCATAAAGTTTATAGTATTTTTCATTGTGCTGAAACGTTATCTGATGGTTGGTTACTATGGATAGATGCAGATACAGTTTGTCACAGTCCTATTACACAAGAACAAATAGAGTCTTTCTTACCTAGTCAATATGAACTGTGTTTTCTAGGTAGAGAAAAGAAGTTTAGTGAGTGCGGCTTGTACGGTCTAAATCTTAATACAGTTTCAGCAAGAAAATTTTTGCAAAAGTTTCAAGAAATGTATGATAATGCTGAACAAGGAATTTTTACTCTTGAAGAATGGCATGACAGTTTTGTTTTCGATGAAGTAAGAAAACAAATTGCTATGAAAGAACTTAATTGGAGTAAAGGTCTTGTAAAAGGTGAAGGACATCCTTTAATAAATTCTGCTTGGGGTGCATACCTAGACCATCTCAAGGGAGATAGAAAAGATATTGGTAGAAGTAAGAGTAAAGATCTACTTGTTGCTAGAAAAGAAAAATACTGGCGATGAAAAGTTTTATAATTTGTTTATCTAAAATTGAACCTAGCCTACGAACTGCTACAAATTTGTTAAAACAATTGCAAGAATATAACATGCCTGCAGAATTATTCGAAGGAACTTATGGCCATGATGCTATAAGATTAATGGAGCAAGAAAATAGGAAATTACATCCATTCGGTATTAAAGGTCCCGATGTTAAGGGCGTGCCCGATGGAAAATCGCTAGCTAAGGTAAGCACGCCCGGTGTTAAAGGATGTTTTTACAGCCATTATAATTTGTGGAAGAAATGTGTTGACCTTCAAGAACCTATTATTATATGGGAAGACGACATAGTGTTAACAAGACCGCTTAAACCAATTGATTGGCAAGATGTTTTGATATTGGCGTTAGGTCATCCGGGCAAAAGTGACAGATATATGCATTATCTAACTGACCCTAAAGGTGATGCTAAAGCTACGGAATACGTGCAAAGCTCTATGCCCGGATGTTGCGGATACGCAATTAAACCTCATGCAGCTAAAAAACTTTGCGGCATATATGAGCAAACCTATTTGCCTGCAGACAATGCAATTAACCAACATCATGTACGTATCCAGATTCATAATTATGTCATGGGAATAGCGTTAGTAAAAAAAGACGGTAAGAAAAGTTTAACTAGAACAGATTTTTGGAGTGAGTATGATAAACATTGAATGGGACTCATATACTAGAGTCCAATTGTTACAGTATCTTATTATTAAGAATAATTACAAAACTTATCTTGAGATAGGGTGCGATAAAAATCAAGTATTTGATAACATAAATGGTATTACAGTTAAGGAAGGTGTTGACCCCAATAGAGGTGGCACACTTAGAATGACTAGTGATCAATTTTTTGCTCAAGATCATAGGAAATGGGATCTTGTTTTTATAGATGGCCTACATGAATATCTACAAGTAGGCAGAGATGTTTATAACGCACTAGACAGGCTTAACGATAACGGTACTATTGTCATACATGATATGCTGCCAATCAGAGAAACACAAGCAGGGCCTGCTCCTATGGAAAAATACTGGCTTGGTGATGTTTGGTATCTTGGCTTTGACCTCATGGAAAGATCAGATATTAATTTTAAAATTTTCAATTTTGACTTTGGTTGCGGAATCATTACAAAGAAACCGCAAACACCTAATGTAATTGCTGGAAAACAAAATACATGGAATTTTTACGTTAACAATCACAATAAAATGCCTATTACTACATTTAAAGAGTATTTCAATGCATAAATCTAGTCTACACAATATGAATCTAATGCTACAACGTATTCTTACTCCCGAATTCGTTGCTAATCCATTTACAGTTGTTGATTATGGAGGCAGACGTATTGACGGGCATGATAGTTATTATTCATTAGTTAAAGATTATGCCAACGTAAAATATCTAGGTCTAGACTTAGAACAAGGACCAGGCGTTGATCTTGTAATGACAGATCCGTATCGCAGTCCTATAGAAGATAATTCTGTAGATATTGTAGTAACCGGTCAAATGTTTGAACACTGCGAATTTTTCTGGCTAACGTTTCAGGACATAGCAAGAATCCTTAAACCGGGTGGCTACTTATGCGTTATAACACCTAGTGCAGGGCCAGTACATAGGTACCCTGTAGATTGCTGGAGATTTTATCCCGATGCCTATGCTGCTATGGCCAAATGGACTAAAATGGAACTAGTTGATTCATGGCATGACTTGTCAGGTAAATGGTGTGATCAAGTAGGCATGTTACGAAAACCATGATAAACATTTTAACCCCTAGCAGAAGCAGACCAGAGTTAGCTAAACGCATGTACGACTCTGCAAAACGTAGTCCCGGATGCCCTATTGAAATAAAATTCTATCTTAATGAAGATGATCCAGATTTAGACAAGTATAAATCTTTTTTACAACCCAATGAATATATTGTTGGACCTAATCAAAGCACTAGTTACAGTTGGAACTTAATGGCAGAAAAAGCTACCTATGATATATTCTTTCTAGTAGGTGACGATGCTCAATTTACTGTTAATGATTGGGGCAAACACATTATCAATGCGTTCAATAAATTTCCAGATAAAATTGTATGTGTGTATCCAAGAGTACCTACATTAAGCAGTAAAAAGAATCCGCATTTTTGTCTACATCGAAACTGGATAAATGCATTAGGATTTTTTCTGCCTCCACATTTTTATCATTGGTATGTTGATACCTATGTACGTGAAGTGGCTCAACGTATTAATAGATTCTATTGCATTCAAGAATTTGAAATGCCTATACAAAATGTAAAAGATGGCGTCAGTGCTGCGTATCATCATTCATGGCAACGACAGCGTGATGACTGGTTATGGGCTAAGACAGAACGTTACAGAGAAAAAGACGCAGAAACTTTGTCTAAAACTATACGTGAATATAAATCACAACCAATCACCAAATGAATAAGTGTATCCGTCTTTATACTGCATGATATCGCCTAGATATTCTTGTAGTAGATAAAACGGATCACCTGCCGCCCATTCGTCAACCGTAAATTGACTCCATGCAAGGTGCTCGTGCCACAAATCCCTAAGTTGCGGTTCTTTAGGATTACGCCAGTCTGATAAATCTCTATCGCAACCAGCAGCCCAAGTAGGACATGGTTGAAAACTAATAACTTTTTTACCGTACCAAAAAGCTTCACAGGTTATTGCTGAACTTTGCGTAACAACTAAATCTGCCCAATCTAAATCTTGCCATAAGTCTGCAAAGCGTTCCACGGGTGTAAATTTTTTATATCTAATCTTTACTTCTGCTCCTGGAAATTTATCAAGATAGCTCTCAGCCCAGTCATCTACTTTAGAGTTTACCCACACATTAGTTGTAAACTTGCTAGGTGCTATTAGCACACGTTTGACTTCGTTAACTTTCCATTTATGCCTAGGTAAACCCATTACATTCCATCTACTGTGAGGGATTCTTCTTAAAAGGATATTATTCCAGCTACACATGCTAGCACGCCAAAATTTTCTTTTTTTGTGTAAATGATTACCTACATAACCTCTACCAATATAAAAACTAGGAATAGCATTTTCTAAAAAATATCGGCAATGTGGTTTGCCTATGTCTGCTCCCATAAGTGCAGGCATGTTAGGGTCAACTTCTTTGTAGTCATCCAATAATCGAATTTCCCCAAGTCGGTTACGCCAACTTTCAACCCAGGGGTGATTTTTAAATTCACTGTTTAGCAATTGTAAAACACGCATATAATATTTATTGTACAAAATTACGCATGTGACTCCAGCACTCACCGCTTCTAAGCTCATCAAAGTTCCAATGAAACATAGAAATACGTTCAGCCCAGGCCTGCCTGTCGGGTAAATTAGGATGTTCTATAAAATTAAAATCAGTATTGGCTATTTCTTTGCATTGACTCTTATTTGAATCTGTAACAAATATTGGGAGTCCTTCTATAGCTGCTGCAACACTAGGGCTTGAATTATGATTAACTACTGCCCAGCAGTTACGAAAATCATCTAATAAGTTTTTGTTAGTGCTTAGTCTTACTTTTTTAATACCAAGTCTAAATTTAGGATTATTAGGATTTAAATAATTAACAGCATCTTTGTCTCCAGGATGGGCCCTTATAACAATTTCTCTGTCGGAAAATTTTCTAATTTTAGTAATAGTATCGATGGCCCACTGTTGCACATCAAAATTGCCCATGCTCCAGCCGCCATTACGCTGTAGGCATAATAATATGTGACTGCCATTATTTCTATATGGTTTAAGGTTTATTCCTAGGTTAGCACTTATTATTTGCCATCGTTTTGGATCTACTATGGTATCACAGTATATCCCGCTGTTAGGAAAAATTCCATTAAAACTATATCTTAGGTAATGATGTGGTTCATTATCTTTACCTACTGCGTACAGGAACAAATTACTGTCTATACCCACCACATACTTGTTGGATTTAAGTTGGTTATGAATAACGTCATTCCGCAGTTTTATATGCGGTCCAGATTTAATCTGAGGTGAAATCCACCCCTGAATCACTCCAACGTCCGACTGAATATATCTATGGTCTTGAACATCTATAGCTTTATCTCCAGCCGCCCTTACTCCAGTTGCAAAGTGCTGTAAAACCTGTATCTTTTCTAAATTCTTAGAATTAGGTACAGATTTATGATAAATGCAGACGTTTCTCATTTTTTTCTTTTAGGTGCATTTGCAATCACATTATTAATCATAGGTAACAGATGTGCCCAAGGTAGTCCCTCTGCCATTTCTTCTGGAGACCATTGACTATAAGAAAGTTTTGTTAGCCATTTATGTATTTCAGAGTCGGCAGCTAACCTTGGATCGTTTATGTCTTCGATAAAATTACTACTTACATCAAATGCAAAATTGCCAGGATCAGTTGCAATAGTGGGGATTCCGTGTAATATACTATCTATTCCGCTGCCACTGCTGTAACTAACAGTGCAGTAAGCATTTTTCAAATCTTCCGATAAGGCAGTGTTTCTTCCAACACTAAATTTTACATTTTTATTAGTTAATACAACATCGCTTAAGAATTTGTGATAGCCATCTGCATCTTTGGGTTGGTGCCCTGGGTGGGATCTAACTAAAATTTCTTTATCTGTGTACTGTCTAATTTTTGCAATCACAAATCTAGCCCAATCGTATAAATCTATATTACGTAGTGAAGCATCTCCAGGAAGCTGAAGTAACAAAACTATATGTCCTTCTTTGTTATTCTGCCAACCATCCCATTTGATTCCTAACTTTTCTAATCTGTCAGGCTGGCAATTTGATGGTGAAAACAATCCCTGATTGTTCAAAAATCCATTAACACCTATTCTATGTTGTTTGCTTTTTTGAAACATAACTCTACCTAGTAACGGTGTTTCTATAACGATAAAACAATGAGCACCCTCTACTATACTGGAACGAACTTCATGATGGGCTCGATCTCTTGCTTTCCAGCTACCAAGCATCACAGCAACGTCGCATGGGGAATACCTGTTCCCAATATCTAAAAACACCCCGGTGTCGCTAAATGGGTCTTGTTCTGCTTTACGGTCTCCGTAAAACATTTTATGTACACCTTTATAAAATTTAAGGAGAATTTCTCTTTCTTCAAAGTTACCTGCTGTTTCTAAAAATATTTTTACTTTCATTATTGAGTCCATATGTTGCCGGCTAACGAAACACGCACTTCGTCGGAGGTATAAAAGGGATTTACTGAGTGATAGAGATAACTTGGGAACAAAATTATTTTTCCTTCCCAAGTTTTATCTATGTCTAAATGATGATGAGCAATAGCTCCTTTCAACATTGCGTAGGTAAAGGTAAATCTTGCATTATATTTGTCTTTTGACATTTTAGAATTAGGATGTGCATCTTCTCGATTTAAATCATACGGGATACTAATCCATACTACCCAACTAAGTGTTCCAGAATGTAAGTGTGTTGGATTATATTCTGTTTTCTTTTGTAAATTTATCCAAGATTCGTGTCTTACTATTTCTGCATTGGTGAAAGCATCGAAGTGTTCGCTGTAAGCATGAAATAGCTCATTAAGTAGAGCAGTAAAACTTTCTGGTTGAGTAAAGGCAAATTCATCTTCTATCATGCCTGCCAGTTTGTCATTACGCTGCGATGATCTTTGCTGTAATCTATTTTTAAAAGAAGTTTGCTTTGTTACTGCTTCCTGTAGGTCATGCATTACATCTTGAGGAATTTCTGATTTTATGATTCCTGGATTTTTTAGTTTAATTTCTGTAAAGTTAACCATTTAAAATTTTCCACATAGATCCATTTTTAAATTCACTAGTATGGAATTGTCCATAGGCTAAATGGCATGCCCAGGCATAACGATGATCATCATCTGGATAGAATGGCGTTTCTATTTTAGACAAGTCCTGTAACCCCATTGGTGCCGCAGCATGACAAGGTGCTAATGTAAAAACAGGTATACCGTGGAATACAGATTCGGTAGCCGCGTTTGAATTGAAAGTTACTAGACAAAATACATCATTATCAAGTGCATCAGTTAATGAATCAGTTAACCTATTGATTCTTAACGGATTTCTTTCTCTAATTCTAATTTGTCTATCTGTATGTTTACGTATTGTTGCTATAGTTTCTTCTAACCAAGTATCAACATTAACGTTATAAAATTTGCAAGGCTTTTCGTCGGGTTTCGCAATTAGAATTGCTCTGCCGTCTTTTCTCCAAGGATTTATTTTCTTATTGAATTTTTTAAATCGGTCATTTGGTCGTTTAATAATCTCATTATGTTGTAGATTATTTTTAACAACTCGATGCCAATATTTCCACCCATTAGGATTAGATGGAGTTTTTTCGTTGCCGAAATATCCGGTATCGACGTAGTAAAAATCTCTGCCATCACGCCAGCATTGCTGCATTATTTTGTGTTTGAGAATACCTCTCAAAACAATAGGTTGATTAGAATCTTCATACTTGAAATCTTCAGTAGACGTGATGCCAGCACCCATACCTTTGGCTATCATTTCAATATATTCGTCTTGGCCGTTTTTACTTAAGAAGATCATTTACAAAAAACATTCCACTTTTCTTAAAAAAGTTTTTACGCATGGTACTGATAGATTTAAGGTAATCAGTCTCACTCTCTACATATTGTAAACCATATCGACTGAAAATGTCAACCCAGTATGTTGTCGGTTGGCAGTTAACATGATGGTATCCGGGTGTGCCCGGTGCTGCTGCTGTTACTAAAGCAAATTTTGCCTTTTGAAATAATGGCATAAAATTGTCTATGTATTGTTCTTCCACGTGTTCTAGAAATTCTACAGACCATGCTAAATCAAAATTTTTGTCTAGATTTAATGCACCTGTAGTGAAGTCATGGCATATAGTATTGTAGCTGTTGGATATCACAGTCGCATCGCCATCTACACCAAGCCAGTTTACGCCATAATGGTCTGCTACTGATTTTAGTCCAGCAGGTCCACATCCGATATCTATAACAGATTTAAGATTATATTTTGTAGTAACGAATTCAAAGAGTGTTATGTCTAGATTTGTTACATTGTTGTGGCCACCGAGATGAGGTATCATGAAAAAGAAATATGAGCTGTAATATACTTGTCTGCTTCGTGTAAAACTTTAACAATTTTACAATTGTGTGCTTGTTTTTTCCGCAATGTAAAAATCAACAATGTTTGTTCAGTGCTATGATTTAATATTAGTTCTTTGTATGTTTCTAAAGGATAATGAAAACCACAAGATAGATACGAACAGATAAGATCAAACTTAACAGATTTGGGCAACTGTATATCTTCACAATTCACTAATGTATAATTTTTAACACCATCGTTAGTAAAAAAATTGTTGAGGTCTTCAAACTTAGAATAATACTTTAAATTAGTTAAAGAGCTCCAACTGCTATAACGTATCTGCGAATCTTTGTTATTGTCATAATCGCCATCAATTAGATAAAGTTCTGTATTATATTTCTTATAAAATTGTCTAGATTCAAATGCTAGGCCGCATCCTATATCGAGTATGCGTTCAACTGGTCTGTTTATGTAGCTGTCAATAATCGTAAAATGATGCTGTTTCATTTCAACATAATCATTTTTCTGCCAACCATTGATCCACGCTAATTGATTCATTAGATATCTTTTTGCTGACAATACTCAGTGTATATACGTTCTCTATGCCATTCGTCGCTCATTGGTGTAGTTGCGAACTCGTGAAAGCTTGGTGTACCTAGTGTGTAATGTAAAAGTTTTGCAGCAAGGTTAGGGCCTAGTTCATCAGGTAACCAGTTCCATTCTATAGGCAAACTTCCTACATCGCTATCGTCTAACCAAGTAAACCTATGAAGTTGAGCACCGGTAGCACTTTCTATAAAATCAGGAGTTAATATTTTATTCTTAGGATGAGCACAATTCCACAGTATTACACTAGACCAATTTTTACAAGGATAGTCTTCATTTTTTGAACCTAAATACTTTGTCGTCATCTTTGTTTTGTAATTGTGCTTAACAACCATAACAGCATATTGTTCATCAGCAAGGTCAATTAATTTTGTAATATCATCTCTAAGCAGCATGTCACCATCTATAAATATTGCCCAACCTTTGTATTCCATAAGATTAGGCACTAAGAATCTACTATAGATAAAATGATTGCTACCGTCTGTATGCGTTTCATTATATGAACGTAACATGTTCAAGGCTAGTGGGGTCAACGATACAGGCTGTGAACATTGCCTTATAATGCTATTAGCACAGACATGATATGCAATAGACTCTCTCGGGTCGTAACCTATAAAAATTGGGATCATTATATAAGAATAATACTATCTGTTATTTATTTGCCTAAAAACCAGGTTACTAAATAATCAGATTGTTAAAAGGGCAAACCATGAAATATATATTTGTAGCAGGTGCACCGGGGTCCAAATGGAGTAGTGTAGTAAAAAATATCTATTTTAGTCCCAGCGTTGACCGTAGTGATTATTCAGTTGAGCGAACATACTACCATGATGCCGGTGGCGAATTAGATCTAATGCACCTAGGAGCATACT
>JACCDO010142480.1_pt1 | contig 26573 bp, 24 predicted proteins | sample 7446101 | NCBI WGS metagenome assembly JACCDO01 (sample SAMN15323440, study PRJNA562643) | freshwater metagenome | isolation source: river surface water | place: USA:Blue River Watershed | collected 2017-08-16 | reverse complement strand
TACAATGGATTGTCTATCAAGATAATAACGCAAAGTAATAGATTCGCCATTCTTTTTCTCCAAAATTTTAGCGCCAGGCCAGTTCTCAGGACCATTTTGCACCAATTTTGTCAAAAACGCTTTATTAATTTTATTCACAATAACAGGTTTTGTGATATTTTTAGCAATCTTCATAGGAATTCCTAATTCTCTGATGGAAATATTAGGGTCCGCAGTGATAACTGAACGAGCGCTAAAATCAACACGTTTTGCCATAAGATTACCTCTCATACGACCACCCTTGCCGTTTAACCTGTCTTTAATTGATTTCAAAGGTCTTCCAGAACGCTGCGCAACTGAAGCAACACCAGGAATTTTATTATCTACTTGCGTCGCAATATAATATTGTAACACAGTAGTCCAATCATCAATCACATTAACAGGCGCATTATTTTGAAGTTTCTCTTGTAAAGTCTTATTGGTTTTAATGATATTCACTAAAATATGACTCAAGTCGTCTTCAGACCTTTGCTGTGCGTCGTGCTTCACAGAGGGTCTAACTGCGGGAGGCGGCACAGACATCACTTGACAAATCATCCAATCAGGTCTAGAATACACAGGACTAAAACCCATAAAAGACACATCTTCATCTGAAACTCTTTTCAATATTTTCAAAGTCATTTCAGGCGTCACTTTAATAATAATGGGCTCAGCGTCGTCACCAGACCCTTCACTTTTCCACTCGGCAAATATAGTTGCCAAACCTTCCTTTCTAATTTTATTTGGTTGAAGACATCCACAACCATCTTCAATATCTTCACCACATCGCTTAATTTTGCTTGCCAATGAAAACACATATTTCCATCGAGCATCACCATGTAATTTCAGCGCTTGTTTGTATTTTTCTTTGCTTACTAATAGCTTGCTGCATTTAAAACAAACGCACCGTAAGCATTTCAATATCGTGCTTAAGTATTGAATATAAAACACAGGACGTGCTAATTCAATGTGACCAGCGTAACCAGGAGTTTGCATATAATCTAAACCATCGGTTGGGCAAATTAAACCTGGTTCTAAAACTCCCATTCGTGGGTCAAACAAACCACCAATAACTGGTTTATTATTTATATAAGTATCGCGACTAGTTATCTCGGCCACGGACCCTTTTCTTATTTCATCAGGTGACAAAATACTAAATTGGATACCGATGACCTTTGCACAACTTTTCGGCATATTAACGTTACTTGAGTATTTCGACATCTCTTATATTATTATACAATAGTTTTATATTGTTTTTTATAATCAATTTTTTTATTAAAATTAATGAAAACATTTTTGAATAAAAATAAAATTGATTTTGATTTAAAATCAATTGTGTAAACTAAAAATAGATATAAGAAAATGCCGCAAGACAGTAAAATTAAAATGATGAAGGAACAGAATAAGCGTTCTAAAAAGGAGGAAGATAAGAAACGTAACAGAAAAAATAACAATGACTCTGATAGTGATGATGGGGATTATGAAAGCAGTGACGAAATGGACGTTCATGAGTATCGCAAGTTTTTATCAAAAATCTTCCCTTCCAAGCATTTAAGTAAGAAAATCAAAGCTGGTGAGAAATTAAAGAAGACTGTTGAGTCTGATGAAGAATCAAGTGAAGAAGAAGACTGGGAAACTGAATCTGACGAGGAATATGAACCACCAAAAAAGAAATCAAATAAAAAGAAGTCAAATAAAAAGAGGATTGAAGAATCAGACGAAAGCGAAGCAGAAGAGGAATCAGATGAAGAATCCAGCGAAGCAGATGAGGAATCAGATGAAGAATCCGAATCAAATGAAGATTTGCCTGTAAAAGGTTCAAATAAGCTCAATATCATTTTCACAATTGGAGGTAAAGAAGATGAAGATGAAGATGACTGGTTAGATGAAGATGATGAAGATTATGTAGATTCTGATGAGGAAACTGAAGATGAAGACGCGACAATGTCTTCATCTGAAGAAGAAGAAGAAGAAGTAGAAGAAAAAGTGAATAAAAGGTCTAAGAAGAATAAAGTAGAAAAAGAACCAAATGTAGAAACTAGTGAAATTAAGGCTTCGGATAATGAAGCGTTAGCCCAATTGAAGACATTACTCGAAAAAAATCCAAATGACAAGTCGATTAAGAAGTGTATTGAAGTGTATGAAAAAGATTTAAAAACTCAAAAGCAAAAGAAAGAAAAACGTGAACAAAAATACAAGGACAGAAACCTGAGAATATTCCACAAAATAATCAAAGACAAGAACGTAACAAACGACTTTTCATTTTACGAAAAGCTAGAAATTGAAGAGCAGAAAAAGATTCTTAAGGAACTCCGTGAAATCAATAAAATAACAAGAATTGAGAAACCTTATCGCATGACACTTTTGGAATCACACATCCCAGTTCAATTTAAAGCTGCCGCAATGAAAAAAATCAATTCGTTGCGATATATGGAACCAGGCAGCGGTGAATTTTACAAAATTAAAAACTGGGTCGATACTTTTATGCGCATTCCCTTTGGAAAACATGAAGGTTTGCCAATTAGCATTGAAGATGGTGTCGAAAAGTGTCACGATTTCATGGAAAACGCGCAGAAAACACTAGATACGGCGGTTTATGGATTGAATGACGCAAAGATGCAAATCATGCAAATGTTAGGACAACTGCTGACCAACCCGAAAGCAATTGGCACTGCGATTGCGATTCATGGTCCGCCTGGCACCGGCAAGACAAGTTTAGTGAAGGAAGGAATTAGTAAAATTCTGAACAGACCGTTCGCGTTCATTGCGCTTGGAGGCGCGACAGACAGTAGTTTCTTAGAAGGTCACGGTTACACATATGAAGGTTCGACTTGGGGTAAAATTGTTCAAATATTAATTGACAGTAAGTGTATGAACCCAGTAATATACTTTGACGAATTGGATAAGATTAGTGATACGCCGCGTGGTGAGGAAATTGCCGGCATTCTGACTCATTTAACAGACACCTCTCAGAATTCGCAATTCCACGACAAGTATTTTGCTGAAATCAACTTTGATTTAAGTAAGTGTCTATTCATATTTAGTTACAATGATGAATCGAAAGTGAATCCGATTTTGAAGGATAGAATGTACAGAATAAAGACAAAGGGATATAGTCAAAAGGAGAAGACCAACATATCAAAGAGCTATTTGTTGCCCAAAATTTGCGAGCAAGTGCGTTTCACTAATTCAGAAATAATTATTCCGGAGCAAACAATTCATTATTTAATTGACAACCATTGCAACAAAGAAGATGGTGTAAGAAATTTGAAGCGTTGTCTAGAAATAATTCATACTAAACTTAACTTGTATCGGCTTATGAAGCCGGGTTCAAACCTATTCGAACAAGATATGTCGTTGAAGGTTGAATTTCCATTTACAATTACAAAAGAGGTTGTTGACAAGCTGATAAAGAAGGAAAGTGAGAATATTTCGGCGCTGTATAGCATCTACGCTTAGAAAAAAGTAGAGCAAAATAATAAAAATATAAAAAAAACACATAAAAAACTCATTTAAAAATTACTCTATAAATAATATAAACCATTATGAGTTTACATTATTTTTTATCTTGTAGAAAAAATTACGAAAGGATTATACAACATTTGGAATATATAATAGATATTTTTGATGACATTAATTACTTGACAATTAGCGAATTGCCAGATTCAAACGAAATAACAAATGAAAAGCAAAATAATAATGTGAACTTTTTTATCGAAAAATTAGCATACGTTAAGATTTTAAAAGATGATTGTAGCCATAAAATCGGAGAATTATGCTGTCACGATTACGTAAACGATGTTATAGATGTAGCCTATGAAAGGTCACAACATATTACATATTGTTCAATATGCGAGTCTATGAAACCGGAATAATCTGCTCTTTTTCTCTTTACAAACGGTCGGTAATTTCTTTAAGTAGTTTTGACAATTTATTATATAAATTTCACGTTTTTTCATTTTTCCAACATCATTTCAGAAAAATCGATTTTTGGACATTTATTTTTGTCCATTTTTTGAAAATGAAAATACTTTTGGAATTACAAAAAACGTGAATTTCTGATTTTTAGCTGAGACCATAAAAAAAAATAGCGTCTGGTCACCAAAAAAAAAATTAAAAATTTGTGACGATAAATTTTTTTTTAAATATCAATTAATTTTAAAAGAATTTAGGCAGAATTTTATATTGCTTATATATATCAATGAATAGCAATAAAATTCTGCCAAAATTCTGCCTTAAATTTTATTGTGAAAAATGTGACTATGGTACGAGTAAAAAAAGTAGTTTCGACGACCATACATTGAGTGCTAAACACCTAAAATCAATGAATTTCAATGATAATCTGCCAAAAATCTGCTCTGACTTTATTTGCGAAAATTGCGATAAAAAATACAAAGATTACTCTGGTTTATGGAGACATAAGAAGAAATGTATTGTTAAAGACCACGACAATTTTGAATTAAACGAACCTCAAAATGAAACTGCTGATTTAATAAAATACTTAATGAAGGAAAATACAGAGTTCAAACAAATGATAATAGAACAAAACAAACAAATGATTGAGATGTCCAAGAATAATTCAATTACTAATAATAACAATCACATAAATTCCCACAACAAAACTTTCAACCTACAATTATTTTTAAATGAAACGTGTAAGGATGCAATGAATATCATGGATTTTGTGGATTCAATCAAGTTACAGTTAAGTGATTTAGAAAATGTTGGGAAGCTTGGTTACATAGAAGGCATTTCAAATATAATTGTCAAGAACCTAAATTTGCTCGATGAAACCAAACGACCAGTTCATTGTGCGGATTCCAAGAGGGAAGTAATGTATGTTAAAGACGATAATAAATGGGAAAAGGAAAACGCAGATAAATCCAAATTGCGTAATGCGATTAAATGTGTCTCGCGAAAGAACTCAAAATTGTTAAAGGATTTTAGAAGTCAATATCCAGATTGTGACAAAAGCGATTCAAAATACTCGACAAAATACGATAAACTCACTTTAGAAGCCTTCGGTGGCAAAGGTGACGATTATGAAGAAAAAGAAAACAAAATCATAAAAAATATAGCGAAAAATGTTATAATTGATAAAACCTAATGGAAAATCATTGAATAATAAATAATATAGTTAAAATACGAATTATATTATTTTACCAAATGGTCCTTGTAGTTTTACCAAATAGTGTCGGCATTATGCCACCACATACCGTCACCCTTTTTAACGTTGTAAAGAGACTTAAATATTTCAGAACGAGATAAAGGAACGTTGCACCTATATTTATCAAGAGGATGGGGATTTGTTTTAAGTTGTGCCGACAATGCTTTTTTAGTAACAACTTGTCTTTGTTGAAAAGCAAAATATGTGTAAAACCCTTCATAAGACAAATAACGAATCGGTATTAAATCATTATTTTTGTCCTGGAAATCTCTCAAATATTCATCACAAATAGCCAATCCAGAAATGTCTGCTAAATCTTCACCAACACCAATAGCAGCATCAAACTCAATACCATCTCTAGCAGCGAACTCTTCGTATTGTTTAATAACGTCATCTTGGATAGCCTTGTATTTCTTTTTATCCGTTTCAGTCCACCAGTCATATAAATTACCATCCCAGCCATATTTACTGCCCCAGTCATCAAACGCATGCGACAATTCATGACCAATCGTGTATCCTATATGTGCTAAATTATATTCAATGCCCCTTTCATCTAGGTCAATAAACGGTTTTTGAATATATCCAAGATTAAGATATATAGAGTTTTTAGATGGTGTGTAAGACGCATTAACAATATATGCTTGGGTTCCAATCATTTTAACCGGATATTGTGACCAATCCATCATAGGAATATCGATAACTGGTTTTCCATAAAGTTCAACAAATTTTAAATGTCTCCAATCAATTATTTTTTTCATATTATCATACAAATTATCAGTGTAATCTAAATCAGGGTCTTCTCTCAATCCTTCAGGTTTGCCATACACAAAATTAAAATTGTCCAACTTTTTTAAAGCGTATTTTTTAGTTGATGGTTGTAACCAAGTATTTCTCATTAAAATTCTTTTATATACCAGTTTAAGGTCATTACACATTGTTTTTACATATTGCATTGCTTGAGGATTTTCATATTTTGCTACATACTGTTCTGTTAAGAATGTATTAAATGGGACTGACATGTATAATGACGCACTAACTGCATTAGTTTCATTTATTGCTTCTTGACCTTTTTGGAATTTACCAAAAAAATCAAAGTTTATTTTTTCGTAACCGGTCGTTATTCTTGATAATCTATTTAATAATATCCACACCCAATATGAACGCCATTTTGGTGTAGTCCAATTTTTCAAAAATAAATCAGTAATACATTTTAAAGTATTTAAACTAGTTGTTATAAATGTTTCTGGTGCGGTTTTAAACCCTAAATGATGTGTAAATTCTTTCCAATCAAAATTATATTTACTTAAAGCGTCACTGCTGGTCACTTTGTTATAACTACTTTCTTCTTTTGTTGTAACGTCAGTACATGCTAGAGAGTTAAATATATCAACTTCAACATCATAAATATCAGGACCATTAAAATCATTCTTACCTAACAATGTATTAAAAATAGTTTGACAATATTTTTTAAACGCACTTCTATACTTCAATTTATATTCAACATTTTTACCATCATCATAATACACAGCTAAATCTAAAATGGTAAATTGATGGATTGTTAAATAATTTGTAAATATTTTAGTATTTTTATCATCTGGATTTACAGCCCAATGCAATGGAGCACTATACGAAATCATTTCATCGCGATTAAAAAATGCCAGCATCTTCCAAGGGTTATTTTCAGCAATTAACGCATCCACTGTTTTTACCGCTTCTAATGCTAATTGTTTTGTATAAGTCTTAGAGTTCATTTTAATCACAGAATCATAATAATGTTTCAAATTTTTTGATAATTTATCGTTATGGGTTTTAATATAATCTAAAATAATTCCATTAAGGTCTTCATATACTTTATGTTGTACTAATCTAAAGTCGTCAATTTGAGTAATGTATTTTTGTTGTTTTTCTAAACTTACATTTTGTAACCATTGATAATTTATATAATCGTAAAAGTTATCTTCTGGCTTAATACTATTTGGCGCAAATTTGCTCAATAATTGTTTAATAAATATTTTCTTATGTTGTTCACTTGTTTGTTTTAAATGACCTTTTGACAATTTTTTACCAAAATCCTCTTCAAATGGTTTTAGGCCTATGGGACACAACGCTAAATCTTGTTTAACAACATTTTTTTTTGTTACATTTTTTTTTGTTATGCTTTTTCTTGTTTTTGTCATATATATTATAATTATATAATTATAAATTTTATCTTATTTTTATAATAAAAAATTTAATTTATCATGCTAAAATATTTAAAATTATTTGTTTATTACATATAGATAATAATGGATGTTCAATCACTACTAAAAGAAGTAACAATGTTAAAAGAAGAGAACGCAAAATTAAAATCACAATTAGAAAATTATAATAATTCAAGAAAGACTTATTATGAAAAAAATAAAGAAATTGTGAATGAAAAGTCAAAGCAAAGGTTAAAGAAAATTGCTAATGAAGACCCAGAAAAACTAAGGGAAATAAATAGACAGGCTTATTTGAAAAGAAAGGAAAAGCTACAAAAGATAGAAAATGTTAAGGACCTATTAATTTCTTGAAAAAGAATTTAAAATATAATCTTTAGTAATATAAAGAATGAAATACGATTACGAAAGATTAGGTGATTTTTGCGATGAGCAAAATATTTTCTTGTGTGATGATTACTCTTTACAAAAATTAACAGCCTTTTCTGTTATTACAGGTAAATGTAAAACAAAAGAGTGTGTTTGTGTTTTTACAAAAGAATTTAGAAATTTAATAAGAGCAAATGGATATTGTATTAATTGCACTAAAATGAATGCTAAAAATAAATTAAAGGCTACTTGGCTTGAGAAATACGGTGTTGAACATATTTCTAAACTAGACAAAATTAAAGAAAAAGTGAAAAAAACTAGTTTAGAAAGATATGGAAGCGAATGTAGTTTACTGAATGCTTCTGTAAAAGAAAAGACTAAGAAAACTTGTTTAGAAAAATACGGCGTGGAATACATTGGTCAGTGTAAAAAGTATAAAGAAAAATCTAAAAAATCATCTTTAGAAAAATATGGAGTAGAACATTATTCCCAAACCCCAGAATTTAAAGAGAGACATAAAAATACATGCTTGATAAAATATGGAGTAGAACATACTAGTAAATTAGAGAAAACCAAAGAAAAAGCAAAACTAACATCTTTAGAAAAATACGGTGTCGAATATTATCAACAATCTTCAGAATGTAAGGAACAATTTAAAGAAATATTTTTATCAAAATATGGAGTAGACAGTCCCTTTAAAATTGAAGAAATTAAAGAAAAAGGAAAACAAACCTGTTTAGAAAAATATGGTGTTGAATATTATTCACAGTCACAAAAAATGAAAGAACAAACTAAAGAAACTAGTTTAGAAAAATATGGTGTTAATCACTATACAAAAACTCAGGAGTTTAAGGATAGATATAAGGAAACTTGTTTAGAAAAATATGGCGTTGAAAATTCTAGTCAAAATAAAGAAATGATGGATAAAATAATTAAAAAAGCATATAAATTAAAGGAATATGTATTTCCATCTGGTAAAATTGAGCATGTACAAGGTTATGAACATTATGCTTTAGATGAATTAATTAGAAATGACAAAATTGTTGAATCAAATATAATTACAGGTTGTAAAAATGTTCCAACAATTTGGTATAACGATGAAAGCGGTAAAAAACATAGACATTATGTAGATATTTTTATTCCTTCTCAAAACAAATGTATTGAGGTGAAATCTCTTTGGACTGAACAAATAAATACAAACAATATATTTTTAAAACAAAACGCGGCAAAAGAGTTAGGATATAATTATGAAATTTGGGTGTATGATTGTAAAGGTGTAAGAGTTAAAAAATATGAATAAAATATTATTAGTATAGTAAATAATATTTTAGAGTTAATATTCTGAGTAAGGAACATTGTTGCCACCACGATTTATTAAATAATTGTAATCCTGTAAAGTTCCGCACCAACATCCTGTGCTAGTTGAAAAAGTCGAAGGACAACATTCGGGTTTAAAGTCGGAATTCGCAAAAAAATTCATTTCGCCTTCAGGTAGAGGAAGTTTTTGTTGACGTCGAGCCATAAACGCCTTAACACCGTCACTGACAGGTTGTCCAGGAACAATAGTCATATTTTGAGCACCCCAAGATGAAGTGTCGATGGGTGTATTATTCAAATTGTAAACAGATGATTCGCCATAGTTAATGTTAGCCCCAGTGAAGCCCTCTTTTTTACCAACAGGAACAGCAACCGGATTAGGGTCTTTCATGTATTTAACGGCGACACCAGAAGCGTCAGTACACATTATAATGCCATCAGAATCGCCTTTAACGCAGTGCATGCCAGCAGCGGTTTGCACCATATTGCCAGAACCATCCTCCATACCTTCAATCAAACTATAAAAGCTGCAACATCCACAAATAGTATGTCCAACTAATATCAAATAAATAATGCCAATCAAGATTAAAATCTCTAGTCCAATCTTATATCCAAATATTGAGACATCCATATTATACATATTTCATAGATAATAATTTTCCTTTACTTTTGTCTAAAAACAAATCAATTGAAGCGTTATAATCATAAAATCGAATATTATTTATACAAATAGTTTTTTTATTAGTTAATAAATGATATAATTTATTTTCTATTTTGTTTGTTGATTTTTTATAGTTTATTTGATTGTCTAAATAATTGTCTGATTTTTCCAACAAATTCAGAGTAGTGAATACATTTATATTTTTATCACAAATTGCTAAATTAGGTCCACCTTCAACTATTTTGTTATCTAAATTATAGATATATTGTCCGTCCAAGCTTCTTCCATCGATTTCAACAATTCCATAAACACCATTGTTATTTTCCAAAATATCGCCAACACAAACATCTTTCATTTGTTTGAGAGCGCCATTATTCAATTTAACTTCGGCATTGCCATTAAACCCGCCATCTAAAAATTTATGTATATCTTTTCTCTCATTAAATAAATGATTTGTGTTTTTTTTGATATTATCAATGTCTTCTTCATTAATTTCGTCCCAATCACTAAATATATAATCGTTAATTGTAATTGTTTTATTCGATGTATTTAAACAATATAAGTAGGGTTCTTGATAATAAGTAGATTTTTTCGCATCCGGATGTTTCGATACAGGAATCCATTTATCGCCATATTTAATAATATGTGAATCAGAAACAAAAATGTCATCTAATTCGTAGATAATTGACCCTTTAGTTTCAACCGTTATTTTACCGGTTACCATATTATTATTGGCTAAGATATCACCAACTTCAATGTCTTTTATTTTTTTCAACACTCCATTATTCATTGTGATGTGTGTATTTTTATCAAAACATTTAATGCGTGGTATGCTTTTTAAACCATTTATATGTAATGTATTACTTAAAAAACTTAGCATAATTGCCAAAGGAATTGAAATCGCCAAAAATATTCCTGTATTTACAGCAGCAAACCCCCAAGTAAATGGAACAGCCCACATAATTGCGATACTTGCGGCTAAAGCAATTAAAATTGTAATTATAAATTGTGCTATTGCGCCCAATAATGATTTTAATGTGTAGTAAGAACCCAATAATGTAAATAAACTAGTAGTCATTACACCCTGTATTTTACCAATTAAATCTTTAAAACTAACGATGATTTGTTGCAACGGTACCATTACGTTCGCGAGTCTTCCCATTATTTGCTCAATGACTGATTCAGAAAAATTGCGAATTTTATCAAACATACCCCTCACAGCATTTAATGAATTTGATATATTTTTAACAACTCCTTGAAATGAAGCCGTAACAAATGTTAATGGTTTTAAAGCATCGCCTGCTATATTAGATAAAATATTTTGAGTACAATATGTGAAATTTTGAGCAGTGTATTCAGATGCGGTAACGCCTTCTGGATGTGTTATGAAACCGGCAATAGGCAAATATTGAGGTTTACATCTTTGATTTTCCCAATCGTCTATAATTGGTTGTGCGTTAATCTTTGCGTAGCAATATGAAATCGCAATAATTAAAATAATTGTTATTATGATTAACATTATCACAGAAGACCCAAATTGGTCAAAAAATGTTAAATTATCATACATTTTTTTAATATTTTGTAACCCGCCATTTATATTTTGCACACCGCCATTTATATTTTGTATTCCATTTGTATTATTCATATATAGTAAATGGATAATTATTCGTTTACTATATTTTCAAATTTATTATATTATCAAAAATATTAGACCGCTTTTACAAAATGGTCTTCCCAATCCCAAAATAGTTGGCTACCTATTTGTATTTTATGGTCACTTGTAATTAAACAAGAAAAATAATCAACACGTTTATCTGAGTTTTGCGCTTTAAAATAATCTTCGGTTTTGCAAAATTGTTTTGAAACATCATTAAACACTAAATGTGAGCCAGTAACATATATGTCTTCTTTATTAACACCTTCCCCTTTAATTACATATAATGGTACTGGATTGCGCACATTATCAATTTTCATAACCGATTCAACAATTGAACCGTTTACCAAAACATCGCCTAAATCTACATCCTTCATTGCTTTAACAGTTCCATTTTTTAATTTAACATATGTATCGGGGTCAAAACATTTGCCTAAAGCACGAACCATTTGACCAGGCGGTCCATTCCACGTGCTGCCCATAGTTTTGATGCTTCCATCTAAAACATACATCATAGATACAACGATGCCTATAGTTTTTCCAATTAAATCTTTAATTGATATTGTGATTTTTTGAAATTCGATAACTAAATTTAAAAACACACCAAAAACGGATTGTATTGTAGAAGACATAAAAGTTCGTATTTTATCAAACATTCCTCTCACATTGTTGATATCATTTGTAAAACCACCCAGTGTATTGCTAATAGATGCGGTAACAAATGTAAGCGGTTGTAATAAATAACCCATATAATCTGTTTGCATGTTTTGAATGCAATATGTAAAATTTTCTTCTACATTGTCAGCAAGCGGCATATACATAGGATTACAACGATACAAAGGCCAATTTGCTTTGATTTCAGCCAATTGACTAAAATAAAAAACGCCTATAATATATATTCCAAAAGCTAAATTAATATATAAAAAATTAACCCAGTTTTTTCCAGATGGCATAACTTATATTATTAATATATAATTATTCGCCTGTTTTCACAATAATTGCTTTTATTTTTTTGAGCGTATAGTTCTCCTTTTTTTCCCTTTAATAGTCCTTCTTTTTTTACCTTTAGCTTTGATGCGTCTTTTAGATGTATGACGTCTTTTGCCGCCTCCTAGTTTGTCATACTTAGCGTTAGCGGCAGCTTGTACACTATTTTGAGTGCTTTGAACAGCAATCGCATTTGCGCCACTAGTATCACCTGGTACCTGTGGAACAGTAATGTAACCTCCTCCTCTTCTTTTACGACCGCCAAGCTTATTTAGTTCAATTTGTTGCTGTATTGTAGCGTTTTTGGCATCAATTGCCGCTTGTCCTGGAGGCATAGCTTGATTTCCTGAAACTGTTGGTAATAATAAGCCTGGAACATCACCTTTAGTAGTAGACATTATATATTATATTTATAATATATTTTTTACTTTAAAATTAGTTTTAAATAGAAAAAGGTTTAAAAAATTAAATACTTATTTACTATAAATGGACGATAAACAAAGGTTGCAATTACAAAATATGATTAAGACCAACAATGTCGAGGACCAAACCGGTTTAATACGCAATCTAAAGCATAGTCAAATTTTAAGAAACGAGATTAACAATATGATTATGATTAAGGCTAAATATAGAGGTGACGATGAAAAAATTGCTCAAGAATGTATTAATGAGTCGAATTTTTTGTTTACATATTATACTGATATTTTTAATAAGGTTAAAAAAGACGAGATTGACATTAATTTGCTATATAAATTCCTAGATATTTTGAAAAAAATTGAAGATGGAGACTTAGACCAGCACGAAGGGTCGTTCCAAGTAGGGACAATATTGAAGGATATTTATGTAGACAGTGCTTTAAAGAAGGCGGATAAGTTGGACGCGGCAAATGAATCCGAAAAGGTAGAACCGAAGAAAGCAAATGTCCAAATATCTTGGAAACAATTTAAGAAGATGAAGTAAACTTTACAATCTAAAATCTAAACTATAAAAAATCACATAAACATATCTCGCTATAATAAGATATATTTATGTCAAAAAAATATTCCACCACTACAACTCTTGTAATAGTAGAATCTCCTGCCAAATGTAAGAAAATCGAAGAATATTTGGGCCCTGGTTATAAATGTGTTGCTTCTTATGGACATTTACGTGAATTGCCTTCTCTCAAAAACATAGATATAGAAAATAATTTTGCGCCAACATATACAATTATTGACAACGCTATAAAGAAAAAACAGATAGAATTTTTAAGAAAGGAGATTAAGAATGCTCACGAAGTTATACTTGCTTCCGACGATGACAGAGAGGGTGAGAAAATCAGTTACTGTGTAGCGCAAATTTTCAATTTAGATATAACTAAAACAAAGCGTATTACGTTTAATGAAATCACCGAACAAGCGCTCCGACACGCAATAAAAAACCCAAGAACCATCGACATGGATTTGGTTAACGCTCAACAGGCACGTCAAATATTGGATATGCTAGTCGGTTTCAAGGTCACACCGATGCTATGGAAATTTATAAATAAAAACAAAGACAATTCTTTAAGCGCTGGAAGATGTCAAACGCCGGCACTCAAACTGATTTATGATAACGAACAAGATATAAAAAAGTCGGAAGAGAGAAAGGTATATAATGTAACTGGCATTTTCACAAACTCAAATATAACATTTGATTTATCACCGCAAAACAAATATGAAACCGAAGATGATTTAACGGATTTCCTTTATGGTTCTGCTGATTTTCAGCATGTTTATACGTGTTCCAAACCATCGAAAACCTTAAAAAAACAGCCCGAACCATTTACAACGTCAACTTTACAACAAACATCAAGCAACGAACTACACTATGCGCCGAAAGAGACGATGCGAGTTTGCCAGGCATTATATGAAGCCGGACATATAACATATATGCGTACAGATTCAAAAACATATAGTAAGGAATTTATCGATTCAACAAAAGAATACATTGTCCGCAATTATGATGCCAAATATATAAATGAAAATGTTGACAATTTAACATCTGGAATAAAAATTGAAGAAAAAGAAGAAAAGGTTTTAAGCGAAACAAAAAAAAAAGGTAAAAAGGTTAAAGAAGTAGAAAAACCATTAACACAAATCAACGATAGCCTTCGGCAAAATGCTCACGAAGCAATTCGTCCAACCAATATTTCTCTCTTTGAACTTCCAGAAACAGTAGATTCAAAGGAACGACGTATGTATAAACTGATTTGGGAGAACACGTTGGAGAGCTGTATGGCGCCGGCATCTTTTTTCTCGATAACGGCAAATATTACAGCATTTCAAAATACAAAATTCACATATACGAGTGAATTAATTGATTTTCCAGGATGGAAAATAGTGTCAAAAAAGTATGCCAATGAAATAAAACTGGAAAACAAAGAATACCAATATTTACAGCAAATAAAACAAAATACCGTGATACCCTATAAAAAAATGTGCGCCAAGGTTACGATAAAAGGTTCAAAACAGCATTATACAGAGGCGCGATTAGTACAACTTTTGGAAGAAAGAGGAATAGGTCGTCCATCTACTTTTTCTTCTCTCGTCGACAAAATTCAAGAAAGAGGTTATGTGAAGAAAGAGGACGTAAAAGGTAAAGAAATTGTGTGTAAGGATTACGAGTTGTCAAACGGAGAAATTTATGAAATAGAGAATAAACGGGATTTTGGAAACGAAAAAGGTAAATTGGTCATTCAGCCATTAGGCATAATTGTTATGGAATTCCTAGACAAACATTTTTCAGAAGTATTCAATTACGACTACACCAAAGAGATGGAAGACGAGTTGGACAAAATCGCCAAAGGAGACGTAATATGGTATAACTTATGCGACACATGTAATAAACAATTAGACACATTAGTAGATGGTTTAAAGGATGAAACAAAAATAGAGGTGAAATTGGACGAACATAATACATATTTGGTAGGTAAATATGGTCCGGTCATTAAATGCGTAGAAGAAATAAACGGCATAGAACAAATCAATTTTAAACCTATTAAAAAGGGTGTTGACATTCATAAAATTGAAAACGGCGAATACAATCAATCAATAGAAGAAATTATCGATACAAATGTAGCAAAAAAGAAATACATATTAGGAAAATATGAAGATAAAGATGTTGTTTTACAAAAAGGTAAATTTGGGCTCTATATGACTTGGGGTGAAAACTCCAAGAATCTAAAAGAATTGGGTAACAGACCATTAGAAAACATAACATTTGACGAAGTAAAAAAGTATTTGGAGGAAGGTAGTAATTTAATTAGAGAAGTAAATACAAGCACTTCGATAAGAAAGGGTGCCAAAGGCGATTATATTTTTTACAAGACGGCAAAAATGAAGAAGCCACAATTTTTTGATTTAAAAACATTCAACAATGATGTAAAAGCGGACTATAAAACATGTAATATGACTGTTTTAAAGTCGTGGTTAAAAGAAAAATATGATATTTAGTAAGATTTATCTAAAATTAACAATGTTATTGATTTGCTTATTTTGTTGCGCTTGCATTTGTGTGAATTCAATAGTAAATGAATATGGGAATGCGCCAAAATTGACTAATTGACCATTATGATATCTTAATTTAATGCTTAATTTGCGCATTCTTTCAGCAGGGGGCCAATACATTTTATATGGCAATGATTCCCTATCAAACCACTGTGAAATAGGTGTGGTGGGTATTCCAATTTTAGCAAAAGCCGAATTAGTAACTCCATTTGTAACATTTGATGTAAGAGTAAATTTACCAACAGAATATGGAGACGTTTCATCAATACAATTATTGCCGGCAATTTCCATATAAAAATATGCCGGTCCCATTAAATTAATTTTAAATGGTGGTTCGATAAAATTAACAACAGAACCTGACAAGTCTGTATTAGGGAGCAACCAATATCCATTATCTCCAGGAGAAACATCTCCATAAAAAAATCTTGGTGTAAATGGTTCTCCTGTCTCAGAATTTTTAATAGAAACCGAAGTAGTATTACATCGCGTGAATCCTAAATTACTAGGCAATCCCCAAAAATCAAATTCAGGCAGTTGCGATTTAGGTCCACAAAATAAAGTATCTGTAAGTCCTCCCATAAGCGTAACAGCTTCATTTACTAACATAAATTCATCAGATGTATTGCCGAACCAAATTTTTTGTCCAACTATATTATAAACAATCACAAATTTATTATATCCACCTTGGTCAGTAAACTGGGTTAACAAATCATTGTAACTAGGGTCTGTAACTGCTTTTGCTTTAAAATATGCCGAAATTCTTTGAGAAACCACAAAATTAAATTTGTTTGTTAACTCTGTAACCATTTGAGTGGGATTATAAAACCCTTCTTGGATTGTGAAGGTGTACGATTTTTCTGCTGAATAAAATAAACATTCGAAAATTGCTTGTTCAAGAGGATTAAATACCATATTTTCTCCAGGATTATACGGCGTAGTAATTTTAAAAATAATAGTTACATTAGCATTTGAAATTGAAAATGAATTATAATTAGATGGAAAAGTCCAATTAATTAGTCTTAATGAATATACATTAGTAATATCTTCAGGCATTTCAATCTCAAATTGGTTTGAATTCGGATACTTTAAAACATCTCGGTCTTCAGAATGAATAGACACGTATTTTTTATAAATAATGTAATCGTTTGCATTTGGTATTATAGGGTGATTTGTTGATGTATTAAATATTCTAGAACTTGGGTCTTCAAAATTTCCAGTGCTTCTGCTCATTTATATTTAAAATATAATGATATTTTTATATTTTAAATAAATAATAATATTAATAATAATAATAAAAATAATAAAAATATAAAAATAATAATAATAAATATAATAAAACATGTCAGCAAATAATTGGTCTTCTAGAATGCAAGAAAATCAACAGCAAGTTAAAACATTTTTTTCATATAATGTTGGAACAGTTGAATGGATATATAAAAAAATAGCAAGTTCTGTTAAACCTGTTATTACTCCATATGACCAGACAAAAACAGTAATGATTCCGAAAGATTTGTTACTTTTAGGTTCTTTAATTAATCCATCGGATATAAATTTAAAAGATAATATAGAACAAATAGATACAAAAGAATTTAAAAATTTAAACCCGGTTTCATTTAGTTTTAAAGATGACGACCAAAATAAAAAACATTTTGGGTTTATTGCTCAAGAATTAGAGATGATTTATCCCGATTTGGTTATAAACAGTGAAGTTGGGTTTAAAGCAGTAAATTATATTGAATTAATACCAATCATGTTAGCGCAAATGAAAAATATGCAGAATGAAATAGATGCATTAAAGGAAGAAATAAAGGAAATAAAGGAAATAAAAACAAATAAATGAAAAGAATTTTGTATTTAAAAAATATTTTTATAATTTTAAATAAAAATATTTATATATAAATAATGCAGGAATGGTATTCAAGTATTTATAAAGCATTTATAATTGGAACATTAATATGTTTTATAATAAGCATTTTTACATCAGGTGCAACAGCTTATAATTCATATGTAACCGGTTATTCAATATTAATTCTGGCATTAATGATGATTTTAACAATGATAATTACTAAAGTTTTGAAGGTTATGCCAAACGGTTCATCGGCCCAATTAATGATTACTATATTATTAGAGTTAGGTCCATTTTTACTAGTGTTAGCAATTATAGCATTTATTTTATATTTAATAATTTATTACAAAAAAGCTATACTAGAAGGTCGCGTATCATCGAATTATAATACATTTAGCAATATAACAATAATATTGCTGTTAGTACAATTATATATTGTTTATGGAAATATATTTACAAATGAGTTTGAAAATAGCGGTAAGTTATCAAAAAAAACAACCGGATTGTTGTATTTAGTAGGTGTATTATCACTCATATCAACAAGTATAATATATATCCTTTTAAAATACTATAGGACCGATGGTTTTACGATGATAGGTGGTGTATAAATTTTTAATTTTAATCATTTACCTTAATAAACTTATATGTTAACCCATAATTGTATTGAGTTTCCCATATCCCAGATATTTTAATTATAATTGAACATGATTCAGTTTCTATATTATTAAACAATTTAATATTACCATTTCTCAGTTGTTCATTTATCTTAAATTGCGGCATTTTTTTTATGTCTATTTTCTTCAAGATATTTTCTTCGATTATTTTCATGGTATCAATTATATCCTTATGATTATGTGGATTGAAACAACATTTGAATTTATTATAATATTTCTCACACATAATATCATTCAAACTTATTAATAAATAAATACCGTTAAGCAATATATTATGTGTTGAATACAATATTCGTATAAAATTACCATCATTCATTATGTTATTTTTTATCGGCTCGCAAAAAAATACATTATTTTCATTATATTGATTCATATTTTTTACTATATTCATGATTATTATACTACATATAATTATGAATTGTTTTTAAACCTTTTATATTTCAATTGCCAATTTATTTATTTTGTATTTTTATATTATTTTATGTAAAATAATATAAAAAATTGAAATGCTTTTCTTAAAATTCCTGAAAAATATAAAATAAATGTCCTATCAACTTAAACAAATTTATTCTTAAATTAATTTTAGAATCATATAATAAAATCACCAAATGAGTTTATCAGAAAACCCAAACGAGTGTTTTATATGCTGGAACCCTTTAACAGAGGAATATGGGAAAAAGGTTGTCATCCATAAATATGACAAAAAAAATAAGAGCAGTGAAAAATGGCAGCATGCGTGTCATGAAAAATGTTTGAACGACTGGTCGAATCATTGTATTACTTCTGACGGAGGTAAATATCCAAAATGTCCCATTTGTAACATTTTTAAGATACCCATAAAAAAAATTCCTAAATCATTAAGACCGCGAGCAATGGAAATATTACAGGAAGAAGAAGAAGAACATGATAATGTCATTGAGGAAGAACCGCAAGATTTAGAGGAAGACGAAGATGTTATTGAAGCCACACATAGATTACAAGTGATAAGAGCATGGAACTCCATTGCACCATTTTTAGGAATAATAGTATGTTTTAATGGCGTTCCTATAACTAAATGCTCTAACATCAATTTTAACTACTTATCAATCAATAGTTCAATCGGAGATTTAAAAACCGCACTGCTAAACCGAAATGTCGATTTTTACAAATCGAAGGGCCTATTACATATTGACAATTTAGCACATAATTTAAATGTTAAAAATTGGATAAATTGGGAATATCCTAATTTTAGATTATCAGAAATTCATTATGGCATTCCTCCATACACATGTCGTTTCGAACAATTGGAATGTACGCATGATTTAAACAGTGATAATATTCCTTTGTCCGAATTATATTTTGAATACCAAACAAAGGCGGGTGCTATTATCAAGAGCGACCCAAATTTAATAAATAATGAACGAACTCCGGACGCATACAAAAAACTTGAAAATATATATATGAAACAAAATATTTGGCGTCATGAATCGACCGGCCCAGACGACCCAGGATATATGGAAACTGCTTATAGAAATAATGAAAATCCTTTGCTTCCAGATTCACATTTATACAAAAATGGTCGATACGGCCAAAATACAACTTGGGATTCGTTAATGTGGCTCACGGTTCATATTAATAATGTTTAAAACTAGATAAACCAATATAAAAAGATGATAAAAAGAAGATAAAAAGAAAATAAAAATACTTACAAATAAAATATATGTTAGTTTATAATTTAAATAAAGAATAGTTAATTAAATATAATAATGAAATTTTACGAAACCCATTTTGAAGAATATATACATGAAAGTCAAAGAGAGAACCTACATCCAAAATTAAATAAAATATATGAAAAATTCCCGAAAAGCATTTGTAATCTGAAAAATTTAATTTTTTTCGGCCCTAGCGGCACAGGTAAATATACTCAAATGTTAAAATCCATAAAAAAATACAGTCCAACAGAATTAAAATACGAGAAAAAAATCAGCATAACATATAACAAGCAACAATATGTTTTTAAAATTAGTGACATTCATTATGAAATAGATATGTCTCTCTTAGGTTGTAATTCAAAACTACTTTGGCATGATGTTTATCAACAAATTATAGATATTATATCAGCAAAGACGGAGAAGTCTGGTATAATAGTTTGTAAATATTTCCACGAAGTCCATAGTGAATTGCTAGATAATTTTTACAGTTATATGCAACAAAATAGCTCATTATCCGTGGATTTGAAATTTATAATTATTACTGAAGAGCTCAGCTTTATTCCGGATAATATTTTAAATTGTTGTGAAATAATAAATGTAAGCAGACCTACAAAAACTGCTTATATTAAATGTTTAAAAAGCAAATTGCCTAATAAATTGAAATTAGAAAACATTACAAATATCAAAATACTTCATTCATACAATGAGGACTTGATGTTGCAATACAAAATCATTTGTAATAAAATTATTGATAATATTGTGAATGTAAATGACCTTCAGTTTTTGAAATTTAGAGATGTTTTGTATGATATATTTATATATAATTTAGATATAACAGATTGTATTTGGTACATTCTCTCTTCACTTGTAGAACAAAAGAAAATTAATAAGGAACAACTGCCGGATATTCTCAAAAAGACATATTGCTTTTTTCAATATTATAACAACAATTATAGGCCGATATATCATCTGGAGAAATATTTGTTTAATTTAATAAAAGTAGTACACAACTTTTAGTTTTGTGAATTTTATTTTTTCCAAGAAAAATTCAAACTAGTATTGGTTATATTTCTATTATAAAAGCTATAATCTTTTAAGTATAAGCTCAATGGTGAAATGATAGTGTTATTTGCTTGAGCGACAAAGAAGAAACTATAGTAGTTTTTAGGAAGACCTCGTGTGTAAGTAATAGCGCTAGTGTGAATCGCCATTTATATATAATATTTTTATAATTATTATAACGAATAAAAATATTATAAAATCTAAATACTTAAAGTTATAAATTGTTTTTATAAAATGGATTATAAACAAGCATTTGAAATATTAGAAATAGATACAATTAATACGAATTACAGTGACATAACACTTGAACTTATAAAGAAAAAATATCATAAAATGGCTCTTCAAAATCACCCAGATAAGAATGGCAACACACTTGAATCAAACGAGAAGTTCAAACAAATAAACGAAGCTTATAACTATTTGAAGAGAGAAATCAAAAACGTAAACGCTAATGATTATTCAACTGATGATTCAAGTGATTCTGATAATTTTGAAGAAGACCAGCCTACATCTGTTTATTTTGATATTTTAAAATTATTTATAAAGGGTCTATTAGACGGCAAATACAATGATGTATTTATTAATATCGTACAAGACATTGTAAGCGGTTATAAAAAAATCTCGTTAAAATTGTTTGATAATTTGGACAGAGAAAACGCAATTAATGTTTATCTTTTTCTCTCTAAATACAAAACTATACTTCATTTGAGCGAAACAAATTTAGATGAAATTAAGGTTATCGTTATACAAAAATATGACAATGTTGAAATTTATAAATTGAACCCAAATATTAACGATTTATTGAATAACAATTTGTATAAACTCTATGTTAAAGATGTATTATATTTGGTGCCATTATGGTATAATGAAGTGTATTTTGATACAGATGCCGAAAATGTAAACGAGATAATCGTATTATGCGAACCTGAATTACCACAAGGTGTCAAAATAGATGATGATAACAACATATATATTGAAAAAACAATCAATATACGAACAGAGCTACCAAGTTTGGTATTAAATAATGAGTCAATAACTATAGAATTAGGAGACCAAGTATTCTTTATTTTGGTTTCTGAATTGACTATGAAGAGAGAACAATTTTATAAAATAAAAAATAAAGGATTAACAAAACCAAACGATGATATTTATAATGTCTCTCAAAAAGCGGATATAATTGTGAAAATCATGTTGGTTTAATATATTTTAGGAATTTAATATGATTAGTTTAAATAATATATATATATGTATATATAGATGGCCACTAAATCCAAACCAAGTGAAAGGTTTTGTAAACACGGCTTTTTAACTGCAGGCGAAAGGTTTAATCAAACCCTACATAACTTAGGAAGAACTATAGAAGACAGGTGTGGGGATTTTTATACAATAGAAGAAATAGAAAGAATGAAAAGCGAAATAAAAGTAGCTGAATGTGGTATATGTTTAGAAAATTTAACAGATAAAAATAATTGCATTAATTGTTCAGATGGGCATAAATTTCATAACACTTGTCTAACTGATTATTGGGCTAGAAACCCCGCAAAGCGAAATTTTTGTCCTACAACAAATAGTATACCTACAGGAGGTCGATGGTCAGGTTGTGACGATCTTAATGATATACATAGTGGTGGAAGAAGAAAAAGTACTAATAAAAAAAGAAAATCTTATAAGAAAAATAAGAAATCTAGAAAATATAGAAAATCTAGAAAATATAGAATGTCTCGAAAATAAGAATATAGAAACTAAATAAACCCAACAATTGAGTAACTCATATCATTATTCAGACCTTTTATTTTATTTAACTCAATTTCTACTCGAAGCTTATAGATTTCTTCGTATTTTTTTACTATTTCTTTTATTTCTTTTAATTGCCGTTCAGACCTCCAAACACTCGCCATTTCAGCACTATTACATATGCTATTTTCAGCAACACTTTTTTCTCTCATATCGTTTGCTTTATCAATTTTGTTCATTGTGATTTCTTCATCTGGTTTCATTTTGATAAACCCTCCTAGATAAAAGGTCCCTTTAGACCAAGTAGATTTCGTTTCTTGTAAATATTCATTTATTACGTCTTTTTTACAGACGTCATAAATGGTGCGTTCTGCGTCATTTTCAGGAACAAATTCGATTAATTTATTTAAAGTTGCCATTCTATTTATTATACATTATAATATATTAACTATTTTTTATTCAATTTTTTATTAAATTAAAAATAACAATGAAGAATTATATAAATTATAATATTTATGATAAGTATTTTAATTTATTATTTGTAATAAAATAAAAAAGGGTTTAACCCCAATTTTATTTATTTTGTTTTTTTTATTTAATTTTATTTTTTATTTAATTTTATTTTTTATTTAATTTTTGGTTCAAACTTTTTCAAATATTGATTTTGCTATACTTCTCTTAAAAGTATAATTACTCCTTCTTCTTAGTAATAATCTTCTTCTTCTTAGGCTCCTCAGCTGCTGCTGCGACTACAGGCTCCACGACAACAGGAGCAACCACCTTCTCCACGACTTTAGGAGCAGGAGCAGGCACTTCTCTGTCCTCATCATCACTGTCCTCAACAATAGTACTAGTAACAGCTCCATCAGGGTCAACATCCTCATCAGGAGGAGGCAACGACTTCAACTTCTCCTTATCAGCAGGCTTGACTCTTAAGAAACAAGTTCCCTCAGCAATCGCAGAAGTTCTAGGCTTTTGGACAATTGCTTGCTTCAAGTTCCAAGTAATTGAAACCTTGCCGTTGACAAACCAAAGTCCACCGCATTGAAGCAAACAGATAACATGAGTCTTAGGCTTCAAGAAATCAAGAGGACTCACGTGAGCAGCACTCTTGCCCTTAACAAACAAAGGCTCACCATCCTCATCGTAAATCTCAGATTGCCAAACGCCACTCCAGCAAGGAATCTTAACAGTCAAAGTAGGAGGCTTATTCAAATCCATCTCAATGCTTCCCTTCTCCTTCTTAGGATGCTTAAGCATGACGTTAAACTTCTCGTCCATCACTTCGGAACTGGTAATTGTCTTACCAAACCACTCCTTCGAGTAAGTAATTGCGTCAGCCTTAACCTTCGCCTCCAAAGCGCGAATAGACTTTAAGAATGCGTCGGCATCAGGATTGCCATATTCCGCATTAGGAAATTGAAGTGACATAGTCCACTTTCCAGTCAAATTGCCTTGAGTATCCTTTCCCTCTTGAGCGCCCCAAGTGAGAATTAATGGCGTGGAAATCGTAAGCGACTCGCGCACATTCTTATTATATAAATTCACAACCTTTCCTCCCGAAGCGTGAGCCTTGGGAGCAGAGTATGAAAACACAGAGGTATTAATATTAGTTCCGTCGATAATAGCGTCAGTCATTGTAATAGTATACTTTACATTAGTGACATATCTTTAAATCAATTTTTTTTTTAAATATAAATTAAATTAAAACCCTATTAAAAACGGCTTACGATAGAACGTAACAAATATTAAATTAATAGAAATAAATGAATAAAATAAAACAATTCAAAAAGAAAATATAATTATACTATATATGTCGCCAATGGACAAAAAATATAAAACTGGATATTTTTCATCAGATGAATATATGAATAGTATTTTAATAAAATGTGATAATTTTACACCCGAAATAAAAAACACAGTAAAACCAATAAAAATAACCGATGATAATATAATTATTCCAACAATAAAAAATTACAATGATATGACAAAATATAATTACAATTTATCACAATTAAAATCAATTGCAAAACATTATAAAATGAAAATTAGCGGTAATAAAAATGAACTTACGTCAAGAATTTTTTCGTTTTTACATTTGTCATCATATGCAATTAAAATCCAGAGCATTTTTAGAAGATGTATAGTTAAGAAATATATGATTTTACGCGGGCCGGCTATAATAAAACGCAATTTATGTACAAATAGCACAGATTTTGTTACTATGGACCCTCTAGATGAAATTAAATTTCATCAATTTATTAGTTACAAAGATGAAGATGGTTTTATTTATGGTTTTGACATATCTTCTCTCTTCAACCTATTTTCAAAGAATGGAATTGTTTTAAAAAACCCGTATAATCGAAATGTAATACCAGAAAATGTTTTTAGAAATATTAAAACATTATTGATAATTAGCAAAATATTGAACAATCGCATTAATTTACATTTAGAAGATGATACTCCGAGCATTTCTGAAGAAAAAGCTGTTGAATTAAGAGCATTGTCTTTGTTTCAAAATATAGACGCTTTAGGAAATTATAGCAATTCTAATTGGTTTCTCTCTTTAAATAGACAACAAATAATAAAATTGGTGAGGGAACTTTCTGACATTTGGAGTTATCGAGCACAATTGTCGATGGAAACCAAACGTGCAATTTGTCCGCCAAATGGTGACCCATTTAGGAATTTAAGCATGTCAACAATTCATGTGTCGATAAATTTCAATATTATAAGAAAGGTTGTATTAGAAGTATTAGAAAAATTGGTTAATAGTGGTGTAGATAATGACAGTAAAACTTTAGGCGCTTATTATGTTTTAGGTGCTTTAACATTGGTAAATGAAGACGCTGCTAATGCACTTCCTTGGCTTTATCAATCACTTAATTACTTTTAATATTTTTTTATAATTTTATATATAATTTTGTATAATTTTATATATAATTTTTAGGACAAACTAAAATAGAATACTTTATTACCATATTACCGTAACAATATATATTATTTGCGTTAAATCACTTAAAAACTATTTATTTAGATATAGTATAATAAGATGCCCAAGAAAACATCCACTAAGACTCCTGTTGCTACTGAGACTGAATCAGTCACTACCCCTGTTATTGCCACCGCTCCTGTTGACACTGTTGTTGACAAGAAGGTGAAGAAGCCCAAGGCTGTTAAGGTCGAGGCTGCTCCCGCTCCTGAGCCTGCTGCTGCTGCTGCTCCCGTTGCGGATGACTCTGCTGCTGCTCCCGTTGTTGACGGTGAGGTTCCCCTTATTGAGCAATCAACTGAGTTCGTTGCTAAGCTCCAACAGCTAGGCGCCATGATTGCTTCTTTGAAGGTTGAGTACAAAACCCTCGAGAAGAAATGGACTCGTGAGCTCAAGACTGCTCAAAAACAGTCCAGTAAGAAGAAGAGAAAGGCTGGCAGCCGCGCTCCCTCTGGATTTGTCAAGCCCACTCGTATTTCGGACGAGCTTGCCAAGTTCCTTGAGAAGCCCGCTGGTTCCGAGATGGCTCGCACTGAGGTCACTCGCGACATTAACAAGTACATCCGCACCAACAAGCTCCAAGACGAGACCAACGGTCGCAAGAGTAACCCTGATTCCAAGCTTGCTTCCCTTATGAAGCTTAAGAAGACTGACGAGTTGACTTATTTCAACCTCC
>JACCDO010022353.1_pt1 | contig 26575 bp, 26 predicted proteins | sample 7446101 | NCBI WGS metagenome assembly JACCDO01 (sample SAMN15323440, study PRJNA562643) | freshwater metagenome | isolation source: river surface water | place: USA:Blue River Watershed | collected 2017-08-16 | reverse complement strand
TAATTTAGAATGACTCTTGTTAGCGTGTAATGTTTTTATGTGTTAATTAACTAAGCATTTAGTGCTTGTTCTTGTTCTTGTTGGTGCGGTTCTTGTTCTTGTTCTTGTTCTTGTTCTTGTTGCGGTTGGAGCGGTTCTTGTTCTTGTTGGAGCGATTCTTGTTGCGGTTGCTGCGGCGCTTCATGGAGCGCTTGGCAGACTTGCGGCCGCGGCGAGAGCGACGGCGGCGACCACCAACGGCAGCAGCAGTGGATGTAGCAGGACCATTCTTAGAATTGGCACTATTGGCTAATGCGGCGTTCATTTGTTCTACTTGTCCGTAGATTTTTTCACGCACTAAGCCCGCAGGGCTGCCTCGGAAACTTTCTGCGCTAGCAGAAAGCGGAAGGTGCTTAGGCGCGAAGCGCCTGCTCATCAAGGAGGGCATTCTGTCGCAAACTCTGGTTAAGAGGATTGTTCTCCACTGCCGTAACCATTTCAGGGCCGAAGCGTTCGCGGCTCTGATCCAGCTTGAGTGGGACACGTAGGCGAGGTTGACCCAGATCAGCCGCACCGGGGGTGATTCCCTGAACACGGTTGACCGCCATTGCACGATCATTGATGATATCCGCATCCAACTTACGATATGTAACGTTGTTCTGCTCACCAGTGAATATCGCAATACCACCATTGCCCGCAATTGGCTGAGGACGCACCACCGTCGCCTCACGCTCCCCACTCTGCCACATATTGTAAGCCGCATCACGACTCTCAAACTCCTGTGCAACAGTGGCAGCAGCCGGACCTGTGTAGCTACGTCGGCTGAGCTGTGCCTTCTGCGTGGGGCGCGCGACATCCTGTGGATCGTAGACCTTCAGACGTGCCGGCGCAGATGATGGCGTTGCCTGGCCAAAGTGATTCCAGTCAATGGTCGTCTCCTTGACCGTCGTGCGCGCAACATTGGTGCGATCCCACACCGTTATGGCCGGTGCCTCCGTATTGGCATATGCCGTCGCAACACCATTCTGACGTAGCGTGCCGATGGTCTCACCTCTACGTGTCGGTCTAGCATCATCTTCATAGTGAACCATCACCTGGCCAGTATCAGCGGGTGCTAAATTCAGACCCATAGTACGCTCAGAAGTCGCCGAGCGCTCATTTGGCTTGTTCTCATAGCCCTTCTTACCATAATCGGCTTCAGGAGAGTCAACGTAAGGTGTGTAGTACTCCGTCAGATTTGCGTTACGATAGCCTGCACCACCAAACTGGCTTGTCATTGGAGTACGATATGCGCCGGCAACGTAGCTTTCACCAAAGTCTTGGCTCTGCGCGGGACCACCGAGTACCTCAGTGGTTGTCTCAGAACGATCTGTGTGACGGACGACCTGTGTGGATCGGACGGCTTCTTTGACTAGACCAGCAGGAGTGGCCGACCAGTGATCACCACCTTCGTCAATGTAGAAACGATCAGGACGGTAGTGACGGACTTCGCCAGGATTGTCCATCGCCTTGCCGATGAAATGCTGACCAGGCACGACGGGCTTGTCGTATGAAAGCTTGGGATTATCGGCTGTGCGGAGCTTATCTGTGGTTGGCATGGCACGCTTCATGATCTCATTCACTTCAAACTGCTGGAAACCACCATTGCCGAGAGCACCACCCTTCTCGCCAATACCAGGGGCGACACGTGTAGGCTCGAAAGGGCGCTCGCCGGCACGGTTGCGGGGTGCGACAATGCGATCTTTCACAAAGTCATTACCGACTTGTAGGCCATAGGGGGAGCCATATGGTGTTTGTGCAGTGTTGAACATGGCGTCAACCTCCTTCTTGCGGATCTGCGTCACGCCCGAGCCCGTGTAGGAGTCCAGGCGGTTCTGATTGGCTGTCGCAGTCATGTTTTGCTTGATGCTGCCGCCGTAGAAGGGTACCATGTTGTTGTGACGGAACTCGCTGGATGGGATCTTTTGCCCAGTCAGCGCACTGACAACAAACTGCTTGTTGCTGTAATTGGGCTCAGTCTCGACACCGTCAGATCGCATTTCCACCATAGGCTTCTGCGCCTCGAGCGGCGCGGGATCAGGGAGACTATAAGGAGAGGTTGGGGGCATCTCACGTGCGTACCCGAGAGGTGTTCCTTGGAGACCAGGGCGCGGTTCGGATGGGTAACTCTGACCGGCGATGGTTTTGTACATGAGATCCAACTCGGGGCTGAAATTCACGGCAGAGGCACCGACGCGGCGACCATTTACGGCACCGGGCGATTGCTCACCATTGGCGGTTTGGCGACCGATGTCCTCACCGATACGTGACAGTTCACCGGGGGTGAGGGAATCATATTGTCGGTTCTTTGGCATGCCATTGCTAGTAAAGGGTTCAACACCACCATTGACGGTGCCGGCGGCAGGTTTCTTTTCTGTTTTGCTGGCTACTAAATAACCAGCTGCTGCTAAACCAGCGACAGCTAAGAGCTCCATTCTATCGGAGCACAAGTATTTTCAGATTGTCGCAGCAAGCGCCCTAGGCGAAGAATATCTCTCTACTTGTCAGATGTCGGCTACTGAAACTTATACGTTAAGTATTGTTGGATCTCCAATTAATGGTCCAACAGTTAAAAGACTTATACTAACTGAAAAAAAGGAAGATAAAAAGGGAAAAGTAAGTATAAAAAATAAAATACTTGGTGAATTTGATAATGATACAATTACTCATTCGGCAATTGGAGGAAAATCAGAAAAAGTACAGGAAATTTATAAAGAATTAAAACAAAATATTCAAAGTGCCAAAAATAATTCAGATCTTTTTATGGGTATAAAACCCGCTGGGCTTGCTGCTATTGCCAGATCTTTAGAAATGAACACAGCAGAATTAAAAGAAATTATTATTGCGTTAACTTCTGATACTAGACCTGAATTTATGATTGAAGAAGAGCGTTTTACAACAAGAAATGCTGCCAGCGCGATGGGCCATTTAGCAGCAGGCGCTGGGCCAAGTGACCCTTCATCTTTTGCTGGAATGTTTCAAGGTTCTGCTTCAGGTGCTACATTTTCATTACCAAAATATACAGCTAATTCATTAGAAATTAATAGTGCTGTTCAAGCATTCAAAATTATAGAGTTAATTGCTATTGCTGCTTCAATGGATGATGCAACAGTTGATGCGAGTATTCGTGCTGCTTTATCTGGTGGCCGTCGCAAGAAACAACATGGTGGTATGACTCCTGAAGAAAGGGCAGCAGCTTCCGCAGCTGCTGTTGCGGAAGGTAATGTAGCTCCAGCAACGGTTGTTGCTAGTACAAGAAGAAGGGGGAGAACAAGTGCTTCTGTTGCTTCTACAGCAGGAGGTGCTGATGTAGGAGCTGCTGCGGGAGGTGCTGAAGCAGGAGCAGCTCTTGTATCAAATGCTGGTGGTGTATCTGTTATTGATACAGCAGTAGAAAATTCTACTTTAGCAGCAATAGGAGACAGATTAGCAGCACGAGCATCTGCTGCTGCAACTTTAGGTGTTACAGCTACAATTTCCACCCAAGCTGTTGAAATTGTAAGAGAAGCTGGAAGAAGTGGTATTCCCGCTATTCCCATGGCGCCAGCAACCGCGGCACAAATAGCAAGTATATCTGCCACCACATCGTCCTCTGGATCAGGCGGTGCTTCTGCTGCTGCAGCTTCCACTGGCGCAGGTGGGAGTGGTGGTGCAAGTGGCTCACGCCCATCCGCCGCTTTACCAGCAGCCCCACAACCAGCTGATATAAGAAATGCTCTTGTTGGACATTTAGCCGAATGGATGAATGCTAATGGAACATTTATTAAAAATGGTAAAGATGAAATTATGAGAAAACTTTATGATTTTGCTGCAGGTCCTACATCAAAGAAAATTATTAAAAAGACCGCAACAGTTACAAGTGTTGCGACTGGTACAGCAGTTGTCGCATCTGGAGCAGCCGCATTTATTGCTCCTGGGGCTGTATTAGATATTTATTTAAAAATATTTAGTTTAATTACAGGCGCAGCGACAACTTTAATTGCAACTCCAATTAATATAATGTCAAAATTAATTATTAATTTCTTATTCTATATACCTGATTCTTATAAGTATAAATTATTCTTTGGTATGGCTGAACAGGTAGGTGATTTGGGTAGCTCTGTTGGACTTCAGGCGCTTATTTTACGATTTATACCAGCCGCCGCAAGTATTCCTGGATTTGCTACTGGTATGTTTGTAATTGATTTAGCAATTGGTGCATATATATTATTTAATTTACATCGTTCAATGGGAGCTTTATCTCCATTCAAAATTACTGCGAATGCCGCAAAAGTTACATTTGAACCACTATTGGAAGCTGTTGCTAGATCAGCTCAACGGATATCAGATGATGTAAGAATATGTACAGATTACTTACGTGATTTTATGTCATCTTTATGTGGTAAAGCAGTAGCAGTATGGAATAGTCCACGAACCACAGCGGTAGGGACTGCTATGGCTACAGGCACAAGAGGAGTAGGGAGAGGTTTGTCAAATGTTGTTGGTCTTGGAAATACAGTTTTCTGGTTAATTGTAAGTAGAGGTTGGCAAGGTTGTCGTGCTGTTGGAGAGTTATTTGATGCTTCATCTAGATTATTTATTCCACATGCCGCAGTCGGATTTCCTCTACTTACTAATGCCACTCAGCAAAGAAATGCTGAGGCTATAATTAAAGCAATGCCAACATCTCCAGATGCGGTTGTAATACCATTGCCGGCTGCTGCTGATCCACTTCCAGATGTTCTTGGAGCTGCTACAGCTTTGTCTTCTGCTGTGGCAAGTGCCGCTGCAAGTGCAGCATCTTCTACAGTTGATACTATTTTAACGAATACATTAACTGCCTCTGCTGGTAGTGGACCAGTAGATGATACTGATAGATTTGACCTAAGTGGAAGTGGAGGAACTGGAATAAGACTTCCAGCGGGCGGTGCCTCGGCAAATAGAGGTGGGGGCGGAGGTGGAGGCACCGGTCTTGGGGGCGGCAGACGTCGCCGACGAACCCACAAACGCCGCAATCACAAACGCCGTGTACATAAGACCAAGAAACACCCTAAACGCCGTTAAACCCACCAGGTAGAGAATGGAACAAACTGACTCAGTTGTCCGTGCGATTGTCGAGAAATTCCTACAACGCTCTGCTGTCGGTCGCGCGAAGTACGGAACTGACCTGGATCGCACTGACCTCGGCATCATTGATTGGATCAATCATGCGCAGGAAGAACATATGGACGCTATCCTTTATCTAGAGAAGCTCCGTCGCGTTTATCAGGAATCCCAAACTAAACCATCGTTGCCACAGGGTTCTTATTTTGGATAGACACAATACTCTTACGCAACAAACGAGCTTTCTTGCGGCGATCCCACATATTCGCCGCCACAATGCTCAGCAACACAGACCCAGCCACACCTCCCACAACACCGCCAATAACCGGTCGCATATCTTTACTTGTTGAAGGCGCAGCACCAGTACCAGTAGCCAGAAGAATCATAGGAGGAGAAGGGCGAGGATTGGGTGAAGCCGCTGCCACGGAAGAAGGAGAAGCCACCGCCGCAGGCACCAGAGCAACCGCAAAATCCGTCAAGTGGTTACATCCGCAAACCACGGCTCCATCCAAAATATCTTGTACACGGCAGCCATCGCCCAGCCAATCGGCCACCGAACTATTCCAATACACGCACTCAGGCTTTTCATCGCCGGCAGCACCGCGAACCAAAGGCAAAGTAATATTGATCAGCTCCTCCAGCCCTCGCACCACAGTTTCATTACCAGAGCTCAAATCGGCCAACATCACAGACACAACAGAAGAATTAATTCCTCTACTTGTCAGAATCCCCGCATATGGGTTACCAGACCATTGTGTAATAGACAGCGTCTGGTTCAGCAAAGGCAGCGGCGGCAAGCGAACAGAAGAGCCATTTGCCTCTAAGAAATTCTCAGCGCGTTCACGAATCTTTTGCGCGACAAACTGGAAATCCGATGTTATTTTCTCAAACTTCTCCTGCCCCTGTGAAACAAGAGAACTGATCCTACGCAGAGAATCATGAACAGAATCCATGGAAATATTCTTGAGAGCACCACCCAGCGTAGAATTCAACCGACCAGTAGGATCTGCCAATCCACCGAGTTTATTCAGATAGCCTTCTGCCATGGACATATTGAAATTCTCTCTGTTCCGCATCATTCCAGAAAGTTCCTCGCGAATGTTTCTGACCTCATCGGAGCGAAGCTTATCCGCCAAATGCTGGAACTGCTCGCGGATCTTAGCCAAGTACTCGTCGCGATTTTCCATCAAACGCTGCGGATCAATGGAAGGCACTTCAAAACCTTGCGCTCGCAAAGCGCCAGCCAAATCCTTCGTCGGCAAGTCAATTCCATCAAATAGCCCACGCACAGAATCAAACATTTGCTGAAGCATATCTTCATACATGCTCATGTCAATGGATGGCATGCCAGGAATGACAGGTAAGGACGGCATTCTACGTGTCGGTAGTGGCGAGCCAGCAAGTAAATCCTCAAGCTCTTGTTTGCGATCCGTAATATCGGCTGGCAAAGGAGAACCATTTTTAATATCATTTAATACGCCAGCCAGATCAGAAGGTACCATGCCGCCAGGCACAGAAGAGCCGTTTATCAGAGACAAGTAGGGACCATTGAGATCCGATGGCAGGGCGGGTGGTAGCCGTGATCCATCCGCTATATCAGTAACAATATCAACAAACTCAGTCGGGACAGGTAGAGGTGTGCCGACGATGGATCCGCCGATAATGTCTTTGATACTGTCTATGATAGCTGAAGGCTCCATGGGAATTGAGGGAATCTGCGGCAGTGATGATCCGCCGAGGAAATCCACAATCGCTGACGGTCCAGGCAGTGTCGGCAAGGCTGTTGGAAGGGGTGGCATCACGCTACGCAAACCATTTATAAGATCACCAAACCCGCCAAACTGCGCACTTGCTACTTGTCCTGCTAACACACACAATGCTAGTTTCAACATCTATAACTAACTACTAAATAGTTTGTTATCGGTGTTTATGCTCGTGGGCCACAGGCCCGACTCACTTAGTGAGTCTTGCACCGCTCCTTATCCAGCAACCGGCTCGGGATAAAATAGTCAAACGGTTGCTCGAACGTCTCCTGAGGATCATGTAACAGCGGCACCCAGCGGTTCCAGCCCGTCGCGCGCAGTGTACAAGGAGGATTGTTCAAGCGATTGAATGTCTGCGAGAAGTTCTGATCAGGCGCAGACTCCAATGGCAGATTATTCATGCGATTCGTCGCAGGATTATAGTGCGTACGATCGGCGGTGCCTGGCTCATCGCAGCGGATGCGATTGCCCAGGCGATTTATACCACGCAAATCAGACTCCACATCAGTCTTCCACTGACCGGCCACCCATGAGTTACCACTGGCCTGGATACGCGCCGTCGCATTCACAGGAAACACCGTCTGGCAATTGTGCTCAGGTGGATTCAAATAATAACGCGCCGCATAGCTTGTTATTCTCATGTCATCCACCTGGTGCTGATCGTCAAACCGAGGGCGTGTCAAAGCCTGCTGACGAACATTGATCAGCGACATCCTTTCTTCTACATGTCAGCAGTATTAATACTTCTCAGGCTTACCACATGTTTCCTTCACAATCGGCTGAGGAGCATGAACAGCAGGATATGCCCACATCTGACCAGGCTTCAAATGTGCCTTGCTTACGTCAATTGACACACCACCCTTGATTGTCTGACGGCTAATAGTCGTCTCACCCGCAGCCGGAGGTTGATAGCCCCGCCAAGGACAGAATGTATTGACACGTGTGATACCACGTAGATCGGATTCTAAGTCCACCATATTACCCTTAATCACGGATACCTCATTGCCACCAACAACACCGAGCATATGACGTGTAGGAGCAGAGTGTGTCTGTGTCTGCCACATCAAATCATAACCTTGCGGATTTTCCGCGGCCTCCCACTTGTGAATATTTTCAGGTGTGGCAGTTTGTGTCTGGTTTGCCCAGTTGGCTGTTATCTCACGCAAAGTGCCAGACATCCTCTACATGTTGGTCTTTTTACGATTTTAGCAATTGATGTCGCGCACATACTGACGACTGGGGATGCCACCGCGGATCCAGCCCGCAGCTGCGACCTCCGGGATAAGATTGTGGGGATTCTGGATATTCTGCTGGAGAGAAGGCACCATAGGGGTGAACACCTGGTCAAAGGCCTGCTCCGTTACAGTGCCGCACTCCTTGCCCTGGCGCACCTGCTCGCTGTGGAGCAAGAAGCTCTCAATGTCAGAGTTACCACGACCGCCACCCATGAAAGGCACGGAGAGGAAAGGGCGCGCCTGGTTACGGATCAAGCAGCGATTGTTCTTGAACTCGGCCTGGTTCTTCAATACGCTCTCACTGTCAATCTGCTGGTTATTCACACCGAAACCTTCGCGGGGGTAGACAAGTAGGTTCTGTGTCGCGAGGGGATTGACATCGCGCGCAGCCGGCACCAAGTTGGTGGTGTAGTAACGACCGGCATTTGTGCTCTGCGCATAGTAGGACTCAATGCCGCAAAGGTCATCGCGTGTACGTGTCATGCGGTTAATTCCAAATCCAGTTGCCATAGACATTTCCTTCTGCTGAAGAGGAAATAATATTTCAGATTCAGTTGTAGATGATGCGTCGTACTGGCCTGGCAAAGACATTTTGTCATTGTATTAAGAAAGTTCGCCGGACGGTCAAGCTACGTAAGGGTCTCGGCTCTTCTAAAGAGCAAGCTGCGATAGCAATTTGTACAAAGTCTGTGCTGGGATCGCGGGGTAAAACCTTGCGCAAATTCCGTTGCCTTCGCCGCAACAAAGGTCCCCGTTTGGAAACACAGCCTCCACTCAAAAAATAATGAATTTGGCTCTCCATGAGAGGATTATTCATTATTTAATCCATATTCAGCCAAGTCACAGGAGAACCATCTGTGCCAGCACGGCAGGCTTTCTTATTGCCGCTCTTACATGTCCCTTCTGGCAGACCGTACTGCCATTGTAGCAGACTCTCACGGTCATTTGGAATGGATGTACTCGGCATAGTAATGAACCGGCTCTGGCTCTGTGTCTTGCCAAATACATCTGTTGGGTCAGAATACCACTGGACGCGGAAGTAATCGTCCAGCTTCTGCTTGATCTTTGGGTTGGTGATTGGCGCAGCCTCTCCGCGTCCAGGATTATCAAGGATCTCCGCTGGCTGGATGTTCATAAAAGGGTTCTCGGCAGTTGGGTATGTCTTTCCACCGTCAACCTCTTCGAAGTCTTCAAAGCCTTCCTTTTTGCTCTCTTTCTGGCTTTCCTCTACAGACAATCCTTCACGTACAAGTCGGCCTTCACCACGATTATCTTCCATTTTCACTTCACATGCTTGATAATCCGATGGGGGATGATTGAGAATATCAATAGCCGACAAGAAGATGAGAGTTGCAATTGCGGCACCAGCTGCGATCTCACCACCGGCTGTTCCAAACACAATGACAAGTATGAGAATATATAACAGCATACGTGTCACATAGTTCACCCATGAAGAAGGTGTATTGCTTTCAGGGCGCAAATTGAATCGGAGAAGCTCTCGGGGATAGTTCCACCAGTACATTTCATCACCTCCGCTTTGTGGGGGTTCTGTTTTAATCACTACCTCTGCCATTACTTATTATGACGATTTTCATTTGCGACCGCCCTTCTTCTGCTTGGCCTTAGCCTCCTCTTCCATAAGAAGTTGTGCCATGCGCTGGGCGGCTGCCGCTGCGGCTGCTGCAGCTTCAGGTGTATTGGCAACGGGTGCTGTGCTCGCTGCAGCGGTTGCGGCCTTCTTGGCCTCTGCCTTCTTGCGCAAACGCTCTTTGACAAGATTCAAGCGCGCCTTATCTTCACGACCAGCAGCCTGAGCCATATCCATATCTTCAAAGCCAAAGGTCGACTTGAAACTCTCCATGAGACTCACAAACTCAGGGTTCTCCTGGAATGTCTTCATGAGCTCCTCAGCCTCTGCCACGATCTGCTCAGGGCGCAGCTGACCATTGGCAAACTTGGCCTTCAGACGATTGCCGACGCGGGCGATCATAGACTGGAGGTTGCCAGGATTGGACATGTAGACCTTCATCAAAATATCAAAGGCCTTCGTGGGGTTCGCCTCACACTCTTTCATCATCTCAGGGTCAAGACCAAAGTCCTCTGGCTTGAACTCTGTCATGAGTTCCTCTGCGAGCTTCGCGATATGACCCTTGAGGAACTTCTTTGGGAGATCTGGAATACCACCTGCGCCAATGCCAAAGATCTTGCCGAACTTCTCTGCCATTCCTTTAAAGTCGAAGCCGGCCATCTTGTCCTTCCAACTGCCCATCATGTTCTCAAACCACTTGCTGGCGCCGGCCCAGCTCTCCCCTTGCCCAGATGCCTCGGGATTCTCAAACAGAATACATGAGCATAATAAGCCCATGAACTCCAGAATCACCTTGCGGTTATTGGGTGACAGAGCCTCCCACTCGCCGGCGGGCAAGCTCACACCGGGCAGAATTGTGCTTGGTGCCTTACCACGTCCCTGGACGTCGGCCATGCCTGGAAGAACCTCAGCCTGAAAGCGGTTCCAGCGCTCAGTCTCAGAAAGCTCGACGGCAGCACCAACGGCTGCGTTGAGTTCGGGAAATGTATCCATAATACTTGCGGCAAAGTCCATGTAGTTCTTGTTGAAGACGTCGCGGATGGATGCCATGGATGGAGTATTTACATTTTCGTCAGAGGAAGCACTTGACATTACTTCCTCAGAAGAAGATTGGTTTTTTAGACTGTTTAACTCAGCTTCTTGCTAAAGTTTCTTACGCCCCTCTTGCCTTTTCGGCCAGCTTACAAAGCACAAGCATGTACTTCCAAATCGCCTCACGACTCGTATCGGAGAGTGTACCCCAGTGCTTGTCAAAGATTGTAATTGCCGGTGAAATTTCATTATACTGCGTAGCAATGATAATACGACCACGGCGCACCAGCTCTTCCAGGTTACGCTCCTGAATCACATCATAAAACCCCTTGTACACTGACTCGTAGAAGAGATCCAGGATTAGACGGGGATTAATCTTCTTCGCACCCTTGATTGCCTCCAGGGCGGACTTGATCTCACGCTCCTCGGGAACAGTTTCTGCGAGCTCCTCAAAGAAGGCAACCAGCTGGGTACAGAAGATATTCAATGTAGACATGTTCTATCTCTTTACTTGTCTTTCACGAGCGATTTTTAAGCCGCAGCGCCGCGCCGTCTACATGCGCTTGATTTCTTGTGGCATCCCTTGACTTCTCTGCGCCATATACCGCTCCATAGAAGCATCAAACGCCTGCTCTTTGCGACTCTTCTGGATCTTCGGGGCTGACATTGTGGCTGCTTCGTGGCCACCACCGCCGCCACCGACGAACTCAAACGCCTGTGAAATCATGGAGCCACCATTTCCCTCTACTCGTCCAGCATTCTCATCCATATTGAAAAAGCTATAACTGTCAGCACCAGAAGCCATCTCTAGAGGATTGTAGAATTGAGGACCTGTTTCTTGAGGGGCTGTTTGTGCAGCACGAGGCTTCTCCTGAAGACGCTTTTCATAGAGCCAATTCATTACTTCATTATCTGTTCGTGGTTCGTTCTCATTGGCAATCAACAGAGTAGGAACTTTCTTCAACCATCCGGGGAGCTGAGGCCTGTTTGGACCTGGGTCAACGCAAACAAATCGGAATGACGACTTGTAGGGAGTTTGTGCGAGTTCTGTTATAAATTGTTTTGACCATTTGCATTTATTCGAATAGAAGCAGATATTCATCGGCTGAGACATCTATTTGATTATAAAACAGAGATGTCCGGTTTTAGCCGTGACGCAGGGGCTGTTGCCCGCCCGAAAATTCTAAACCGGCAGAGCCGGTTTTGTATTTGAGCCCTGGTCCAAAGGGCCAGGGCGAAAATTTGCCACACCTAAGGTTTCCACGCTAATACTAGCAAGCGCAAATGAAACCCTCTTTTGAGAATATCACCAAGGTGAATGATCGCACCACTAAGTTTCAACTTACTCCGTTTCACGTCTGTTATGCGAACTCTCTGCGACGCCTCATGAGCGACTATGTGGAGACTGTCGGCTTTCGCGCAGACATGACTGAAGATGGCACAACCACCGATGTCACCGTCGTTCGCAATGATACTCCCATGTCAAATGAAATGCTGGCGCATCGCATTGGTCTTCTTCCTCTACATGTCAAAGAGCCACTGAAGTTCAAGCCTGAGAATTACACATTCCTTCTGAAGGCAACAAATACAACCAATGATGTGATGGACGTGAAGGCCGGCGATTTCCAAGTTGGCGAGCGCTCAGGTCCTGGTGGTGAACCGACACCAATCCCAACGGAGCGATTCTTCCCACCGGATCCTCGTACGCGTCAAATGGCTGAGACCGCTCTTCTTGCTGTTCTCCGTCCCAAGACCTATCTCCAGGGCATTAATATCAATCGCAGTTCTGAGAAACAAGTTGAGACTGGTGAGAGTCTGGAAATTGTTGCCAAGGCATCTGTTGGTATCGGCAAGGAGCATGCTCGCTTCTCTCCTGTTTCTCAGTGCTCGGTTGCGTATACTCGTGATAACACGCCGGCGAAGGTGGATGCCATCTTTGATAAGTGGCTCCAGATGGAGAAGAAGGCGCGCCTGGACGATCTAAAGTCGGATACTGACCGTCTTGCGGTCTTCCGTCGCGAGTTTGAGACGATGGCAATTCAGCGCTCCTATCTCCAGGATGAGCGCGGCGAACCCTACAGCTTCGACTTTACCGTGGAGACCAAGGGTGTACTGGATGTTGGTTATATTGTAACGCGTGCGTGCGACAAGGGCGCAGAGCTGTTCTCCCGTTACGCGGGCATGTCATCGGGTAAGGATATTCCTGATGATGTTGAGGTCAGTCCGAGCGAGGCAGAGATGACTGGTTTTGATTTCCTGTTCCGAGGCCAGGACGCGACTCTCGCAAATATGCTCCAGACGTATCTTGTGGAAAACCACATTGATGGCACGGCCGAGCCGCGCATCACATTCGCAGGATGGCGTCAGGGCCATCCTCTGAAGGGCGAGGTGATCATCCGTGTGGGTGTGGCGGATCGCTCAGAGGCAACGGCCCGTCAGGCAGTTGCCGCTGCCGCGGCGGGTTGTGCGAACATCTTCCGTCAGCTGAAGACGGCTTGGCCTGGTGCCGGCGCGCCCCAACAACAGCCCGCAGGAGCAGGCGCCGGTCCTGTGAAGCGAACTGTGACTATGCGTCGCGGACCAACTGTGAAGGCGCCTGTGACTGCCGCAGGCCCAGGCGAGCAGTAAGCATAGCTGAGATTTGTATTATAAGGCAGCATCTTTTTAGAGGCCGCCTCAAAATTTGCCCACCACCCACCGCCAACAGCCTAGTCAACAGCAATGACTAACGTGACCATTTACCTTATCCGCCACGCGGAGAGCGTCCATAACGTCGCTTATAAGCTCTATGGAGATGTTATCTGGACAGATATGAAGTATAAAAACCCTCATCTAACACCTACTGGTCAGCAACAAGCAGAGATGCTAAAAAAACATCAAGAACTTTACAAAGTTGATGATGTATTTGTATCACCATCTCAGCGTACGTTAGAGACGGCACGGATTATTTATCCTGATGGAATAATTCATGCTGAAGATGCTCTCCTTGAGTATTCTCCAGGGCGGATTGTGAATAAGCGGGATCCAAAGAATCTCTTGGAAGATGAGTGGCCCGAGGTGGATCTTGAAGGCGTCTCGCCATTTGTTCCATCTGAAGAAGAGGAATCAGATGAAGCATTCAAGCAACGCCTAAGAGATTTTATCCGTAGTATTATCATTACTGACTACAAGTCGGTAGCAATGATAACACATCATGATGTTATTAGGGCAATCTGGCAGATTGTATTTCCTGAGAAAACCTTTCCAGGGATCTCAAATGGTGACTACATTACAATGAATGTACCACGTCATTGGTAGCCGGCACACGACGTAAGATTCTATGCTGATAGCCAACAGTATCAAGTATTTTTACTTCTGTAAAAGCCCCAGAAGTAATACAAGCATCCGCAATTTCAGAAATGTAAGGAATATTTGTATCATCAAGGATCATCAGACCACCGACACGTACAAGATCAACAGCCGCACTGACATCGCTCAAAACAATATCACGATCATGACCGCCATCTACGTGTACAACGTCATAAGTGCCTTTTTTATCAGGGTTCGCAGCAAGAAATGCGGGTAGAGTCTTTGTAGAATCGCCTTCAAAGTACTGAATATTTGTCTTTGTAAAGGCTCGGTGAACGTACTCCAAACACGGCTGAACATATGCGTGTTCAGCAAGATCAAATACTGTAAAAGTCAGACCATCAGCAGCAGCACCTGCTCCCTCTAGAAAAAGCACCGCCGAATGCCCAGCATTAAACCCAATTTCCAACACACTCTTCTGCGCCTGCGAACCTGCCCAAAACAAATTAATCTGTTTTGTTAGCAGTTGATCAAATCGCGTTAGCGAATTATGATAGTAAAATGAATTACCCTCAAGAGGGACGCCTGTATTTTTAATAACATCCTCCAAAGCCTCTACATGTCGCTGAATTGTAGGTGTTGCTGCCTGATATGCGTTTGAAGCATCTGTAAAGTCCATTATCCTGGATTACACATGTTTTTGTATTCTTAAGCCCGACCTATGATAGCACAACCAATACGTGCACCTGAACCACCTGTTGTCTTAGAGTCAGGTTTGTCACCAAGTCCTAAATCATCTTTCCCTTCGTGAATGACAACAGAGCGGCCAAGGACACTGAACGCCGGCGCACCACTATAGATATGTGCGTCCTTGATAAAATAGTTATAGGTCTTGCCTTTTACAACATTACCAAAGTCGCCCGCATGACGTTCCTTGCTGTGAACTCCACCATGGCTTTGCCCAGTGGGATTCCAGTGAGCACCAAGTGTGACACATCCATCAGACATGTTGCCAAATTCATGAATGTGGAAACCGTGCTCGCCCGCCGGCAGCTCGCCAAACTTCGCCTTCACCGCGACACCACCATCCCTCTCCACAAACTCTACTTGTCCCTTTACCTTGGGATCATTAATAACAGCAATTGCCCTTGCTATAGCCGGCCTCTTGCGCCGCGTCTTTCCCATCTATCTCCTAGACTGTTTTATTTATACAGAGCTGCCCAGGCGGTTCACCATAAACAGAAGCTGCGCCGCCGGTAGCTGATTGATATACTCAATTACTGTCTTCTGACGCACCACCCAGCGCTTAGGCTTTAGCTCCGTGTGATAAATGTTATTCACTGCCGCAATGTGCTTGTGATAATGCTTGGGAATATCCGCCCAACCCTTACTCTTCTTCTGCCAGCGTGCTAGATAGTTCTCAAGAAGTTCATCCGTAACCTGGTGAATCTTCTCCTTCAGCTCATCATACGCTGCCTGGTCCTCGGGAAAAATACGCAAGTAGTCCGCAAGATCACCACGACGGCGCAGCTCCAGAAGACGATAAGGGACATACTTGCTAATTTGCTTCATCGCCCGCGCTTGCTCATAGAATCCGGCGAAGACAATGTGCTGACCACCGCGCCCATCATGAAGAATCCAACCAGGATACATCAGATCCTGCTGCGCAAGAAACTTGGAGATGAACTTACTAAAAGAATCCGTCATTGGCATTGCTTCAGCATCCACCTCATCCTGTGTGTCAAAACTCACAGTCTCCACTTCAGCGCTTACAGTAATAGTACCGTCAGTATTTACAATACCCTGCGCAATAACACGCTCTTCACGCCCCCCACGTGAAACAATTGCGTGATCGCCGCCAGTTACTAGAGTATGCGTATATACCGAATGATGACGACGAGGATCCGCCTCAGGCTGATCACACTCGCAAAGCTTGAATGTAGTCTCTACACGTCCCTCGCGAAACGGTGACACAAAGTAACGCGTCAGAATATCCGACATCTGTGCGTCCTTCTCCTGAAAAGGTCGCGAACGCTGTGGTGCTACAGCCAGCGGCAGATTCGCAGCAGAATCCCACGTCGTCCATTGAAACCAGCCTAGCCATGGCAGCTTCTCAAAGAGCTCCGCAGTAGGGATTGACTTCACCCTTTCACCCTCAGTGCCCTCAGTGACCTGCTGAAAAGTAAAAATAACATTCTGTGTCCCCTCACAAGGAATGACACGTAGGGATCCACCTTCAGCAGATTGAAGGAACGCGCGCAGCGCCTCATACGTCGGATGCGCACGAATAAGATCAGCAAAGCAATCAATCATATAAGAAAACTTCTGAGAAGGCATCTCGACACAAACACTCACTACATGTCAGTTGCGTGTTAGCCTTAGGCGCCTGCGGCGCACCGTGCCGCCTAAGAACTCTAACTACATCTCAGAAGGGAGATGTCAGACGAAGAGGAGATCATTGATACTGCGCAAGCTGAGGCTCAACAAGTAGAAGAGAGCCTCACTCCCGGTATTGATATCGCTGCCTCTAAAGAGGCTCCAAAAGATGACATAACTAATGTTGAACTTGGTGATCAGGTGGAAATCACATCCGAGCGTTATGGCGAAACCAAAGGCCAGGTCTACTACCGTGACGAAGCACTCCTACGTGTCATGCCCCAAGGTGTTTCCGATATGGTCTATGATTTCCCTATTGAGGAGGGAAAGATTGAATCCGACCTTGGTGTTACTGAAGTGAAAGTTCAGAAGGCACAGCTCAAGACATTCGTCGAGCAGCAGAATATTCGCCTTGGCCAACTCGTGGAGACATTCACTGCTGAGAGAACACAAGGCCCTAAATTCGTCGTGCGTGCTGTGAATCCCGAAGAAGACAGCGTTGTCCTTGTTGACGAAGGTGGTGGGGATGTGCCCGTCATTTTCGGTAAGCGTGGTATTCCTCGCGAGCAGCCATTCGTCGTACTCCGCACTCGCGAGAAGCCCGTCGACGCAGATTCTCCCGCCGCTGGTGCTGAAGAGGAGGCAGCCGAGGCTATGGGTGCCGCCAAACCACCAACAGATGAAGAACTCTTTGAGGATCTCGACATTGACGAAGATGGCTTCGAGAAAGTCGCAATTAAGCTCGTCGGCTTTGTAAACGTCCCGATTATCCAAGAAGCCGTCGAAGTCGGCGAGATGGCAAGAAGATATCCCGAATCACTCCAAAAATCAGACTTGCTGTCAGATCTCATCTCATTCCTATCTGTCAACGACCAGAAGGATGCCAAGAAGCTCCAGCAGATCCGCTCTTTCGTCGAGCAGATATCTTTGATTAAGCAACAGCTGATCCAATACGACAAATCAGGCAACATCTCAACCGAAACCAAGCCAACTTCCTACATGGATATCACATCTCTAATCTCTGATAAATCCATCTCCGTCCCTCTGCTAAGACCTGTAGTGGATATCAAGCAGAAGGTCTACGTTGACAACGCCTTCATGGAAGACGAAGACTTCCAAGACGATCAGCTCGTACTCAATGACGAAGCTGCGAAGCTCACAGAAGAGCTCGCATACTTCCAGAAAAATCCTCCTGGTAAAGGCGAGCTCTACCAGAAGCTTGTATCATATCTGGGCGAATATCAGCAACCCTATACAACAGCCAGACCAAGCGGCGATATCTTCACGGCCTTCGCCGACTCTGAAGTGTTCCGTTTATCGGCACCTGTAAAGGCCGAAGCTGAACAGGACGTCAAAGTCATCAATGTACAGTGCAAAGGTCAAGGTCCCAAGAAGAAGTGTGTGCCTATCATAACAACAGCACCATTCTACTTGTCCCGTATGCTGGCATCCATCAAAAGACCCGCAGCCAAAGGTTCTTACACACCCCAGATTTTCACAGAAACAGAAGCCGCAAATCGTCTTTCCGCTGTCCTCTTTCCAACGACATCTGCTTCTTATATTGGTACGTCCCGCACTCGCAGTCTATACGAAGATGTTGTACGATCCATGCTCCCACGTACATTCATGGAGCAGATTGTAAACAAGTATGAAATTGAATTTGTACCGACAGGTAAGGGTATTCTTCATATTGGTAGCACATATAGAGAAGAGGGTGCTGCGGCAAGCCCTGTACTGGCAAATGCGCCGCTGGCCGATTATTTAGCCAATCAGCTACTTGTCGGTTTTGGCCCAGGTGATTTCCATAATGCGCTCGTGGACCTTGGTCTTCGTGAAAAAGAGCTAAATAAAGTTCAGTTGGCGGTTTTTATAAAGAAATTCAAATATATCCAGGCTCAGATTGTCAATTTCCTCGCAGAAAAACGTGCCGAGTTGGCTGCCGGCGTCGCACAGCCGGCCTTCGACCAACTCTTGGAGACACAAATCACAAATGAAGTTCCACGCGATGAACCAATCTTGAAGGTGCTACTTGAAGAACTTGACAAACAGACAGCCACATGGTCCAAGTCAGATCTGGGACAGGCGAACTCATTGCTACGCCGGCAGAAGGATCTTTTCATGGCCATCGTGGGTGGTGATCCTGCGATCATTCGCCGCGAACGTGACAGGGCCGTGCGTAGGTCCTTCTTGACAGCACTTCACAATGCGAAGAAGCTCGCCATGGCTACGCAAGATGTTGGAGAGCAGCCAAAAGAAAATAAATGTAAGCACGTTGCTACTCTGCGTGGTATCCGCCGCATGAAAGACGAGCAGGAGCAGACGTTGATGCTTCTTCAGCTCTTGAATAAATATAATGGAGCCCGCAAGGATAATTGGGTCAATTGTGCTGTCTGTAAGGAGCATCTCATGTGCGAACACGAGATTATTCAACTCCAAATGGCAACCCATCCACGCGAAAAAGATGTGCTCGCCAAGAAGCTCCATCTCGACTTTGCCGGCGGTATCTTTGGCGCTCACTACGTCTGCCGTGTCTGTGGTCAGCCCTTCTCGGATATTGGTTATGATACACACATTGAGTTTGACGATAATGGCAAACCAATGATGGGTCGTGCTGAACTCGTGGACGAAGACGCAATTCGCAAAGAAGAGGTGGATATTCTTTTGGGAGATCCTATCACAAAAGATAAGCAAATCACATTCAATAATGCGGATCTGGATGCGTTGTATGAGATTGCCAAGACAATCTGTAATAAGGTAGGCATTTATCCAAACATCGACGGCTACCGCCGCATTGTCGAACCGGCCCTTGCGGCTCTTCAGACTGAACCACGCACTGCTGAAAAGTACAATGAGCAAATTGCCGCTATGGTCGCGCGTGCCAAGACAACTGGTCAGAGCGTGCCTAATATGTCATATGAAACATATATCTCTCGTCAGACTATTGGTGCGGTCGGCGCATACACCTTGTTGGAAATTCAGACAAACATTCCTGGCTACTATCCTCGCTATCCATTGGCAGGCTGCTCGCCCGTTGGATTCGGTGGATTCCCTCTAGAAGGCAAGGAAGATCAGACAGGTATCAAGTATATAAGTTGCGCAATTGCGACAATAACAGAAAAGGGAAACATTTATGAAAAGAGTAAATTCTTCACACAAGCAGATTTCAACAAACGCTCAGCTTCCATAGCTAGCAATGTACTCAGTCAGTGCCAAAAGATGATGACAAACGCAAATGCGCTGTTGCGGATGGATGACAAGCGCGCGTATAACCAAAAATACCTCGGAATGGAAGAAGGCCGCCCTCGCGATATTATCCGTGATTCATTTTTGCCATCGCAGATCCGCGCAACCGCCAAGGAGCTGGCCGCAGAACCAATCACAGAAGGCCCTATACGCGCCCGCGTGGACGCCTGGATCCTTAAAGGCCACGCTCTTGCGCAAGAATCATCCATCCGCTTTGCTGGTAGTCCATTTGCGGAGACATATTGTTGCCTCTACCCATTGCCAGATCCATATTCCTACTGGTCAGATGCCAAGTTACCCGAGCTACCGACGCGCCGTTTACGCCCATATGCAAGCCTCGGTGGTTACCGCATTCAAGATGAAACGCGCCCACCAAAGGATATCTTGGATGAGTCCCCAAGTTCTCTCTATCATCGTCTATTCCTAAATGTCTGCTTCCAAGGGCCGCGTAGAGGCTATATCCATGAGACCGGTTTCAACAACAAGTGTTCTTGGTGTGGATTCCAGTTCCCTGGTGATCCAACTTTGATTGATCCTGATGAAGAGGGTCTCCAGGCTCTTCAGGGTCAGGGCGTGGATATTTCATCATCTGCTTTTGAAGAATTACTTGACGAGTGCCACAAGAATTATCAAGTAACCCCATACACAATCCCTACTATTCCCCGCCCTGAGAAGCGCATGGAGACAATTGCCGCAATTGAACCACAGCCAGTTGCTGGTTGGAAGCAAATGATTGAAGAGGCTCTCGCAACAATCGTTGCTCTTCCACCAACCGCAACGGATATTGATATTTCCAAGGCTCTTGGTCCTCTTTCTAGCATTGAAGCCAAGAAGGATGAATTGATTGGTCGCATTCTGATGTCGCCGATGCGATCTGGTAAAATGCCAGTCATTGAAGGAGATTATTATGGAGTTCTTCAGAAGCTCAAGCAACAGCCAACAGAGGATTTCTTGGAGATTATTGAAACATACTTCTTGTCTGCCGCGCAGCGTGTTCTCACCCCTACAAGTTTTACACAGTATTTTGTGGCAAACTACAAGCTGCAGTTAGAAAATACAAATGTTGCGGAGGACATTGAGAAGATCATGCGTCCACATTACGGTAACTTAGCCGCATTTACGGGTGTTCTCACACAAGAAGGCATGGAGATGGCTCGGGAGAAGCTTGCATATTTTGTTGAGCAACTGTCGGCATTTATGACATTTAGAGAGTATTATAAGGCATTGCTTCTGCCAGGAACTGCTATTTCACAGCAGTACATCTTGTGGCTGGGTTTCATTGGCCCTCTAGCCACTCTACTTGACGAGCGTGAGACAGTGCCAGGGTCTTCTGCTGTGACGATGAGTGAGGCTCTTCGGACGGCGTCGACAACGGCTGTTATTGATTTCATTCGCAATCAGTTTATGAAGTACAATGAAGAGCTCAAATCATATACTCCGGAGGAAATCAAGCTTATTATCGCAGAAGATAACCAGCGTGAAAACGATCAGATCTTGGAGGATTTTAACAAGATGGACCCCAATGAGAAAGAGGTTGAGATGCTACTCAAGAAAAACAAGATGGGTCGTTGGGCACGTGGTAATTCTGCCGGCATTCGCAAATACGATGACGAGCAGTATGAGTTTGAGCGCAATGAGCGTTTACGCGCAGGCATCAATGATTTTGCGGGCATGACAGATGTTGCTGAGATGGCCGCACAGCAATATAATCCATTTGATATGTTGGGCGGTGGTGGACAAGCAGAGGATGGTTATGACAATGCGCAGGTTAGTGCTGATGATTTTTAAACTGACAAATAGAGAATGTGGGTTCTTTTGGGCAGCGGAATTGTTTATCTGATCGGTATATCAATTATACTTATCATCCGGCCTGAATTAATGTTCGACGAAGAGGGAGTTTGGAAAGAATTCCGAATTGGTGGTGATCGTCGCCGATATACCTGGATGCCCTTTTGGCTATTTGCGATTCTTTGGGCCGTCATATCATTTGTACTTGTCCATATGATATCACGAATTGGAACTCCTTCGGTCGCAGCCACAGCACCTTACAATAGTCTTTCTATGCCTGCTGCCGCGGCGACACCGACAGTTGTTCCTGAAACTGTGAAAGTACCGAAGCGACGTGGCGCATCTGCGCCTCTCCCGCCTGGATACTACATGTTAGACAAGGAGGCATTTAATGGAACAGGTACACCCCATTATGTTTACATTGGCCCGACACCTGAGGCGGTGAACTTGGAAGCACCTGGAGCTGCCGAGCCACTTTAACAAACGCCGACTACACCAAATGCGTAGGTTTGGCCGTAGATAGCTCCCCAGAATGACCAGAACATTTCGGCGGCCGGTAGCTTAGCATCTTCTGATGTATTTGACAAGACAGATTCGGGTATGTTTCGTAGGAAACTAAACATCCCCGCATTCGCATCTGAAGCCTTAGTGCGGAATCGTGGTGGTACTGCACCGAAAAGCACAGGCATTATGCCACCGAAGAGTAGACCAACTACTGAACCAATTGGAGCAATACCAGCACCAATAGCCGCCTTTTTAAGTGAAATCTCATTACATGTGATTTTCTGGTAAACAATATTACAGATAAAACTAATTATGAATGTCGCCACAGCGACGACAATCGCACCAACGAGTACATAAGGCACCGGTCTTGAAATACTTGTAAAGTAGGCAAAGGGCAAAAGAGCCAAGGCCGTAATTATTGCCACAACTGTGCTAATAATAAACCTTACTGATCCTGCTGCCATCTGTCCGGCGATAAGAAACAAAAAATACTCTGACAGACAGAAGAATGGCAGAACCAGTGGCACCAAAAAAGGCAACAATTAAGCTGAAGCTCAAATCACCAACTGTGGCAGAAGCGGCTCCAGCGGTGGAAGCTCCACCCAAAGTCACATTATCGGCTGCTGGCGCAGCACCAGCCAAAGCGGCACCTGCCAAGGCACCACAAACACCTACAAGTCGGTCGCCCCGGGATGCCCTACATGATCGTGCTCGTGGAATGAATCTGAAAGGTGATATTCGCGTATTTTATGATAAAAAAGGAAACTTAGATGTGAGAACAAAGGCTGGCAAATATGTTGATCATGTGACAATGCCGACATATAGAGCAATTACTGAAGAGGAACTTGAAATGATGGAACAAGAGCGTGTTGGACGCGTAGAAGAGGCTGAGGCCAAGATTGAAAAGATCCTGCCTGATCTTCGTGAGATGATTACAAAATATAAGGCTTTCAAGGCGGGTGGCGATGCCGCTGCTCTTCAGGAGCCCATTGCGCTTTCTGATATTTTGCTGCTGAATCAGCAATTAGATGATGCATATAAGGAGTATACAAGTGGATTATATTCGGAGCGTGATGTTCAGAAAGAGGAGCGCCTACAGATTCGTAATATTCACTACGATGATCCGAAGAATGAAAAAGCGGCGGGTGTAGTGTATAGAATTCGCACACGTCGTTTGCCACTTGCTGAAAGTCTTGTTCGTGCGGCACCCGCTCCGCCTGAGGAGGAGGTACCACCTGAAGTACTTGAAGAGGCCGCGCGTGCTGTACCAGGAGAGAAGTATACAATTTTTAGTGAACCTAGCGAGAGTAATGGTTTCTTATCACCTGAAGCACCTGTAAACTTCACTTGGAATGGAAATGAATATATATCTGTGCGACAGGCAGTAGAAGCTGAGCGTGCACGTGCTATGGGAAATGCGGGCCTTGTTCAGAGTATATTGAAGGCACCGACCTCGGCATCTGTGCGTAGCTTGACATTGCGAGCGGCTAGTGCCAAGAAAGGCGCTGCTGCCGCTTCATCGCAATTAACGATCTCGGAAGATGTACTAACAGACATCATCAGAGCATCACTCGCAGAGAATGAGGATAGATCAAGACTGCTTGAAGGTACAGGTAGCTCGACATTAGTATATGCTGATCCAAGTGACAAGATCCTCGGTGTTGGCCGGGACGCACATCATGCGGAGAGATCAATGTGGCAGGGTACGAATTTATATGGTAAAGCATTGGAAACAGTGCGTCAGGAGAACTTTGCAGCAAAGCAGCAACAGCTGGCAGCCATCGCAGAAGAGACTCCTGAAGATCTGGCCGCAGCAGCCGCATCAGTTGGCGGCGCAGCCGCTGCTGCCGCTCGTACCAAGACAGTTGGTGGTATAATCGCAGGCAAGAAACTTCAGATTAAACGAGGTCCAAGTGGCTTTTAACTCTGAAGAGGGAAGTCCTTGAGACGCTTTTCATTCTTATCACAATCAACGGCTTTTGCGTCATATTTGAAACAAACGCCGTTTTTGTCTTTATAGACGGTGCTGCCGGCGATTGTTGGGTTAGGATATTTGAATATTACCTTCTTTTCAGGTTTTACAACAAATCCAAAGATAATAGCAACAACAATCCCTGCAACGATACCAAGAATATTAATATGTTCAAATATCATCTCTCTACGTGTCAGGTCTTTTTTTTTCAATAAAACCAGAAGGAGATGTTAGAGAACGCACTCAAAAATCCATATTTTAATTATATATTTAGCTTTGTGATTGGTATGGCTCTAGTATTTATAGTACGTCCGGTATGTAATGGCAAGGCATGTGGTGAAGTCTACAAAGCACCACCAGTCGAAGAGATTAAAGAAGCCGTTTTCCGTATTGGTTCTAAATGCTATGAATTCAAGCCAAAGACGGTTGAATGCCCTAGTGCGGGCGTGATTGAGTCTTTCAAGGATGGCGATTTTGCCAGCCGCGTGCCATACAAATAACGTTTTTTGTTAGTTCGACCCAGAATGGAACAAGGTACTTTGCTTTCCGACCTTGGTAATGATGGCTCTGCTTCGGACCAGGATCTGGTCCAGAGCATTATGCGCGATATTAATGGACCATCTCAGCAAAATCCACTTTCCGGTGGTGGCGGTGCTCCACCACCTCCTATGCCAGGCTCCATGCCTCGTCAGATGTCACAAGCAAATCCCAACTCCTACATTCAGCACGCCATGGATCATCAGTCCGGTCAAGGTGCCCATATGATTGGTGGAGCACGCCCAACTCCGGCGGATTTCGCATCATTGATGGGACAGGGCTACATGCCTGCGATGATGGCGAATGGTGGCGTTCTTCCACCGGCTACCCAAGCATATCAGCCTCAGCAAGAGACAGGAACAGCAAGCAAGTGGATGAACTGGATTTTCAATGAACTGCGTATTCCTATATTTGTCGCAATTGTATTCTTTATTTTCAGTCTTCCGACGGCGAATGTTGCGTTTGCGCATATCTTCCCATCCATGATCACGGCAACTGGTAATATGACCGTGCTAGGTCAACTCACAAAAGCCGCACTGGCTGGTGTGGGATTCTGGCTTCTACACAGGGTACTTGCTCCACTTGTAGGGTAAAAAACTTCAGGCATAGCAGAAGTAATGAAGTTGCCGATTCATTCTACCAATGTAAGTCGAGGATTGGCAGGTGTTTTGCTGGTTTTATATGTAATCTATACAACATTTTCAATGGGCATGCCTATCCTACTTGTCAGTTTTGCGCTTGGTATGATTGTGTATAGTGTATATGATAGTCTTGAGGTAGCCACCGCTGTAGTAATTGGTGTTGGAATGCTCTTGTCTTTTACCAAGTTGAACCGTCGCGCGGCTACCGAAGGATTTGAAGACAAAAAAGAAGGAACTCCGTCGGCAAAAAAGGATGACAAGCCTGAAGAACCTAAGAAAACCGAGGAGCCGGCAAAGTCAAAAGAAAAATCCAAGTTCACCGATGGTCCCGCGCCAGCAGCCCCAAGTGCGCTCTCCTCAGGCTCTGAGGCAGCCCCTACAGGTCAGTTCAAGCTCGGTGAGATTCCTAAAGAAGAGAAGGGTGGCTTCTTCATTGATCAAGGAACAACCTTGATGAATGCTCTCAATGGTCTCAAGCCAGAGCAGATTAAGGCCATGACAGCCGACACAAAGCAACTCTTGGAGACGCAGAAGTCTCTGATGGGTATGTTGGACTCACTCGCGCCGATGATGAAGGAGAGCGGATCTCTTCTCAATATGTTCCAAAACATGTTTGGCAAGGATGGTGCCCCAGCCGCTACTAGCTCTTAAAGAGACCAGCAAAGAAACCCTTCTTGGCCAACTCATCGCACGGTTTAAAATCTAGATTATCAATCGTATAAGTCATTTCTTCCAGCTTTGGCTTCAGCGCATTAAATACAATTGTCATATTGTATTCCTTGAGCTTAACTTCAATAAGACCATAGCTCTTCAGTTTACACATTTGCGAGAAGTGCTTCTCAAACCGCTCAGCAAGATCAGGATGCGTTCGGCTGAACTGCTTCTTCACAACGGCGATGGCGTTATCCCGAATTGGCCAATCCACTACTAGTCGGTGTGTGGTTTGTGGAAGAGCAACTGATTTGTTGCTTAGCATCTTTTGATCAGCGGTACCAGGACCAACAGGAACAATCAAAGCACGACTTGAAAGGCGAGACATGGTTACACTGCGCAACTACCTACTTGTCACAAAATCAAATTTAACCTGACAAGTAGGTAAAGATGGTTCGTACATGTCCACCTGGAGTAATATGCTTCTCCCCATCAATGATTGTGTTTCTCATAATGTTTATAATTGCCGGTTTTGGTCTCTTTACCTATCTTAAGATGAATTCTAGTATCTTTATGGGCACCCCTTCAGGATCCCAGCCGCCATCGCAGCCGATAATCAATGTCATGCCGGCAGCTGGCGGTGATGACAGGTATACGCAGGCGCCACTTCCTCTGAAGCAAGATCCTTACATGCCCTCTTTTGGCATCTCCACAAGAGGCCTCCCAGCTCTAAATGTCCCCACCAGAGGCATGGCTCCCGATTACAAGCCGATGGGTACTCTAAAGAAATCCGATGGCACCTATCTCCCACTCTATGGTCGCCCAACAACACGTTCTGATCGGTTTAATTACTATAC
>JACCDO010174119.1_pt1 | contig 26582 bp, 13 predicted proteins | sample 7446101 | NCBI WGS metagenome assembly JACCDO01 (sample SAMN15323440, study PRJNA562643) | freshwater metagenome | isolation source: river surface water | place: USA:Blue River Watershed | collected 2017-08-16 | reverse complement strand
CTCTCACCAGGAGTTCGCAACATCACCTCTAACACATTGCACACTGTCGCTAACATCATCCAACCACAATGATTGAAACTCAATTCTACATTCTCGAAGAGAAAGATCATGCACAATACTCTATCGAAGCACAGGAATTAGGTATTTCGATTGATTACTATTTGTCGGAGTTTTGTGACGTTCAAGGAGAATGGGTAATCGTTGCTGATTAAAACTGGGCCCCTGAAAGTGCATCAGTAGTATGAACACTAACGATCTCTTCTCCAGCATTGCTCTCACTGAGCAACTTGCTCTGGAAAACTATCAACAACGCAACGGTGTTGTTGATTATCGCCTCGATGGAGTTTGCAATCACTACTTCCCGAAGTATGATTGGAATGGTAAGCGAGACGGTGAGATTTGCCTCACCTGTAAAGTTTCCAAAACTGTAAAAGGTTCGCTCCGTTATACTTTCCAAGTTGACGGTAAGCGTATCGCAGAGAAAAACATCTGGTCGAAGTTTAACTCTCTGGGTGCATTTCGTATCTGATTCTTTTCACAAACTGTAACACAAATGACTGACATTCTCAAAGAGTATCATTTCACGGATGAACAAATCGACACGATTCTTCGTGTGATGCGTGATAAAGCATTTAGCAGCAGATTCCAAGTTGATTGTGAGAAGTCGCACAATGACTTCTCAAAGTACAATCAACTTGCAAATCTCATTGAAGACCAAATTGTAAATCATCCCACGAACGACTGATCTACGCTAACTGAATCATGATTATCACTCTCAATCAATTTCACGATCTGCTTTCTGATTCTTATGCAGTATCTGTGAATGATACTCTATACTTTGTAGGGTATGATACGGACGATAATCCTTACATCGCAGACAATGATGGGAGTGATTATGTTGATCTCTCCACTGTAGATGGTGACATTGAAGTTCACAAAAACTATGTGTTCTTTCATGTGAACGGTGAACCTCTTCAGATGGTTTTTCTACAACTCAAATCTCTAGTGTCTAACTGATACAAACTCATTCGCTCTTAAGTAACACAAATGACTCACACTTTCAACCGCGATGAACTGATCTCCAACTATGTGGATCGGATTCTTGACAACATGAGCACCAAAGATCTGATGTGTATTGTAGGCGATCAACTGGAAGAAGGATTCAATGAGTATACTGATGAGGAGTTAATCTCTGAAGTTGAAGAATACTATCCTGATCTGATTGACTGAAACTGGGCCCCTGAAACTGCATCAGTAGTATAACCACAACGCTTTCCCATCATGCGTAAGATCGAAACCCAAATGAACCGCGCAATCAGCACCGAAACTGATTGGAAATCCGCAAACACTCAAGTCATTAACATTGAAGGTGTTTCTTTCGTCTATCTGTATAGCAATCTGATTGCCATGGTTGGTGATACCTGGCTTGAATTGTTCGATGGCGGGCATCAAACAACCACCACCAAATCGCGTCTCAATGCTATTCTCTCTGAGCACGGATCTGGTGAGCGTATCTATCAAAAAAACTTCACCTGGTTTGTATCAACTGAGGATGGCGACATTCCCTTTGGTAATAGCATCCTTCTCAACTGAGGTTAATCATTACTGGGCCCCCTGAAACTGCATCAGTAGTATGAGCACAACCCAACCGATGATTCTCTCTCACAAGGTTCTTCAATTCTCTTCTGTGAATGATCCCAACCCCTACATCTACGGGGTTTATGATAGTCAAGAATCTGCACAATCTGTTGCTGATGCTTGGAATGTTATCTATCAAAATGCACAAAATGGTTTCATCGCTAAAGTAGAACAATACTGAACTGATAATGCCAATGTCTCTGATTCTCAAATGTCTCTCTCGTGCTGAAGAGTTAGCAAACGAAATCAATGGTGATTTAGATTGTGTTCCCCAAGAAGATGTTGATCTACTAATCTCCAAACTCACCCCAAATAATGTAGAAGAGATTGCATCCGAACTCGCTGATCTTGCACACTGGTTTAACTAAAATGTTCATCATTCGCTACTTCCGTCCTTATACTCAAGACTGGAACACTCAGTCATTTAATACAATCGAAGAAGCAAATCGTATGATTGCTTTCTATCGTTCTTGTGGGAGTCCTGTTCATCTTGTTTGATCTAATTCTTTTCTCATCTATTGTCATTCGCCATTACTTTCATCATCAATGACTTATCAATCTTACAGTCGAGATTTGTACCGAGATTCCGAGGATTACGAACATGATGATGTAATGGATGCTGATGATTATGAAAGGAGAGAGTATGAACGAAACGGATGGAATGAGCAACGTTATGATCACCAAAGGTATTGATTGATGATTACTCCCACTACACAATGTCTTCCCTTTCTTGTCAACAAAGAGAAGCAACATTCTCCAGAAGGTAGTTTCTCCATTTACTTTTACAGTCGAAAGATTATACACAAGAATCGTGTAAGGTATAAGTATGAACCGCTCAGATTCGATGGAGAGTTAGCACGATTCAAGTCAAGACAGGATGCCAAAGCATACGCACGACACAGACTTGCACTCGATTGAGAATACTTTACTGAGGGGATCAATACCCCTCTTTTTTATGTCTAAAATGCTAAAATAAGGTTAAAAAGGTATTAAAATGATTAAAAAAGCCTTTTTTTAATATAGCTGAGTGATTTATCTTTTCCACAATAGATGTGGAAAACCTATGTTAATCTGTGGAAAACGTATAGATTATGTGCTGTAATTAGAGTGCTTTTAATGTCTCAGAGTCTGATGATTAGAGTGCTTTTAATGTATCTGAGAGTAGTGATCTTTGCCCGCAAGCTATCACACACGCGCAAAAATGTCAAGCACCCCCAGCGTCACAAAATCCCCACAGATCCCCTGCCAAAATCCCCACCGTCCTCATAAATACACCCAAGGACTTGACACAAATCCCCTCAGGACTTACAATACCTACAGTAACACTCAAGGAGCACATTCATGTCGGTTGCGTATCACAAGGCACAGAAGCAGCGTTATAGAGTGACACTAGACTTTGAGGTGTTCGATGATTTCGATCCGCATCAACTTGACTGGGAGAAGGTATTCAAGTTAGAACCAGCTGAGAGAGTATCAGCATACGTGGAAGATCTCAGCCGTCCTGATCGCTGGTAACACTCAGGGCCCCTGAAAGTGCATCAGTAGTATAGAGATTCACTGCTGATCATGTCCTACACTGTATTCCTGGAAACGCTACCTTTTGCGTGTTTCTTTACACTCATTGAAGCACAACGTTATATCTTTGAGGCACAACTTACCCATCCTGAGTATCATCTCTCTGTGCTGGGTAACTGAAACTGGGCCCTTAAAAGTGCATCAGTAGTAGAGACACCAACCCACTTCAATTCTTCCCCAAATGTCTAACACTTTCCGAGTTGTAATTCCTACCGCTGATGGTATACAAGTCGCTGGAGAGTTTCCCACTTGGTTGAATGCATCTCTGTTTCAGCAAGTTATTCTCACTGATCGCGGCCTTAAGTGCGTGATCGAATCGTTCCGCAATGGCCATTGGTGGAGCGAATGGGATTGATTCTCTCCAGTTTCACTAACACAAACCCCCTTACACTTTGCACCAAATGACTACCTCTTTCCAACGTGATGTTCTCTCCACTGAGTATAATGGTTGGGAGAATTATGAAACCTGGAACGTTGCTCTCTGGATCAACAATGATGAGGGTTTGTATAACCTTGCACGTGAGTGTGGTTCCTATCAAGACTTCGTTGAATCTATCCGTGATTTTATGACACAAACTCTTGACGGTGTAAGGTTTGATGATCCTGCTGTAAATGTCATCCAAATCAATAGCGATGTGTTCGACTTCTAAGTAACACTCTTCACACACACTTTCATTATCAACAATCATGCGTTACATTCCTTCCTCCCGTTATACTCTTGATGAGATCGCTGAGCAATGCCATGCTGCGATTCTGAAGGCATCAGAGGTAAAGCAAGACGACACAGATCTTTATGCTGAGGTTCGCAAGTTCTATCACTATGATGATGCTCTGGTGACTGCACAGTAAGATATACCAAGAGGAATGAGATGCGCCTCTATAAAGACACTCATTGAACACACACTTATTAACAACGAACAGCACAACATGTCTAAGCAAGTGATTCTCTCTCTGCTGGCTCAAGGTAACAACGGCAATGAGATTCTTGATATCCTGGATGTCATTGTCTCTGATCTGCAGAATGACAGTGAAGGGGAAGGCTCTGATGCCTGATTAACAGTAACTGTGCGGCACCTGGTTGACTCTGGGTGCCGCTTATGTTATCATTGACAGTATAGCGATTCGGCAGTTAATTTCCGCCGATTTGTTATAGCGCGGCGGGGCGTTGCGTTTATAAAAAAGCGAAACTACCCTAACCTACAGAGGTGACAAATCGCTCGTTAAATATCATTCTCAAAAAATTTTTCCGGAAGTATGATAAGTCTTAAAAACCCCTGCCGATATACTCAAAAACGTCCTTATTGGAATTTCTGGAAGGTTGTCTTTGCAGGATGGTTAATACGTTATCCTAAAAATTTTTTCCGGATAGTTGGAATCCCTATAGGGGTTTTGATTGCGATCATATATAATGCGGTGACAAAATAAGTTAACGCATGAAAAAAATCTATCATATCTACGCAGGTGATAAATGTTTATTCCACTCATTGAAGGAAGAGGATTTTAGTCATACTTGGGATACTCTCAATCACATGATAGCATTGATTAAGACAGAATATAATAAGGAAGATCTCTCATTTGTAGAGACATTTGAAGCGTGTTAACTTGACATTACATATATAAACTGATAAAATTGAATCGAATCTAACGTAAACTTATGGCAAAAGGATTTACAATTAAAGCGACGGCACCTAAACCCAAACAGACTGAAGACTGGGATTATGATGCCATTAAAGAAAGAATGCGAGGCAAATCAATTGTCTTCTGTCTTCCTGGAAGAGGTTGTTCATTTATCTTCCTGAAGGCATTTGTACAACTTTGTTTTGATCTCGTTCAGAATGGAATGAGTATTCAAATCTCTCAAGACTACTCATCGATGGTAAACTTTGCACGTTGCAAGTGTCTTGGTGCAAATGTTCTTCGTGGGCCTAAGCAGGTTCCTTGGGATGGTAAACTAGAATATGATTATCAACTCTGGATTGATAGTGACATTGTTTTTGATTCTAACAAGTTCTGGCAGCTCTGTGATCTTGCTCTTCCCGAAGGTGGAGAAGAAAAAGAGGTTACTGCTGGATGGTATGCAACGGAAGATGGACACACAACTTCTGTCGCACACTGGTTAGAAGAAGATGATTTCCGCAGAAATGGTGGTGTAATGAATCATGAAACTGTGGAATCAATCTCCAAGCGTAGAAAGCCTTTCACAGTGGATTACACTGGTTTTGGTTGGGTTCTCATTAAGAAGGGAGTCTTTGAGAATCTTGAATATCCTTGGTTCGCTCCAAAGATGCAAGTCTTTGAGTCTGGTGCAGTTCAGGATATGTGTGGCGAAGACGTTTCTTTCTGTCTTGATGCAAAAGAAGCGGGCTTTGAGATCTGGTGCGATCCTCGTATCAGAGTTGGACATGAGAAAACTCGTATTATTTGATGGAGGTAATTTATGGCTAAAGGTGGATCCAATAAGACTCTTTTTGAACCAGGAGCACCGAAGAAGACTCGTCAAGGACGTTCTCCTCGTACACTACTCAGTGCAACGTCTCGCAATGGACGTAAGAAGAAGTATCGCGGACAAGGAAAATAATAGTATAGATAGAGCAGGAGTTAATCCTGCTTTTTTATTATCTTTATATGGCATACTTAAATCATAATCTACCAACGTTTACTTGTTATATTCGCAATGAATTTCTCTACAATCATAAAAAAGGACATGGTGAGGTAACTTTATGTGATGTACACTCTGTAGCGTCCTTAGAGAAGCATGTACCCCTCTTTGAGGCGTTTCTAGAGAATGGAGTCAATTGGACTCGTAGACCCATACATGCATTCTGTTGGAAACCTGATGCACCTATACAAAAATTAGAAGAATGTATGTGGTGGGATTGCTTTTCACCATACATCGACGTTCAAATAAGATCAAGACTTGCTGGATTACGAGCTGAACTTATTAACTACAGAGGTGAAAAGAACGAAGGCACATATCTTTTTACTCTTGATTGGTCATGGGAATCAAAATCTACACTGAATACCAATTTCAGTGAGACTCCAGAACATAAATGTGCTCATTTCTTTAAAATGGATAATGGCAATTTTTATGCTTATCCAAATAATAAAATATTATGGTATGATGATGCATGGATTCGTAATCGTATTACTCAAAATCCAGGATATGAAATTGATTTAACCGAATATTCAGTCGAAAATCGTCGTAAAATCGAAACTTCAGATGATTTTATGTATGAAGTTACAGAAATTCGGGATAGCAACCCCGTAAAAAGTTCTGATTTTCAATAATCAGGAGCAAAAATGACTAAAAAAGTCGATAAGGATCAAAATTTCATGAAAAATGAGTGGGGAACTCAATATTTGTCATCTGAGTATGGTTGGGAATCTCACGTTTCAAAGCAAAAAATGCTTCGGGAGATTGCAAATGATGATTTGACACCAAAAAAACATGATTTTGTCCAACAAAATGAAATTCATGAGAAAATTCGTAATGATGATGACTATGATGATTGGGAATATGGCACAGAACCACTTTATGAATTCAAAAAACACTGATAAATAATACAGATTTTATAAAATTCTACAATTTTATGCCTCTAGAGCGGGTAAGTCAGGGTTTTAAAGACATTAGCATGGTTTTTAAAATCAATCCATTAAATCAAGATGTGATTACGTTGCAAAATGCGTCTGCAATTGCCCGTTCCGTTCGAAATTTAGTCATGACTTTCCCCGGAGAGCGATTTTTTAGTCCAGATATTGGATCAAAAATAAGTCGCTCTCTTTTTCAAAATATGAGTTCGATTGAAGCATCGATTATTAAGGATGAAATCAAATATACGATTGAAACCTATGAACCAAGAGTAGAATTGATTGATGTAATAGTAAATCCACTATATGATGACAATGCATTTGATGTGACACTTATCTACAATATTATTGGAATTGATATTCCGACTCAAGAGTTAACATTCGCACTACAGCCAACCCGATAAATGGCACTTGTCAATTTTACTAATCTAGATTTCGATCAAATTAAAAGTTCGCTCGTTGAGTACTTAAGAGCGAACTCTAATTTTACTGACTATGATTATGAAGGATCAAATCTTTCTACAATCATCGATGTTCTGGCATACAATACCTATATTTCCTCATACAATGCTAATATGCTTAGCAATGAGGTATTTCTTGATAGTGCCACATTACGTGAAAATGTTGTATCTCTTGCTTCTCATATTGGTTACATACCAAGATCAAGAACTTCCTCAAAAGCAAATATTTCTTTCTTCGTTAATACAGTTGGATCTACTGCAAAAACATTAACCTTAAGAAAAGGAACGATATGTTCTGCATCATATAACGTATCAAATAATAGAGGTTATACTTTTTCCATTTTTTCTGATATTACAGTTCCAGTAACAAATTCGGTTGCATTTTTTAAGGATATCAATGTTTATGAGGGGACATATATCCTAGAAAGATTTACAGTAGACTCTAGAACAACCAATCAAAAATATATTCTTTCAAATCCAAATATTGATACCTCTACCATTCGTGTTCAGGTAAGAACATCTGAAGAGAGTACATTACTCAGAGAATTTAAATTATGTACAGATCTTTGCACTGCAAATTCAGAGTCTTTAATTTATTTTATTAAAGAAATTGAAGATCAAAGATATGAATTAATGTTCGGTGATGGGGTTCTTGGTAAGAAATTAGATAATAAGAACGTTGTTGAAGTTTATTATTTGGTTTCGAATGGAACTCAGGCAAATGGAATTAATTCTTTTACTTTTAATGGTAGAATTTTTGATGATAGAGGCAGACAAATATCCACAGGTATATCAAATATTACAGTTAACTCTGGATCTCAAGGTGGAAGAGAAATTGAATCTGTAGAGTCAATTCGAAAATTTGCACCAAGACTATATTCTTCACAGAAAAGAGCCGTAACTACACAAGATTATGAAACAATTGTAAGTTCATTATATCCCGAAACAGAATCAATTTCTGTTTTTGGTGGAGAAGAATTAGATCCTCCCAAATATGGAAAGGTTTTCATTGCAATAAAACCATATAATGGAGAATTTTTATCTGAAGTTGTCAAACAAAATCTCACGGATCTTTTAAGACAATATAGTGTAGCAGGTATTGTAGCAGAAATTATTGATCTGAAATATCTTTACATTGAGGTAGATTCTTCCATATATTACAATACCAATGTTTCTACTTCTGCTAGTGACTTATTAACTAAGGTGAATAGTAATATTGCAAGATATGCAGATTCTTCAGAGTTAAATCAGTATGGAACTCGATTTAAATATAGTAAATTTGTAAAAATAATTGACGATAGTGATCGTGCAGTTACTTCAAATATTACAAAAGTAACAATGAGAAGAGATATTAGGGCAGTTACTGATGGATTTTCTGAATATGAAATATGTTTTGGTAATGAATTTCATATTAATGATTCTGCCGGTTATAATATAAAATCATCTGGATTTAGAATTGCAGGATTAAATCAAGATGTTTACATGACAGATATTCCAAACAAAGATTTAATAACAGGAAAAATAGTATTCTTTAAGATTGATTTTCAATCATTCTCTCCTGTAATTATTAACAATAATGCAGGAAGAATTAATTACCGTACAGGAGAAATTATAATTTCTCCTGTACGCATTATCAGCACAGCAAAGAATAAACTAAATCAACCAGTTATAGAAGTCTCTACAACACCACATTCCAATGATATCATTGGTTTGCAAGATCTTTATTTACAACTAGATATAACTAACAGCAATTTTAAAATGATAGCGGATGGGATATCTTCTGGATCTGATATTGCTGGATCTTCATATGTTGTATCATCAAGTTACCCAGAGGATAATCTTATAAGGGGAAATACTATCCTATCCAGATCACGCATAACTAGTTCTGGGACAACACAGGTTTCAGCGACTGCAGCACTGCCTGCAGCAATGCCAACACAAACAACAGTAACCACAGGTAGTTATTAGTAAGACATAAAATGAAGAAAGACACAATTAAGTTTTATTCTATTATTGAAAATCTAGTTCCAGAATATGTTAAAGAAGAATTTCCTCTTTCTGTAGAGTTTCTACGTCAATACTATAAGTCCCAAGAGAATCAGAGTGCTGCCTTAGATATTATTCATAATATTGACAAATATGTTCAGGTTCAAAATGTAACCAATTTAGTATATGATACTTTTTTAACACATCCATTAGAATATGGAGGGGAAGTTTTTATTAATTCTAGTAAAGATTTGCCTAAGACAAATGGATTAATAAAAATTGATGATGAAATTATTTTTTATGACAGAATGATATCTGAGGTTTATGTAGATAATATATTCACCGTTGCTGTTGGTTCTAATACTGCTATCCCTAGATCTCTATCCCTTCCAGAATTATCTAAAGGTGAAATTCGATCTCAAATCAATGATATTATTGGAAAGATTTTAGTTATAAAAGATCAAGATAATAATGTTGTTGCAACGAGTAAAATTTTAAGAGTTGATGATGGTTTATCTGTTGTTTTAGATTCAGTACCCATTCCAAATACATCTATAGATGGATACGATGTAACTGGAAATAACACCTATACATGCGATATTAATGGAACAAAACTAATTAATTGCATTAGGGGTTTTGGTGCCACAACGTCATATCAATCAGATACAACTTTAGATGAATTAATCTATGAAAAAACTAATGTTCAGACTCACAGATCTGGTTCTAAAGTTATAAACTTAAGCGTTCTTTTTCTTAGAGAGTTTTTAACAAAGATTAAAACTCAAATAGCACCAGGATTTGAAAATGAAAAATTATATCCAAGTATAAATCAAGAAATTTTTATCAGCAATATTAAGCAATTTTATTCTTCAAAGGGAACAGATTGTTCTTTTGAAATTCTCTTCAGAGTTCTTTTTGGAGAAGATGTTCAAATTGTACGTCCAAGAGATTATCTTTTTGAACCTTCAAATGCACAGTATACAATTTTTAAAAACTTAGTCGTAGAAGCTTTAGAAGGAAACCCAGAACTTATAGAAAATTTAACTCTTTTTCAAGATGAATATGGCAATGTTCCAGAAGCAAGAGGAACTGTTGCGAAAGTAGAAAAAATCTTAAGAGGTGATAAAACTTATTATGTAATAAGTTTAGATCAAGCAAAAGAAAATAGATATGATTCAAATATTGGTTCCTTTAGTATTCACCCCAAAACCTCAACAACGAATATAATTAGAGCAGGATCTAGTTTTATTGATGTCGATTCAACATTAAGTTTTCCAGAGTCCGGAATCCTGGAAATTACTAAAAAAACAAAAATAACTCAAATTGGAGCAGGAAATTTAGCGTCTCAAGAAAATATTCAAAAATTTATCGTACCATATACATCTAAAACTTCTACGCAATTTTTAGGATGTAGTGATATTATAATTGATTTTGACTCAAATAGTGAAGTGCGTTTAAACACTTTTGCTTATGCAAAAAAAGGATCCGAACTTATCAAAGTTAATGTTACTGGAGTTTTGTCTTCAATTAATATTAGAAATGCACCATACTATTCTTCGACAAATGAAACCCTTCAAATTGAAACTCTTGGTTCAAATTCAAATCAGATTCAAGCAAATAACTGGGTATTCAATATTCCAGTTGAATATGATGTAAAAAGCATTCAACTCTTGGATGAATCTGATTTTACCTACAAAATTGAACTCTATGATGACAATATTTTAAGCATTGGAGATTCTGTTGATCTAAATTATGTTAAGGGTTCAGTTACAAATGGAATAATTATTGGACTAAACGACAAAAAAACATTCTTAATAAGAGGTTTTGATAGTAGACTGGAAGTAGACAATAAGTATAGAATTAAAAAAAATCTTTCTAAAGTTCAGTATATTGGAAATTCGCCATTATCTCAATATTCTGCAAATATTCAAAATGTTTACATTGATTCGGAAGAAAAAGTTTTTGTAAATTCTCAATCTTTTCCAAGTTATCCAATAAATCTTAGAGACAGAAATAAGTCTTTTTCTGGTTCATATATAGAAGATTCTATCATCTCAATACCAAATCATGGATTCTACACAGGTGATTCTGTTGTTTACAATCCAAGTTCTTCTAGTTCTCTAGATTTAAAAAAAGGAATTTATTTTGTAAGTGTAATTGATATTGACAATATTAAACTTGCAAGAAGTCTTAATAATATTTTTACAAATAACTTTGTGTCATTTTCTGGCGTTGCAGATGGAGATACATTATCACTTTCTCAGTATTATGAATCTGATCTTTCTCCAAAAAGTTTAATCCCACAAAATATTTTACGTCAAGTTTCCAAAGAAACAAAAGCAAATACTCAAGAAGAATTAAAGACAAAAACTACTTCTCCCGGAACAACAGGTATTCTTGTAAATGGAGTTGAGATTTTAAATTATAAGTCAAAAGATTCTATTTTCTATGGAAATATAAGAGATATATTTGTATCGGCTCCAGGACAAAACTATGATATAATTAATCCACCAAAACTTGATATTCAGGATGAGGTGGGTAGTGGGGCAACAGGATATGTTGCAATCAAAGGATCACTACAAAGAATTGATGTTATAGATCCAGGATTTGATTATATAGAAACTCCAAAAATTATAATCACTGGAGGAAATGGACAAAATGCTCGTGCAACCGCAAATCTAGTTTCAATAGATCATGAGATTGCATTTAATTCAGTGTCTGGCATTGGAACTACAACTAATATTATTGGGTTTTCTACTTATCATAAATTCAGAAATGGAGAAATTGTGATTTATGAACCAAGAGGAAGAAAAGTTGTATCAGGACTTTCATCAAATTCTCAATATTATGCTTCTGTAATTGATCCATTTAAAATTAAGTTATATAAAAACTCTAATGATTTTTCTGCAGGAATTAATACAGTAACACTTGTTGGTTTTGGTACAGGAAGGCAATACTTTAAGAGTCTTTTCAAAAAAAATATAGTATCTTCAATTCAAGTGGTTGATTCTGGAATTGGATATGAAAGTAAATTAAGATCGACTACTTCCTCCGGTATTAGTACTTATTCAGACAGTATTCATATTAAAAATCATGGTTATTTAAGCGGAGAAATTATTAAATATGATGCTACTGAAGTGCCCGTCACTGGACTTACATCCGGAACATCCTATTATGTAACTAAACTTGATAATGATAACTTCAAACTATCAAACGTATCTATTGGAAATAGTCAAAAAGATATTTTTTATTCTACAAAACAATATGTTAGATTTTCCACTCCCGGCGTTGGAATTCATAAATTTAACTATGAACCGATCAGTGTTGAAGTCATTGGATCAACGGGAATAGGATCAACTTTTGCAAATCAAATTCAAATTCAACCAATTTTTCTTGGAAGTGTAACTTCAGTTCATCTAGAATCTGGAGGAGAAAGATACGGATCTGAAATTTTAAATTTAAAACGGGCACCAAATATTAATCTTTTAACAGGAAAAGATGCTTCAGTAACTCCAATTGTAAATAGTCTTGGACAAATTGTAGATATTATAATTGTTGATCCTGGTACTGAATATTATTCAATTCCTAGTATTAGTATAAAAGGGACTGGATCTGGCGCTATTCTAACGCCAATTATAAAAAACAAATCTCTTACAAAGATTAAAGTTATTTCTGGTGGAAGTGGATATAATGAAAATACTATTATAAACGTTATTCCATCTGGATCTGGAGCAAAATTTGAAGCGGATATTAATTCTTGGAGAATTGATCTTGTTGAAAGATTAATTAGAAATAATCAACTATCAGAAGATGACGGTGTTATCTATGGGGGAAGTGAAAAAAATGGATTAGAATATACTCACCTATATGCTCCAAGAAAATTACGTCAATCTATTCTTGGTATTAGAAATTTAAGAGGTGGTATTGTTTATAATCCGGATTTGGAAGTTATTAACGGATCAGAATCAACTTCATTATCACACTCTCCGATTATTGGATGGGCTTATGACGGAAATCCAATCTATGGCCCATATGGATATTCTTCGCCCTCTGGCGGCGCAGTTAGACTTATAAAATCTGGTTATAAACTAAAAAGTATTTCTTCAACAAATAGGCCAAATTATCCTTTAGGATCTTTTATTGAAGATTATGAATTTGTTGATGAAGGTGATTTAGACGAACACAATGGAAGATTTTGTATTACTCCTGAGTTTCCAAACGGAGTATATGCATATTTTTGTACGATTGATTCAGAGGGAAATCAACCTTCTGGTAGTTTTGTCAATTATAAAAAACCAATATTTCCTTATGTTATAGGAAATTCATACTATTCTAATCCTATTAAATTCAATTTTGATAGAAGATCGATATTCACTCAAAAAAATATTGAAACTATTTCCTTATTAAGAAACACAAATCCCTATGGACTATTAAACAAAAATACATATTATCCGCAAATAATTGATCCAAATCAAATTAAAAAACAAAACATAAGAGTGAACGCATTAACTAGTGGAAAAGTTGAAAGTGTGGGTATTTATAGTGGAGGATCAAATTATTCAGTTGGTGGATCAATAATTTTTGATGAAAATCAAGCTAAGGCTACTATTTCTCAGGTTAAAGGGAAACTTGTAAACAAAATTAGCGTAGCTACTTCTTCTATTAATAATGTTGAGTTTGTTCGCCAAGAAGGAAAAACCTATATTGGAAATGGGTATGGTAATAATTTTATTGGATTTTCCTCAATTCCACACAATCTATTACAAGATGATTTAATTACGATAACTTCATCACTTGATTATAATATTTCTGGACAGGTATCAATAAATTCACATAGTTTAACACTTAGATCTGGAATAGACTCTTCTTCAAAAACTGGAATTGTTACTTATTTAAGTGTAACAGGATCTTTAGATCCAACTATAATACGCGAAAATGATATCTATTTTCTTGGGGATGAACAAATTAAAATTTTAAATATTGAACCAGAAATTTCTAGACTAAGAATTTTAAGAAATCAATTTAACACCGTTGGACTTTCATCAATTAGAGTCGGCACAGCAATTACAGAAAACCCTAGAAAATTTGATATTGCATTTGCAGGACTTTTAACATCGTATAATTTTACGACGAATAATCAACTATATTTTGATCCATCTATCTCTGTCGGGGTTGGAACTACATCTGGAGTTGGTATTACTTCCACATTATTCTTAGATATTAATAGATTTAGACACCCAGTATCAATTGGCACTGGATCAACAACATTTTTATATTTTAGTGATATTAAAGATCTTGAGAGTTATACTTCTGGAGGATATGTTCAGGTAGCTGAAGCTTCTAATTCTTCTTTTAACACAGAAAGGGCGAAAATAATATCAATAGGAACAACATCTATTAAGATTGATAGAAATACATCATCTCTTTCAGGAGCAGGAGTCACTGCTTCTCTGAACAAATGGAATATTAAAGTTATTCCAACAAGATCAATTTACCTACCAAATCATAAGTTCAAAACAGGGGATGTATTAACATATAATTCAAATGGCGGAACTGCACTTGGTATCTCTACAAATGGAATAAATCTATCTACATTATCAAATAATACTAGTGTTTATGTTGCAAAATTATCGGAAGATTTGATAGGAATATCAACGGTTCAAGTTGGTTTAGGAACTACAGGAGTTTTTAGTGGCATAACTAGTGAGTCAAGAAGAAGTGAATTGCTGTATCTTACTTCAGTAGGCACTGGAAATACTCACAGTTTCACTACAAATTATGATAATATTTTATTGGGAAATGTATCAAAAAATATAGTTACTATAGAAACTAAAGAACAACATGGATTAGTTAGAAACGATGAAGTTGAAGTTGAAGTAATATCCGGAATAAACACAACAATAAGAATTGAATATAATAAAAAACATAGAAGACTTGTAGCAAATTCCGTAGACTTTACCGCATCAGATGTTGATATAGTTAATAATATTATTACTATTCCAAATCACAAATTAAAAACAGGACAAAAAATTATTCATACGTCAAGTTCTCCTACTGGAGGATTGAATGATAATCAAATTTATGCCGTAATCGTAATTACAGATAATAAAATTAAATTAGCAGAAGAGATATATGATTCTCAATCACTAAATCCGAATTATATTAATTTAACTTCTGCATCTTTTGGCACTATATCTAAAATTAATCCTCCAATTGAAGTAATAAAAGATTCTCAAATTACTTTTGATCTTTCGGATTCGAGTTTATCATTTATTGCTTCAGGATTAACATCAACTTCAGCATTTAGATTAGAATTTTACAAAGATTCTTCATTTAAAGAAAAATATGAAACATCCGAAAATGATGTATTTTTTGACATATCTCGATCTGGATCTGTTGGTATAAGTTCCGCTTATACGATTTTATCTACAAAAAATATTCCAAATGTTCTATATTATAAATTAACACCCATCAATTTAGCGACTAACATAGAAGATAATTTGGGAATATTGATTGATACTGATATTACTAACAATAACAAAATTATTGTCAAAAATAGTGCCTATGATGGTAAATATTCGGTTGTTGGAGTAACGAGTACAACATTCTACTACAATTTACCCAATTTACCAGAATCATCTTTATATACGGATTCGGATTGTCAGATTAATTATTTTATTAATTCTTCTTCTGCTCGTGGAGCAATTACTAAAATTAATGTTGATTATACAAGTAAGAATTTGACATCTTTACCCAAGATAATTGATATTGATAATGCAACTGTAGGAAAAAATGCAATTCTTTATGTTGATGGATTTGAAATCGGAACAATTTCTGAGCAAAATATAGATTTATTAGATTCTGGTTTTGGATATTTACCTGATTCTACTTTGAGGCCCACAGGGAAGTTTTCTACCCTGATAGAAGTTGAATCTTATTCAACTTTGGACACATTTAAATTAATTTCTAAAGGAAAAAATTATTCTTTGGCCCCAGATCTAGTTCTATATGATACTTATCGCAATGAAGTTATAGATGATGTTATTTTGAAATATGATATCAATGATCATTCCGTAAATATTGTTAAAAACACTAATAAATTAAGCGATTATATTCCAAAAATAGTACCAATTAATAACACCAATGGTGTTGGAATTAGTACAATTTCATTTGATGTATCAAATCAAACCGTTACTGTTAAATTAAATCAATCATATAGCAATTTAAATGATTTTCCTTTTGCAATAGGAGATAAAGTTTTTATTGAAAATACAAGTGTTGGAATCGCTTCGACTCTCCGTGGATATAATTCGTCTGACTATGGATATTCTACATTTACAATTATTAGTAGAGATCCAAATATTGGTGGAATTGGTGGTACGGTTACTTATAGTTTAAGTGAATATTTAAATATTGGAGAATCTTTAGGTTCATTTGATGAATCCAACTCTTTTGGAAGAATTATTAATGAAAAGGATCTTCCGACATTTGAAACTACGTCTAAAAAGAAGTTGTTCTTTAAAAACGAATTGATAAAATCATCATCGGCATCTGGAATAGTTGAGTATCATAACCCAGATAGAAACATATTGAAAGTTTCAACATCAGAAAAATTTGATGTAAATGATTACATCATTGGATCATCATCAAAAACTATAGGAAAGGTTATAGATGTAAAAGAATTTAAAGTTGATTACTTAGTTGACTCATCTTCCATCTCTAATAAAAATTGGAAAAAAGAGACTGGATTTTTAAATTATAACACTCAGAGGTTACATGATAGTGATTATTATCAATATTTTTCATATGCAGTTCGCTCCAAAGTTGAACTTGATAAGTGGGATGAATCTGTCGATAGATTGAATCATACCATAGGATTCAAAAAATTTAGCGATTTGATCGTCGATTCTTATAGTGATAACCAAGGAATGGTTAAAGATCAAAATGGCAGTGATATATCTGGAATTGCAGATATTATAAATGTAGGTGACTTAAACTGCCACTATGATTTTGATTTAGCAAAAGAAGATAATATTATAATTAATTCTAAATTAGGATCAAAGCGAATATTTTTTAATTCTCGCATAATTCAAGACTATTATGAATCAGTTGGAAACAGAGTTCTAACTTTAGATGATATTTCGATTTCATTTGATAGTAATCCAAGAACTGAACAATTTAGTACAATTGAAGAAACTGAGGTTTCCGCATTTACCAGCAAAAAATATTTCTTTGAAGTTTCTCAACAAAATGACACTAATGTTCTTGAAACAGGAATAGTAACTCTGATTAAGGATGATACGACTGCATATCTAAATCAATATGCCTTTACTAGTACGGATTCTCCAATTGGCGTTTTCGACTTTACTATCGCAGGAACATTAGGACAATTACAGTTTTATCCATATGAATCTACAAGAACAGAGTATGATATTAACTTAGTATCCATCACTATCCCTGACGTTGTTAGTGGATTAGGAAGTGTATCATTGGGGAACATTGTAAATCTTGCCTCAAGTTCTTCGATAGTAAGCACTTCGTCAACATCCATTATTGCAACAATCCCTTCGACATATAGAGCATCAAAAGTACTTGTTCAAATTGGATCAACCATATCATCTTATGGAGAGTTTACTGAATTAACATTACTACATAATGGATCTACTGTAGATATCATGCAGTATGGAGATTTGCAAACAACAAGACCTGGATCTACATTATCAAATATAAGTGGATTTGGTACATATTCGGCCACAATAACTGGAGGAAATATACTTCTTAAATTAGAACCTTATGTGGGGATTGGAAATAGTGCATCAGTCACTACATTTGCAACAAATGTAGGAAATTCTTCTCTTACCGATGTTGGAGTCACAACTTATACATCTGGATATATTAAATCAGTATCAAAATCGATTTCTGCATCAGCTACTCCATCTGCAAACGTTGTATCTACAATAGACGCTTTAACACCAGCAGCTTATTATGTTATAAACGTAGAAGACACTACAAATAATAGATATCAAACTTCAGAAATAATTCTTGTTTCGACTGGCAGCACCTCATATATTAATGAATTTGGGGCAGTATACACAAATAGTAGTTTGGGAACATTTACTAGAGATATTTCTGGCACACAAACTAGATTGCTATTTACCCCATTGGCAAATATTAACGTAGAAATTAGATCTTTTGAGTTAAGTTTAAGTAATGCAAATCTAGTTTCTAACAGCAGATTATCATTAGGTAACGATTCTTATTTACAATTCAATGGAAATCTTGGCAGATACTCAGGAACTCAATTAGATATTAAAAAATCATTTAATCTGACTCATAATACTAATCCAGTATTTCAATCTACTTTTAGTGGAATATCAACTCTAGCAGTTGATATTCCAAATAATACCATTAGCATACCAAATCACTTTTTTGTTACTGGAGAAAAAGTATCTTATACTTATTTGGATTCACAGTTTTCTAGTATTAATGCTGTTGGAATTGCAACAACTACAATAGTGGGTATTGGAAGTACAAATAAACTCCCATCAACCTTATACATTGTAAAAATAAATGATTCTTTAGTCAAAGTTTCAGCCTCTGCTTCAGAAGCACTTTTACCCGTTCCAATTACATTAGACATAACATCTGTTGGTGTTGGATCAGTTCACCAATTTACAGGACAAAAACAAAATTCAAAATGTTTAATTTCTATTGATAATGTTTTACAATCGCCAATTGTTTCCACATCTTCTACCACAGGTATAACCACTGATATAAGTGCGGAAACTCTTTATGTTGATGTGGTGAATAAGAACTTATTTAATGGTGGAGATTTAATCAAAGTTGAAGATGAAATTATGAGTGTTTTGGCAGTTGGTGTGGGGACAGTTCAAAATAAATTATATGTATCCAGAGGTTTATTGGGTACGATATCGGGCATTCATACAATTGGAACTTATGTTTCAAAAGTTACTGGAAATTATAATATTGTTGAAAATACAATTCATTTCATCAATGCACCATTTGGGCAAATCCCAATATATGAATCTGATGAAGAAAATGTATTTAATTCAAGATTTAATGGTAGAGTTTTTCTAAGGGGAGGAGTTGAAAGCACATTCCAAGATACCTACAATCAAAATTATGTTTTCGATGATATATCTCCATCATTTACTGGATTGACTACGCAATTTACATTAAAATCAGATTTATCTAATATATCAGGATTTTCTACCTCGAATGCAATTATATTGGTTAATAATATTTTCCAATCTCCAAAGAAAACGTCTGGTATAGAACAAGAGAATCAATATTCTCTGTCTGAAGTTGCTGGTATTACTAGCATTTCTTTTGAAGGATCTACTTCAAGTAGTTACATTTATGATATTAATATAACGGATCTACCAAAAGGAGGAATTGTTCAATCTGTAGGATCAACTATATCTGGATACGGATATCAACCACTTATTTCTGCTGGGGGAACAGCAATAGTATCTTCGGCAGGAACTATACAATCAATTAGTATTGGAAATACTGGATCTGGATATAGAAAGAGTTTAAGTTATCAAATTACTACAAAAGTTTCATCTCCAATAGGTATAGGATCAACCAATATTTTCATCGATAATAGAAACAGTGTTTTTGGTATTATAAACACACTAAACACTGGAGCAAACTGTTCAATAAAAGTTGGCACTTATATTACGTCTGCAACAATTGTTTCAACATCTTCAACGTTTGTTAGAGTTGGACTTGGATCAACAAGTTCTTCTACAATTCCTACAGGGACACCGGTTACGATTAATATTACAAATCCACAAATTGGTATAGTTAATGTTAGTGTTGGCAATAGTTCAGTAGGAATAAATTCAATAACTCATGTTGGATTTGCAACTATTGGTAAAGGACATGTTTCTACTGCAGTTTCAATAACCAATCCGGGAGTTGGATATACATCTTCAAATAAACCATATGTAAAGATTGATGCGCCGCTGCCATACAATAATATTCCTTTAATTTATGATTCATCATCATCTGGAATTGGTACTGGAGCATTAATTAATATTGTTGTTGGGCAAGGATCTAGTGTAATTAGTTATGAAATTGTAAATTCGGGATTTGGATATAAGCAAGGAGATGTATTAACGATAGGTGTTGGGCAAACTGTTGGTATACCTACAAATACTTCACCATCTTCTTTTTCTAATTTTATTTTAGTTGTAGATACCACATATAACGATAGTTTTTCTGGATGGCATCTTGGTGAATTGCAACTTATAGATTCAATCAATAATCTGGTAGATGGATCAAGAAGAGTATTTCCAATTAAAATCAATGGACAACAAACATCAATAATATCTAAACCAGGATCTAATGTTGATATAGCACAAGTTCTTATTATCTTTGTAAATGATGTTTTACAAGTTCCAGCAGAAAGTTATACTTTTAATGGTGGAAGTATTTTTGAATTTGCAGAAGCTCCAAAAGTGGGTGATGATATTAAAATTATTTTCTACAAAGGAACTCCAAATATAGACGTTAAGTATGTTGATATACTAGAAACCGTAAAGGTAGGAGATATTGTTGATATTCAAGCAACGTCAAATGTTTTAGATGAGAATAGTAGATTAACAGAAGAAATAATCAGTAGTGATGCTATTTTTACTAATGCATATTTTGGTAAGGGAATTTCTGGTGATCCTACATTATTAAGGCCAATAAATCTTTGCAGACAAACAGAAGATAGATTTGTAAATGGAGAATATATTTCAAAAGACAGAATTTTATATGAACCATCTATTTTCCCAGTCACAAATATTATTTCGAACGTAAGCACATCTTCAACTACAATATTTGTAGAAAGTGTTAAAACATTCTTTGATAGTGCTAAAGAGTATGATCAAGACGGAACAGATAATATTCCACAAAAATCCATAAAAATCTTATCTCAAGATTCAATCGTTGCTGCTGCGGCAACTGCAATTGTTTCTTCTGCAGGAACTATTACCTCTGTGGTAATTTCGGATGGAGGAAATGGATACTCTATTGCTCCAACTGTAGTAATACAAAATCCAATTAGTATAGGAGAAACTGCTGCCGCTACAGCATTTTCTACTGTATCTGTTGGAGGAACTGTATCTTCAATAACTATCGTAAATTCTGGTACAGGGTATACGTCTTCAAATCCACCGCTTGTTATTATTGAGGCACCTGCGCCAACTTATGAAGACATTACGAATGTTTCTTATAGTGGTGATTTTGGAATAATTGTTGGTGTTGCTACTACGTCTATTGTTGGAGTAGCTTCGACTGGTATTGTGTTTGATTTATTTGTTCCAAAAACATCATTCCTTAGAAATTCATCAATTAGTGTTGGAGTTGCTACTACTGGAATTAGTGGTATAAAAACTGGTTATCTTTTTGTTGTCAGTAACTCTAACATTGGTAAGGGAGTAACTTCTCTAAATTCTTCTGGTTCGATTGTTGGAATTGGATCTACTTTCTTGGATAACATTTATAGTGTTGCAAGAGTTTCAATTGCACAAACATCAGTCCCTGGAATTGGAATTACTAACGTCTCTAGAGTTGTTGTCAGCGTTCAAAGTTATAATGGATTAACTGGAATTGGTTATAGTAGTTATTTTGGCGATTATTCTTGGGGATTAATTGATAATTTAACTAGAAAAAATCCTAAATCATTTACCAGTTATAATAAAGGATTAGTCGGAGTTTCTACTTCTCCGATAGTGATTCGCACAAACCCACTTAAATATATTGGGTATTCTACCACATAAATAACTAAAAAAAATAAAATGCCTGCAATTATAACAGATCAACTAAGAATATTGAATGCAAAAAACTTTGTTGCTTCGGCAACAACTTCAACAAATTCATATTATGTTTTTCTTGGTTTACCAAATGCAACTAGTTATAATGAAAATTGGGATGCAGATCCTCCCTCACCAAAAGACAATTTTAATGAGGAAAATGATTATTGGGACACAATGGTTGCTTTAAAAAAAGTAAAACCAGAAGATGTCAAACAAGTTATTAAAAAAGTTTCTTGGGCAAGTGGAACTACTTATGATATGTATCGTCATGATATAAGTAGAACAAATTTATCTCAACCTTCTGAGGCAACTTCATTATATGCAGCAAATTATTATGTAGTTAATAGTGAATATAAAGTCTACATTTGTATCCATAACGGAGCAGATCCAGAAAATACTGAAGGAAGGCCCTCAATCGATGAGCCCACATTTACTGATTTAGAACCAAAACCTGCAGGAACGAGCGGGGATGGTTACTTATGGAAATACTTATATACAATTTCTCCTGGAGATATTATTAAATTTGACGGATTAAATTATATGCCAGTCCCTGCCGATTGGGGATCAACTTCAGCAACTTCTATTATTCAAGCTAACGCAACTACAAGTGGACAATTAAAAAATATCGTTATAACTGGAAGAGGAGTAAACCTTGGAGATCCAGGAGTTTACACTAACGTTCCAATTAAAGGTGATGGAACTGGAGCAGAAGCAACAATTGTTATTGATGAAGATTCTAAAGTTGAATCTATTACTGTTTCTAATGGTGGATCTGGTTATACTTATGCAACTGTTGATATTCAATCAAGCGATATATCAACAAATGAAGAAGGATACTCTGCACCAACTTTTGATGTAATTATTCCCCCATACGGAGGACACGGATATGATATTTATAGAGAATTGGGAGCATATAATGTTTTAATTTATTCTAGAATAGAAAATGACTTAGAGAACCCAGATTTTATTGTTGGAAATCAAGTCGCTAGATTTGGAATTATAAAAAATCCATTGGCATATGACTCTGATCAAATTTTAACATCTGAAAAAGTTAGCGCAGTATCTGCAATCAAATTTACAGGAAATAATATTTCAGACATCAATTATCCATCAGATAGTATTATTAGACAAACTGTTTCAACTGGAACAACGGCAATTGGTAGAGTTGTTTCATATGACAAAAACACAGGTGTCTTAAAATATTGGCAAGACAGGACTCTTGTTGGATTTAATTCTGATGGAACACAGAATTCTAATCCTGGATATGGATTTAACCAAGTTTCTTTTGCAAGTTCAATTGGTGATGGAGGAAACTTAGTTATTACTGGAGAAGAAGCAGCATTACAAATTGATACAACTTTTGGCAGCACTTCTTCTCCAGGAATTAGTACCAATGGCATAAATAATAATGCGTCAAAAGTTTATTATTTGGGCCAACAATTCATACAAGGATTGGCCAGTCCAGAAGTTAAAAAACACTCTGGTGATTTAATTTATGTTGATAATCGATCTTCAATAACAAGATCACCAAATCAAAAAGAAGATATTAAAGTTATTTTGCAATTCTAAAGAATTATGGCCCAAAAGACTAATTTAAACGTTTCTCCTTACTATGATGATTTTAATCCAGATAATAATTATCATAGGGTTCTTTTTAAGCCAGGATATCCGGTTCAAGCTAGAGAATTAACTACTTTACAGTCTATTCTACAGCATCAAATTGAACAAAACGGAAGACATTTTTTTAAGGAAGGATCTGTTGTAATTCCCGGATCTATTAAAACTGATATTCCGGTTCCTTTAGTTAAAATTGAAGATACTTATAATGGAACTCCAGTATCTTTATATTTTGATAAACTAATTGGAAAAAAATTAAGAGGTTCTATTAGTGGCGTTTTAGCTGAAGTTGTTTTTATATTAAGTCAGGAAGAATCTGAACAAAATTCATATACTTTATATCTTAGATATTTACAGAATGGAGGAGTGAACTTCGAAAATACTGAATTTTCTGACGGAGAAACTTTATTACTTCAAAGTGATTTAACATATGGGAATTTAGGGTATACTATCCCAAGCGGAGAAGGAATTTGCTCAATAGTATCTTCAAATTCTAAAGGACTTGGTTCCATCGCTTTTGTTACAGAAGGTGTTTATTTTGTTCGCGGATTTTTTGTAGATGTAAAACCACAAAAAATCTTATTAGATCAATATGGTGTTGCACCATCATATAAAATAGGATTTAACATTAATGAAAGTGTTATCTCAGCAAATCAAGATTCTAATTTATATGATAACGCCAAAGGATTTTCAAATTATACCGCCCCTGGTGCGGATAGACTTAAAATTGAATTAGAACTTGCTAAAAGACCAATATCTTCGACTAACGGAGAAGATTTTTTTGAAGTTGTGCGAATTGATGGTGGTGTTTTAATTTTTAAAAAAGAAACAACACAATATAGTTTAATTAGAGATGAATTAGCTAGAAGAACATTCGATGAATCTGGCGATTTTTATGTAAAACCTTTCAATATTGCAGTTCTCGAAAGTTTTAATGATAGAATAAGTTCTGGTGGAGTATATTATGAAGGACAAACAACAGCAAGTGGACAAACACCTTCGGACGACTTAATGCTTTATAGCATAGGCCCAGGAAAGGCTTATGTAACTGGATATGATGTAGAAAAAATTTCATCTACAGAATTAACTATTCCAAAGGCAAGAACAACAAATACTGTAGAAAATGAAGTTATTCTTTATGAAGCGGGCGCGTCAATAATTGTTAATAATGGATATGGATCACCAGTTGTTGGAGTAGCAACAACTGCATATGTCGATTTAATGGACTCCAGGATTGGAGTTAGTTCACATGTAGCAGCTGGATCGACAATTGGTATTGCAAGAGTCTATGATTTTATTCCAGAGTCCGACTATGTTGATGATACAAGTAGATTAAATTTAAGACTTTTTGATATTCAAACTTTTACTACTGTTGGATTAACTACAAATATTACCCTGTCAACTCCAGCATTTATTAAGGGTAAAAAAAGTGAAGCAACCGGATATTTAAAGACTTCTGTTACAAACGATAGAACTTTAACATTATATGAAGTAACAGGTTCTTTCCTAGAAAACGAAGGATTTTACATTAATGGTATATTAGACGGAAGGTTGATTAATGAAATCCGCGACTATGATATAAGTGATGTAAAGTCAATTTATGCAAGATCAAACACAACTACTGGCATATCGACATTTAACGCCGATGTAGTTCTCAATGAAAAAACTCCCCTTGCTCCTCCCGGTAGTGTATTTAAAATTACTCGTCCAGTTTCTGGAGTTAGCACAGTATCTGTTGGATTAGATGTTGTTTTTACAAACATACTTAAATCTGGAGATATTATTTCTTACACTGGTGTCGGAACTGCTGCCGGATTAACTTCAGGAGATGTTGTTTATAACAGAGTTCAATCAGTTGCTGCTGATGGACTTTCATTTACTATTACTGGTATCACAACTGTTCCCGGCATCTGTGAAGGTTCAATAGCAACTCCAACCGTATTTTCTACACTACCTACAACTGGCGCTTTGGCTGGTATTGGATCAACGCAAGTAGGAGTTTTCCCATTCTTAACAGTACCAAATATAGTTAAACTCAATAGTTCCGTAAATGAATCTCAGTCATCTTTGATGACAAAACTTAAGTTTGATAATATATCAAATGTAAGTTTGGAATCGCAGGAAATATTGCAAAGAAGGCAATTTACAAACATTAGTTTTGCCTCAAACTTTATAACAGTAACTTTAACCGAACCTGATTTATATTTTGCATCTTTTGATGAGGATAGGTTTGTTATCCAATATTCTGATGGATCTATTGAACCGATGAGATCGGATAAGTATAACTTAGATACCACAGGAAAAATATTAACCTTCTACGGTTTAGGAAGAACTAGTGGAACGGCAAATGTCATCACTACGATAAAAAATGTAAACCCAAGTTTTAAACAAAAAATTCTGAATAAAGCATCCACTTTAGTGGTTAATTATTCAGAACTTCCAAGCTCTGGCATAGGCACAACAACATTAAACGATGGATTAACATATAGTTCTGTTTATGGGGTAAGAGTTCAGGATGAAGATATTTGTTTAAATGTACCAGATGTAGTTAAAGTACTTGCAATTTACGAATCATCTGATACATCAGATCCACAGTTACCAAAAATTACACTTACCGGAATTACAGGAACTACAAACACTAATCAAGATTTTGTAATAGGTGAGCAAATTCAAGGACAACAAACCAATGCTGTAGCACTTGTTGTGTCTAGAGCTTCTACAGATTCTTTAGAAATAGTTTATTTAACTGATAACACCTTTACTAAGGAAGAAATTGTTATTGGTAAGGAGTCTAATGTTCGGGCAACAATAACTTCAGTACAAATTACTTCGTCAAAAAATATATCTCAAAATTATTATCTTGATGATGGGCAGCGGCCTTCAATTT
>JACCDO010817536.1_pt1 | contig 26586 bp, 23 predicted proteins | sample 7446101 | NCBI WGS metagenome assembly JACCDO01 (sample SAMN15323440, study PRJNA562643) | freshwater metagenome | isolation source: river surface water | place: USA:Blue River Watershed | collected 2017-08-16 | reverse complement strand
GCACCTGTTACCCCTTGGGGACCTTGCGCACCTGTAGCACCTTGGGGACCTTGCGCACCTGTAGCACCTTGGGGACCTGTTACACCAATTGACGTATTTCCAGTAGAGTATTTTATATAGTATCGCATAACAATGTATGGTTGTAAATTATTAACATCAGTATTTGTTGTTGTATTATTTCCAACAGTTGTTGTTGCTGTAGACGATACTGAAGTAGATGCTGTTATACCTGTTGTAGTTGATGCCGCAACTGCTGGTCCTGAAACCGCACTAGCTGTATTTGCTTGTGGTGTAGGAGGAGTAAAAAAATTTATCGGTCCTCCTAATATATAGTCACCATATACAGAACGATTTGCTCCAACAGAACCACCATACACTAAAAGATGACTATGTCCAGGGTCAGTAATACTTGTTGTTGCTGTATTAGAAACGGTTGTGGTTGCACTATGTGTATGTGTAGGTAAATTATTTGCTACTAATGTGTTGCTGCTTGTTCCACCAGTTAATCCAATTGAATTAAAATTTGAATCTGTTGAATTATACCCAGATATGACTCTAGATTGAATATTTGGTAATGTAAATGTATTTATACCATCACCTATACCATATGTTGTTCCTATTACACTAAATAATTCGCTATATATTGTTCTTGATATATTTGAACCATCGCAAAGTAAATATGGTCCTGTTATTGTTGACGTTAACGGTCCAGACCAAGAAATTATAGTTCCTGCTGGTGCTCCATCAGATGGACCTGTGGCACCTTGTGCACCTGTTGCTCCTGTTACGCCTTGAGCACCTGTTACCCCTTGGGGACCTTGAAATCCTGTTACCCCAATGGGTCCTTGAGCACCTGTTGCTCCTGTGGTTCCTTGAGACCCTGTGGATCCTGTGGTTCCTTGGAATCCTTGAGCACCTGTTGCGCCTTGGGGACCTTGAAATCCTGTTACCCCAATGGGTCCTTGAGCACCTGTTGCGCCTTGAAATCCTTGAGCACCTGTTACTCCTATTAATCCGGTAGAACCTTGCACTCCTGTAGGTCCTAATTGTGTATACATGACTTGTTGAACAGTTACTATTACAGATGGGATAGCAGGAATTAATGGTGGACCTATAATGCTAGGAACCGCTACTAAACTAATTCCCGCATCGAGTGTGTACCATATTATTTCAATATTATCACCTGCTTGTAATGAAATCATATAATTCCAAGAAGCAACTGAAAAACTATTTTGATTATCTAATGTAATTCGTGTATTACTATCTGGTATAGTGATTCCATTTTTATTAAACCATATATAAATATAATTAACAGTTCCTCCACTTGTTGAATCCGCAATTTGTGCTGAAAATTGTATATTATAAACTCCTTGACTAGATACAGTTATTTGTGAATTTGAAACAATTGATATTCCATTTGTATTAGGATCAGTATTATTTAATGTCATTGCTGTTGGCGACGCTAATATTATAGTTTGACTAGTGTCAGACCAAAATGATCCCCAATATCCTAATGCTCCGCCAGCGCCGGTTCCGCCTATGGCGCCTTGAGCACCTGTTGTACCTTGAAATCCTTGTGCGCCTGTTATACCTTGGGGACCTTGAAATCCTGTTGCGCCTACAGCGCCTTGAAACCCTTGAAATCCTTGAGCGCCTGTTGTACCTTGAAATCCTTGAAATCCTTGAGATCCTGTTGCTCCTGTTGCGCCTTGAAATCCTTGAGCGCCTGTTGCGCCTTGAGCACCTGTTGCGCCTTGAGCACCTGTTACCCCTTGCGGACCCTTACAATCTACAAAACAATCACACGGATCTACTTCTCCTGTTCCACAATCTATACAAGGTTCTTCGCCACTGCCACCATCACAACTCGGGCAAGCAGTATAATAACCACCACAACTATTAGAACCGTTATATGGTCTGCCATTTATATTTGTTACAGTTAAATTTGTTACTGTAATATTTTCACTAGTAATATTTTTTGCGTTTATATTACCACTCATGTATATAAAAAGCAAACATATTTTAAATTAGTTAAAACATATATTAATTTAAAATTTATAAAAATTTAATTAGGAACAGGAAAAGGACGCTGACTCTTTTCTACTACTAAAGGTTCAGGCATAAATACTGGTCCCTTTTCATAAATATTGGTTGAATCTAACTTAGTTAATTCAGGAACAAAACATGGTGCGGGATTGACCAAATTAGTAGAGTTGATTCCTAATAAAAACGACTCAATATCAGGTGCGTTATATGACATTTTATTCCAAGGAATTTGCGCAGGCAATAAACCATTACCAGGTAATCTTGTATTATACGCAGCACCATATTGCGAGTTGGGATACAATGTATAATTCTCAAATTGCCTATATTCTCTTTGTTCTAAATTGTAATTGCCGGGTGTATTTCTATTGCGGGTAGACGCCATTTATATATATACTTTTTAAAAAAGTTTAAGCGAGACGAAAAGCAAAAACTTAATATACGCTTTTATAATGCTTTCTCCAAATTTTTTATATTTTTGTCTGAGATCTTACCAGTTTCAATAAATTCACTTACACAAATATGGGTTAAATACATATAATCAAATGAAAACAATAACATCAATCCTAATTCTTCGTTATTTTCCATATATTTGCCAATATTCATATGTTTTTTACTAACCTTAACCATACATTTTTTCAATTCAGCGCAATCCTTTATTTGTGTAGATAATTCCTTTAAAGCACTATTAATTTTCTTATCATTTTCATCATCATCATTTTCATAATCTATGTCAAGAATATTCAAAAATTCCTGACGATAAATTGTGTCCCGAATAAACATTTTTTCGTCGTCTGTAATATCATCCGTTTCTAAAAACACTTCAGGTGTGTTATACGTACATTCTACTTTTGTATTATACATTAACTAATTACTTGAATAATATTTAAATTATTTTTTATATACTTTAAAATTAAATATTATTTGATTTTCGCTTAAACATATTGGTTTGTGGTGTGCTTGGTGAAATAATCCTTATCACGTGTTAGTTCACGAGATGGGACACCACCACGGATCCAACCCTCAGACGCATCACTCTCTATCTTGGTAGAATTATCAATTCTATCTTTGACAGCAGGCAAAAGAGGAGTATGATGATACTTAATATAACTCTTCTCACTCAAATTATTGACACTGCGTTTGTTGACAAGTTGCTCACCTTGCTGTATTTGTGACTCCATAACGGGGTTAACAGCGCCACGTCCTAAAAAGGGAACAGTAGCGAAGGGTCTTTGGAATAAATCAATACGGGATTTAGGGTGTGTCTGAATAGTACCAATCTGGAGTTTTGATGAGTCGTCAATATTGCAACCACCAGCGCCAGAATTAAAACCACCATTGTACATTATACCAGGTTGTGTAGTCGCGAGTGCCTTAACATTTTTCATGGAACAATCAGAAGCAAAATAGTTTTGGGTCATATAATTACAAGAAGCAACATTCTGAATATCAGTTTGAGACTTATTACAATCATCTAAACCAATCCTACTTAGGTTTTGAAAGGTATAACTAGAAACGTTTGCCATTTATATAATTATAATACATATTATTTTTTCTAAACAAAATATTAATTGTTTTCACTTTCTAAATCCATATATCTATTTTTTCCTATGTTTTTTGCCTCTTTTAATTTTCATAGTTTTGTTATGTTTTACAAAAGCAATGGATTTATCTATATTTACATTTGCGTAAACATCAGGAGCATCTGTTAAATGAGGATATCTATGACTAACAAAGCATATTGCGCAAAAAACGGATCCATGCTCTTGAGTAACTTTAATGTCATCGTAAATAAAAATCTTTCCCGGATGAATTCTGTAACCAGTATCAGTAATATTATCCTTATACATTTTTGTTTCACCCTTAATATTTCCATATCCACGTCTTTTAATCATACCGGCAATAGAAATTATTAAACTATCTTCCGCTTCTTTTCTTGTTCCTGAACCTGAATACTCACAAGCGAAACCGCCTAGATACTTACCATTTGGGTCTATTATTGTTGTTGTCATAACTGCGGCACTAATATGTTCTCCTCTTTTGCCATTTGATTGCGCTTTAATTACTTCTAAAACCTCGCCCCAGTTTAATCTCTTTAATCCTTCTTCTCTTGTAATCTCTATTGCGCCAACAGGAATAACACTTGTGTATTCAATTACGTTGGTATTTTGTATCCCTGCGTCGTTTAACGCAGCGTCATATGATCCGGTTTCATACGGAAGACCTTCAGAACCAGCGTTAGATTCACCTTTTCCTTTTGTCATAAAATATTCATATGGTACTCTATTACCTAAAATAATAAATTTATCCATTTGTATTATATTTTTATTTTTATTTATTTGATTAACCAATTGTGTTAATAAATAAAAATTATGTTATAAATATGTATTTAAAATAATAATAAAAAAGAGAAAATAATTTGTTACGATTAATGCTATTAATATAGTGTGTATCGATAATTGTCTTGTACTCTGGCGATAGCTCCTTCCGCGGTGGATTCCTTACCAGAATATTTAAGATCATTATATAAAAACTGCGCAAAAGCACCTTGATCATTTGCTACTCGAGTATTTGGTGTACTATAAAACACTCTATTTGATTGGTCAAGTTCAAAGTTTTGCCAAAGGTCAGGATAAAGTTGTTTATTAGTATTTTTGATACCAGGATTCAACATTTGGACCGCCTTCTTAATATTTTTAGTAATATCTTCATCGACATCAACGTTAAACGCTGGTGGCGCGGATTTTCGTTCCGGATCGTCGTTAATTTGTGTCAACAAAACATTGCTAAATGGGTTTCTTTTATTTCCTTCCTTAAATTCATAATTCAATACTGTTTCGAGTGTAACAGGATTTGTAATACTTTTAGGTTTCTGTTTTAATACACTGAGAGAACTATTGTCACCAAAACCTTCCTTCACCATAGCACTAGTCAACTTTTGTTTTCGCATTTTAAATAGGACAAAAATAACTGCCAATGTTAAAAAACCAATTACTAAAATTCTCTGAGACATTGTTGAAACATATCCTAAAATAGTGATTAAAATAATTAATCGAGTAATTGCGTTTAATTTTTGTTCATAACACATTTCATTAGTAGGCCATAATTCAAAAATATATTCTTTATTAAATAATACGGTTGGGTCATTTGTCCAAAATTGAATTGACATTATTATATATATATAATCTTTTTTTAAAAAGTTTATCAAAAAGTATTACTTAATTTTTATTAATTGTTTTATAATAAAAATTAATATCGGTTAATAGGTTTATTTCTTGCCCTTCTTTTTCTTTTTATCTCCAGTTGTAGGAGTAGGTTTAGCGCCTCGAGGTGTTCTCTCTGCTTTCTCACCAGCACTAAATATTTTAAGAATCTCTTCTTCCGAAATAGTTGGTTCAGGGGCAACAGGAGTAGCGGGTGCCTCTGCTTTCGTACTTGCTTTGGCGCGCATTCGCTCCTTCATTTGCGCCATCTTCATTCTTTTATTCAATTGTGATCCCATAGCGGCAGTATTTACTTTTCCACCAAGACCACCTAAATTACCCATTCCCATTTTGTTCAACATGGATTGAATATTGCCCATACCTGGCATATCCTTCATTTTATTCATTAGTTCCGACGCTTCAGCAATGAGTTCGCTCTCTTTAATTTCTCCTGATTTAATTCTGGTATCCAATTTGTCTCCAACTGTCTTAACTAAACCCATAAGTTTTGTAGGATTTTTAATTAACTTTTGAAAAACATCTTTGACATCTGTAACATTTTCCATATCCATATTTAAACCCTCTGCGGTCTCCTCGGCAATTTCTTTCGCCAATTTGCCCAATTTGCCATCTAACATGCCCGTAATATGATCCTGAATATCGTTTGCGTTTGGCATACCATCCATATTAAAATTGCCGCCACCGTTTTCTCCATCATTACCACTCATATCAAATAACCCTTGCATTTGTGTTAAGGTTTCCTCCAATTTACTTTTAAACTCATCCTGATTAATTGCTTCAAACAATTTGGCGGAATCTCCAAACGCCTCCTTATTATTTAAAGAACTAACAATCGAAAACATTAGTAACTGCAAGTATTTCCAAATAGTGTCGCGTGTGGTTTGCGATAAATCAAATTGCCACAAACTTTTGAAGTGAATGTGTGGCAAAAATTCGGTATCACCTTCGTAATCTGCTTTAAATATATCCTCGTTTTTATATAAAATATCAAAGAATCTGGGTGGTAATTTTTTCTGGCAAAAAGAAAAGACCAATTTGGTACTTGTGATCTCGGACGCTTCTATTGCTTTGTTTCTCTCTTCTTCATTTTCAATATAGTCAAAAGAGGAAGAATCTTTCCACCATTTGCTGATTAATGAACTATATTCGGGGAACGTGGTTTTCAAATCACCAACAAAATCCTTAATAACTTTTGCGAACTCTTCGGGAACTTCTATTTCGGTTGACATATATTATTTATTAATTACTTATATTTAAATTAGTCTTTTAATAAATATATTATTTTTCAAAAAAGTTGCAAAAATCTTTGTCAAAGTGGAAAAAGTTCTTTAAGTTGTTTTGGCGATTTATTATATAAAATGCAATATTTTTCAAATTTCAAAGACTTTTTTGGAAAATCGATTTTTGGACATTTATTTTTGTCCATTTTTGAAAAATGAAAATACTTTTGGAAAATTAAAAACAGTGAAAAATTGAGTTTTTTGCTGAGACCATAAAAAAAATTAGCGTCTCATTCCAAAAAAAGTTTTTCAAATTTGTGATGATAAATTTTTTTTTCAAAATATTAATTATTTTAAAAATAATTTAGGCATTTTTTTTGTTCTATATATATAGAACAAATAGAATGGAAAAAGTATCAGAAAATGCCGAAAAATTCCTATGTGAAATATGTGACTTTGAATGCTGTAAAAAGAGTAACTATGAAAAACATATTTTAACTCAGAAACATAAAAATAGAACAAAATTGAACATTTTAGAACAAAAAAATGCCGAAAAATGCCAAATGTTTAGTTGTAAATTTTGTAATAAAATATATAACGCTCGAAATAGTCTTTGGTATCATGAAAAGAAATGTCAAATTGTAAATACATATACCGAACCAAATGTTAATGAAGATTTAAACAATATTGATATAACAGATTCCAATATAATTATACAATTAATAAAACAAAACGACGAATTTAAACACTTATTAATAGAGCAGAGCAAAGCAATGATCGAGCAAAACAAGACCATTATTGAGTTATCCAAAAATAGTTCAATTACTAATAATAATAACAATATTAATTCCCATAATAAGACTTTTAATTTGCAGTTCTTTTTAAATGAAACATGTAAGGATGCAATGAATATAATGGACTTTGTCGATTCAATAAAGTTACAATTGTGTGATTTGGAAAATGTCGGAAAATTAGGATTTATAGATGGTATTTCAAAAATAATTGTAAGTAACTTGAATTCGCTTGATGAAACAAAGAGACCTGTTCATTGTACTGATTCAAAGAGAGAAGTAATGTATGTAAAGGATCAAGATAAATGGGAAAAGGAAAATGAAAATAATCAAAAAATGAGAAAAGTAATTAAACATGTTACACACAAAAACTCAAAATTATTAAAGGAATATAAAGCAAAATATCCTGGTTGCGAGAAAAGCGATTCAAAGTATTCCAATGCTTATGATAAACTCATTATTGAAGCGATGGGAGGCAAAGGTGATAATGATATAGAAAAAGAGGATAAAATCATTCGAAACATTGCAAAAAATGTCACGATTGATAAATATAATTAATTTAATAACAAACATACATGTTATTAAATTATAATATAAACAATATATATTATAAAATGAGTTTCGAATATGAAGATGAAAATGAAGAACCTATATTTAATGCAATTGATGATCAAAATTTAGCACTTGTTCGTTCTATACTAGAAACAGACCCTAAACAGTTAAAAGCAGTTGACGCCGAAGGAAATACGCCTCTAACATTAGCGGCACATATCGCCAACTTGCAAATAATTAACCTTATTCTTGATCAACCAGGAGTTGATATAAATGAAACCGATGCTGGTGGAAATACACCATTATTTATAGCATCAATGTATAATTTCGCACCAGTAGTAAAACTACTTTTAGACCGTGGCGCCAGTATCAATAAAAAGAACAATAATGGAGATACACCTATTTCAATCGCACGCAAGCAATGGCATATGAATATAGTGAATATGTTGGAAAAAAGAATGCGTGTTATGACTGCGGTTACAGCAACAAATGAGTTATACAAAGGAAATGATGCTTTTTCTCATGATCCAACTCTTATAGAAGATATGAATAACTATATTGGTGGTAAAAAAAGAAGAAAATCAATTAAGAAAACTAAGAAAAATAATAAGAAAAAAGGCAAATTTTCTAGGAAAAGAAGACGGTAATTTACTCGCACATTGCGGATAACTTTGTCAAATTCTGAATGTACTTCATGGTTTTCGCCTGATTCTCAGGTGACATCTGTTTAATTGGTTCGCGCAATCGATTGATTGACTCCATAATTTTATCCGAATTTGACGCTGCTGATACATCACTAGCGTAATCCTTATTAATGAAAAAATCAATATTGCCTGCTTCAATCTCCGTCTTATATTTACCAACAACATATGCGTTCCAAATTTTCACAATCATTTTTGGATTTGCTTTTCTAACTGCTGAAAGAGCAGTTTTGGTTGCTAAAATATCAGGATCATTGGGAAAAACACTTTGAATATCAGAAACAAAGTCCATAAAATGGTCATTAAATGCGGTAAGAATATTAGTCATTTGTGTAAATAAATTAGATTTTTATTTTTAAATATATTTTTTTAATTATATTTAAAATATATTTTAATAATTCTAAAACTTCATAGGAGGTTTATTTCCAGTGATTTTCTGTAATTCAGAATCTCTCTGTTGTTGTAATTGTTCAATTGTTAAATCGCCGGATATTTTATTTGATCCCTTATAATCGTGATCATCTGACGGAGTCGATATTTTATCCGAATAATTCAAATCAACATAGTTGTGCATTTGACGCATACCTCCATTACCTTTCGCCTGTAATTCTTCAGCGCCTTGATCTAAGAAACTATATGCGTCCGAAACAATATCTCCAAATCCACCGCCACCAAATGAAAATGCCATAGGTTCCATATTATTTTGGGTCGCCTGTCTCACTGCAACCTCTTGTTTTGGTTTTAAGTGATTTAGAATCGCCTCACCATATAGCACTTGATAATTTTGGTTTAATAAAAGCAACGCTGGTACACGATTCACATTTTCAGGCATAATTATTTTTTGTCCATTTTCTAAAACAATAAAGGTTTTATTACTACTGTCCTTAACTCTTTTGTCTATGCAAATGAAATGTATATCTTTCTGAGGACCTGCTTTCGACAATGTTTGCAAAAGTTTATTTGAATGATCACAAAATTTGCTATAATATAAAATTGTACTCATTTATTCTATAATTAGTTAATCAAAATAAATATTTAACTCATTTTTTTATAATTAAAATTAAAATATTTTAAATTTAAATTTTTATTTTAGTTATAAAATCAATAAAAAAATTGATTTAAATTATACAATTTAAATATAAAGTATTATTAGATACTATGAATCCCCAAGTTGAACTAAATTCTAGACACAATGATGAAACACTTATGTTTACCTTAAGTGGAGTAAATGTAAGTTTGGCAAATGCTATTAGAAGAACAATTTTATCGGATATACCGTTAGTCGTATTCAAAACTACTCCCCATGAACAAAATAAGGCGAATATTATCGCTAATACAAGTCGCCTAAATAATGAGATTATAAAACAGCGTTTAAGTTGTATTCCAATTCATATCAAAGATGTTGAAAACTTCCCCTTGAAAAATTATCAATTGGAAGTAAATGTTGAAAACATAACAGATACTACTATGTATGTTACTACAAAGGATTTTGTCATTAATGACTTGGTTACAGGACAACCAATTAGTGAAGACAAAATTAGAGAAATATTCCCAGCAGATGATTATACTGGTTATTTTATTGATTTTGTAAGATTAAGACCGAAAATTTCAGAGGAGTTGCCGGGGGAGAAAATTCATTTGACTTGTGAATTATCGGTTGGCACTGCTAAAGAAGATGGTATGTTTAATGCGGTTTCGACGTGCTCATATGGTTTTACGGTAGATAGTGTTGTACAGGAGGCGACCTTGGAGAAACTTAAACAAACATGGAAGGACGAGGGTAAAAATGCGGAAGACATAGAGTTTGAAGCGAAAAATTGGAAATTGTTAGACGGAATGCGTATTACAAAGAAGGACAGTTTTGATTTTATAATTCAAACAATTGGTATTTATGACAATGTTGAATTAATACATAAGGCGTGCGAGATTTTGATTGATAAATTACAATATCAAGACACGTTGTTGGAAAAGGATGAATTATCAATTGAGAAGTCGCAAAACACGATGAGTAATTCGTATGATATTATTTTGGAGAATGAAGATTATACAATTGGAAAAGTAATTGAGTATATTATGTATACGAAATTTTACGAAACCAAAACATTAACATTTTGTGGTTTTAAGAAGATGCATCCTCACGATACTCACAGTATTATAAGAGTGGCGTACAAAGATCCGATTGATATGTCTACGATTAAGGGTAATTTAAAGGAGTGTATTGATGATGCGATACAAGTTTTCACAAAGGTTAAGAAAGAGTTCTTGAAGTTGGTTAAGAACTAAAATAAAAATTTCTATAAAGTTTTATTGTAATAATTATACTCATAAAATTAAATGTATAATTATTTTATTTTTATTTTATTTTTTAAACATTATTGTCAGCAGTAATAGTATCAATATTGCGCTTTCTCATTTGAAAATTCAAACAATACATCAAAAGTGATGGATGTAAATTATTTACATAGTTAATAACAGTTGTATTTGTTACAAACATTTTTTTCTCCCTTAATTCATCCATAAAAATCTTGTGAATGTTAAACATATGAGTTCTATACTGCTCAGAAAACTCTTTTAATGGTTTCTCCTTCTTAATGTAACATGACATATAATTTGCGAACAAAGTGCTGGTGAATAAATGTACTTGGTCTCTAAATGATGAAAAATCCTTCTTGTTTTCTGGATAAAACTTTAAAAAGTCCGATACCTTTCCCTCCTTTCTTAAGCATAAATATTGGTACTGTAACTTTGGTTGATTGCCTCTCAAATTACGCACTTGCTCATACACGGGATTTCTGATTTTCATACGTTCACCAGTAAGATTATTATACACAACAACACCCATTACGCTATACGACGTATTCATTGACGCATATTTTTCAATCAAATCGGTATAAGTGTTCCACTCATAAACTGCCGGGAATTTAATAGCAGCAGATCCCCAATTATAATTTTTCAAATCGGACATAGGGTATGATAATACCATTATATTGCCATCTACAATTCTAATATTATAAAGCGCTACTAAATACAAATCGGGTTTTTTAAATGGAACAACAATACGGTTATCAGGATGCTGTAAAACAAAACTGTAGCATAGGTCTTTATTCAATGAATCTAATGACAAATTAATCTCATTCATCGCTTCTAAAAACATAGTGCGAAATGTTTTTTGATTTGCGCCTTTAAAAAAACTGGATGTAGCGCCGACAGTATTTCTAGTGGAGATTTCCCAACCGCCTGTTAATCCAATGGAAGGGTCCCAAAAAGCGTTGACCATTGTACCTTCGACAAATTCTTGAGCAATTAAATGCTCGGTCTTTTCAGGGTTCATCTTAATAAATGTGTCAGATGGTATAGATTTAGGAGGAGCAAAACCAACAACATTATTTACACTATTTAAAATTACAGATCTACATAAACCATATGTAGGAATCATATCTAAACACAAATATTCTTTCAAATATCGGATAACGGAGTATTTTTGATTATTGGAGGTTCGACACTCAATTGGTTGTAGTTTTAGAATTTTGCTTTCGGTAATTGTGCCATTTACCAAATTATTGAAATCTGGCAATAAAGATAAGTTAAAAGGATTAATAACTGGAGTATTCATTATTTATTAAATATAATTAGCAAATTGTCTTTAAACTATAATTTAATTGATTTTTACTTAAGCATAAAAATTTCTATAATAAATATAGAAACAAATGTCTTCGGCAGAAAGTGAAAATATAAGCGAAAGTATACTTAAAGAAAAAGAGAAACACGAAATAGAACTACAATTAGGTGATGTAATCAATATATTAAATCCTAAAAATGAAAAACTAAACGACCAAACATTTATTATTGACTATATTGACAGAACAAAAATGTATTTAATAAATGTGGATAGTCTAGAAAAAACGCGATTGAAAATATCAGATGATGGTATTATTGGTGATGGAACAATTACACAGATTGCTATTTTGAGTAGGAGTGATACTCCTAGTTACGCAAGGCAAAATGATTTGACACCAGGTAAATGGATAGATATTCATTTTGCCGGGGAATTACCTGTTATAATAACAGGCGAGATTACTAATTTAGAGGAAGATATGATTGAAATAAGAACAGTTGATGGTGACACATTGTATATAAATTTTGATTATAAGGGTATTCCAGAGGATTTACCAATTAAGATTATAGAAATTAGAGAGAAACCCCAAGAACCAAAAAGGGTAGAAGTATCAGAAGAGGGAGAAATAGAACCTATTGAGGAATTAGAAAAAGAACGTGATATGATTCCAACAGAAAATATACAAATCGCAGTCCCTGTTCAAAATGTAAAGAATCAGTTGAGAGAGTTTATTTTACGCGCCGATCAGATTAAATTTGGCGACGAGGAATTGGGACCAATTGTTCAGTATGTAGATGTAGCATCTAACGTACAAAGATACAGTATTGAAGTCCAGTTGAGCGATTTATTGGATGAGTTATTATCTACGATTCCAAATGCGCAAAGGACACCTCGTGTTTTAAATAATATCCATATAACAATTGAAAGGTTTAAGCAACTAAGAGAGAAATTCTCTACATTTGATCAATATGGTGTTGTTGAATCGGCGTTAGTAAATGAATCCACATATAAACCATTAACACAATATTTTAAAAACTTTAAACAAAATTTATTATGGCTTTTACCAGTTGTCAAAAACATTAAAAAGATATATACAAATGAAGTTGCTGATGAAGATGAAAACAGTGATTTAATTTATCTTGATATTAATGAAGATGTAGATAAAATAAAAGCGTTAATTGATAATTATAGAGCAAATGATTTGCCAATTGATCAAAACAAATATTCTCTCTTATACAGTGAATTAAACTCATATTTTACACCGTTTAATTTGATTAATGAGGAATCAACAAGTGATTTATTAACCGAGAGAAATGTAGACAATGATTTGAACGTTATTATAGATAATTTGGAAGACATGTATTCATCTGTTTTTACAAATAATAATGTTAGATCAAGACGATTTGTTATACAGAAATACAATATGGGTTTAACAAGACTTGAAACATTAGATGCGACAGGCAGTCGTATACTAACAACGCGAGTTAAGATGACAAATCCGGATACAATGTCTATTCGATCTTTTATAACATTACCGGAATCAGTAATAAGGTTTTCAAAAATAAATCTGCCAGGGACAACATTATTAGATAGAGCAAACCTAAATCAGATATTTGTGGATTATTGGCAATTACTGAAGAAGAAGACAACAGTAAATAATGTGATTATTGAGAATTTAGATGGTGAGATTGAATTTAATGAAAACAATTTTGTAAATTCCATTAAAAATTATGTATTAAATCTCTCACCCGAAGACAGAAAGGAATTAACAAATGAGCAAATTTATATGCAGTTTGTGAAGACTATTATTCCTAAAACAAAGGTACTTTTTGATTTGATGAAAAAATATATAACAGGTAAACTATCGATAGTAGACGTAGTATCATATTTAGAACCATTTTTGGTATATACGGATGATTTGACTTATATGCAATATAAAGAAATCACAAAATTTATTGATGAGAAAATATCAGAATTTAATAAAAAATATGTTGAGCGTTCGCGTTTATTTCAATCATTGACAAAACATACAAAACCCAATATTATTTTCACAAATGCCTTTTCAGTAATATCAACAATAGAAAAAGACCAAAATTTGCGAAGTGATGTTTTTGACGCTTACGATATAATAATTGATGGTGACAAGTTAAGATACGAATATTCGGATTATACTAATTCTGAATTATTGAGAAAAATAATGTTGAAAGATTGTAGTAAATTATACACAACGGCAATAGCATTAGAAAGTATGCCTTTAATGTTTCCTAGTGAATATACCGCATTATTTGAAACGGAAAAGGATAAGATTAATAAAAAATATGAAGATGAACAAAAAAATGATAGTTGTGGGCCAATTATAATAGCGAAACAATATGTATCGCTTGATGAACTTGATCAGGATAATAATAAACATATTTATTTTGATAAGAAATACGATAAAACAAATTATAGTTTATTAGATAATTATGAAAAGGAAATAGTTCGTATGGAACCTGAAGACTTAAAATTACATATAACAAATGATTTAAAAAAGAAATTAAATTTAAGTGAAAAAGATGCGGACTATTTATCCAATACTTTATTGGATGGTCACAAAAAGGTTATGGATGGTCAATACGCTATTTTATATAAAAAGGATGTAATTCCAGACTATTATGTTCGCAAAGAAAACAAATGGGTATTAGATAATGAAATAGCGGAAAATATAAATATAAATACTACAGATTCGAGTATTCTTTGTGATTTACAAGAGAAATGTATAAATGTTACAAATAATAATAATGATGAGGACAAATGTATGAGTCTAGAGGCAGACGAACTTGGTATCCAAAATAAATTATTAAAGGATGTTTTAAATGAATTTGACGAGAAATATAGAGTGTCAAAAGATGAGTTTGAAGGAGTTATACAAGAAAAATTTCAATATTATATGTCTATTATAGGTGTATTAACTAGTATTGAAAATAATAATTTATTAAAGTATAATAATCAGAAATATAAGTTAGGCGCCAATATTGATGATGATGCGCCGATTAGACCAGTTTCACCATACGCTAGTTTATTAAGTCTTATATTGTCACAAAGTGATTTTACAAAAAAACAAATTGACATTATTCGTTTTGTGAATGCGTATGCTAGAGATCCACAAACAGAAAGTTTTGGTCCGTTAAATGTTAAAGAAAACGAACATTGGTGTTATTGTAAAAAATCCAATGTGCCTTTAATCCCAATGTTCAAGTATGATTTGGCAGGTTATTTTATTACTAGACCGGATGAATATCAAGATTTTGTTGACTCCTTAATTAGTCGCATTGGTAAATTAAGTGATGACGGTGATTGGTGGGTTGATGAAAATAGTGGTTGGCAAATTGTGAAAATAGACGATGATATCGAGGAAGGATATGAAGACGGTTTTAAGGTATCATCTCGAGGTATATTAGAAGATGAAGCAGGAAACAAGATTTTTTCATCTAAAACCAAAAATATTGTATATGACACATATGAAAACAAAACAATATCCAACATAGTGAATGCTTTATCTGTTGCAATGGGTATTAATATTGAATATCAAAAAGAATTTATTATCAACAGTGTTTTATCGGCGTTAAGTAGTACAATGGAATCGGAAGAGGAATATAAGCAAAAAATTAAAGAAATGGCGGAAAAGGGTAAAAAGATTCCATCATATGAGGATTTCTACAATACAGGTATTTTATATTACACATTAGGTATGTTTTTAATTGCGGTTCAAACATCGATACCATCTGTGAAAACAAGAAAGACTCATCCTGGTTGTGTGAGATCATTTAGTGGTCATCCATTTGAATGGGATGGTAATTTAAGTAGTCTTGAATATTTGGCGTGTGTCGCTTATGATATTCGTGAATCAGGAAAACCATGGAATGTTTTGAAAGGTAAAAAGACAGAGTTTATAGTGAACAAAATTAAGGGAGCAATTGATAATGTTTTAATACCGATGGTACCGGAGGTGGAGAGAAAATTCGATGAGAAAATGGATTACATTTTGGCGGGTAATGTGGAGAAAATATCAGAAGATCATGATATTACAAATTGGACACAATTTTTGCCACCATTAGTACCTTTTAAAATTAAACGTCTTGTGAACATTTCTGATGAGTTTAAGAGAGCGTTAATGAGTGATTTAAAATCAGGATCAGAGAACCAAAGAGAGAAATTGTTAGTCGTTGATTCAAAAATAATTCAGTTTTCTCTTGCGATTCAAGAGAAAATACAAGAATTGGTTAAAAGGAAGCATTTGTTATTAGCAAATGCAAATAATGAACCATACCTTGAAAATTCGTGTTGTGAAAGTAAGGAAGGTGAAAGCACTATTACGTATTTTACAAATCAAGACCCCGCTATAATGGAATACAATGAGATCGTGCAAAGATTGTCAAACATTATTCAAGATGTGACAAATTATTCAAAAAGTGGAATGTTGTACAGTATAGTGAATACAAAAAATAAGTATCCTCCAATTAGTCAAAATTTCGATGAAAAAACAATTTATTTGGCGTTTATTTATTTTTGTAAATTTAAATCATTAATACCAATACCAGATAATTTAATTCCTTTATGTACTGAAAAACCGGATTTAAGTTTAATAAGTGGAAATTTAAGTTTAGAGAAGATAATACAAAATTTGAAGGATGCTGGACGAAAATTCGATAATGAAGCGTTTTTAAGATTGTTACAGTTAATTGGTCGTAATAATATTATTCAAATGAATTTTGATACGCCATATGTGTCATCAATAACAAAATTATTGGCTGTAGTTGAAACAATACATGATGAGAATGATGAGGTTGTAGAGGGTTCACTTCGTAAATTGATAACCGAAGCGTTAGATACTTTTGATATAGCGTCGAGCGAAACGTCTCGTGAAATTAAGAACCTCAATGATTATTTAATAAGAAACAATGAAGAGATGATAGAAGATATAAAAGATTTTATAGATAAACATAAAGGTACAGACATCACTAAAAGTTCATTTAATAAGTTTACGAGAACAATTGATCAAATGTCGAAATGGAGTTGTGAAGGTTCAGTAAGAAACGTTGATATTAAAATATCAGATGATTGTTTGTATACTACTGTTAATTTTTATAAATCATTTATAGCAAACTTTGTCACTATTTTCCCAAATATGATCTTGAATAAGGTAGACTATGAAAATGTTACAATGCCCGCTTACTTGGGTCTCTCTAGACCACATTCAAACAAAATTAAAAAGCATATTAGTGATTATTATAAAAAGTTAAAGACGTTTTATGGTGTCCCTAGTATTTATAACATTTTAGAAAAAATACAGAAATCATCGAATAATTTAATGAAGTTATCAAAGGAAACACCTTGTTTTACTAGTATTAAATATGGCGAAAAGGTTTTGAAACCAGTTTTTGATGAGAGAACCAGTAGATTTTTATTTGAATACTATTTGTTAAGAGTAATTATAAATTATATAGATTTAACAGATGATGAAGATATGATTGTTACTGAAGATAAAAAGAAGACTAGTATAGAAGATGTATTTACTGTTGAGTATTTAGAGGATCAAGAGACAAGAGTAGATTTTGATGTAACTGCGCATGCGAAGAGAGATACTCAAATATTAAGTGGAAATAAAAAGGGATTAAAACAAAAGGTAGCGCAATTATTAGTGACATTCTTTGAAATTTTTGATAATCAAAAGGATGTTATAGATATTTCATATGAAGAAATTCTAGATAGGGTTTTTAAACTAAGGGAAGGAGAGAAAGATATGGTTACAGATAGACTCAAAAATCTTACAGACGAAGAAAGAGATGCGGATACAATTTTGAAAATCAACAAGTTGGGTGTTTGGAGTAAGGGTTTGCAAAAGGGTCTTACAACATATGTAAAAGAAACGTATGATGATGAGCGCGATTTTAGAGATGAGATGGATAAAATAGAAAAGAAACTTCGCAGTAAAAATAGGAATATTGGTGATGGTGACTTAGATCAAATGATAGATGATTATATTGAAGAACGAGATGTTGTAAATGATATTGAGAGAGAAGAATATGATATGACAAATATGGGAACAGATTATCAAGATGGTAATGATTATTATGAAGTTACTGAAGCAGGAGAAGAAATTGATTGGAGTGATGATTAATTAATTTAGAAAAAGAAATCAAAAAATCAAATAAATCAAAAAATCAAAGAAAATAATTTAGATTTAACGCCATTTTTTTAAAGATTGATATATATAAGTATGAACCGAAACTATATAAGAGAAAACGCACCATTATTTGCCATAGTTTTATTTTTGTTTATGTTTGTCTCAATTCAAATGATGAAACCGGCGTGCTTATATAATAAAGACGGAAGCATTCGCGAATTTGGTGTTGGATATAGAAATAAGACGATTATGCCAATCTGGTTGCTATCCTTGATTTTAGGAATATTAAGTTATTTGGTTGTAATGTATTATATCGCTAGTCCAAGGTTATTTTAAAATATTTTCTATAAAATATTTATTATTTGTAATTATAATAAATGTTTTTCTATTTATAATAAGTATTATATTAATTTGTTATGGTGTATGTAGTGCTAGTTGCCGCCGCCGCTGCTTGCTGCGCTGCTTCCTGTTGTTTTTGGAATTGGGCGTAATTTGCTTCCATAGTTTTTGGATTGCTAGCACAACCGCGTGTTGTTATCTTAAGTTGAACTCTAGATGTTAGCAAAATACCAGTGTATATATACCATAACGCTTCTCCAATAGTGTCTCGTGTAACAACTATATCAAACAATTGTTTTTTAATTTGTTGCGCATCATTTGATACTTCTACACCATTCTTAGTTTGATATATTTCTTTCTTTAATGGATTTAACAATTGCCAATAGTTTTCAAAATTACTAGGAACCATTTGATTAATTAATATGGATGTATTACCACAAATTTTAAGAATCAAATCGGTCGCCTGTTGCATTTCCTCCTTTGTTCCGCCGCCTACAAGGGTACCTTCAACAGGTGTAGCAGAAACAGGTTGTACATTTGCATTATTATTAGCGCTACTATTTAAAGTGTTATCAACACCTTGACTCGCCAATAATTTTACTAATAAATCATTTGCTTGAGATGATACGTAAAAATAACCAATTACATCCGAAAAAGCGCTTTTAAAACCAGGATATATAACTAAAACAATTATAACGACGCCAAAGATTAACATCCATGGTATAAATGTAAACGCACCGGAAGCGCCCATATTTTCACTAATACTGCCACCACACGTAGTGGTTATTATAGAAGCGTTTACCATAAACTGAACCATCATCACTAACAATAAATAAATACCTAAATACAAATAATTACTGCTTACAAAAGTAGTATATTTAGTTTGATCAGATACGATATCATATGTCAATGTGGGTTTAAGTGCCATATAATAAAATAAAGTTGTCAATAAAAATGTAACAATATTTAAATAAGAACTAGCCATATAGATAATATGTATAAATTAATTTATAAATTTAACTATAATTAATATGGATAACAATAATTTTAATCAGGATTTTGGATTTTCTAAACCAATACTTACTGAACCAGGAGTAAAATATTTTTTAGATCAATCACTTAAACAATGTCATATTGTTAAGAATAAATTTCATAATACTATAGTTAATGTAGGATTATTAATTGCATTTTTATTAGTTTTAGGATTAATACTTTTATACAAATATAAAGGTAGATTGACCGATATAGAAAAAGAGAAAAAAAATAAAGAAAAACAGCAATATATTTTGTCAAAAATTAAAAATTTACAAGAGGCGAAGAGGAAAGCACATCAGGAATTGATAACTGGGTTGCCCAATTGGGAAAATGATTATGACAATATTAATACAGGAAAAATTTATTAAAATAATAAATAATAAATAATAAATTAATGAATAAAAATAGAATAAAAATAGAATAATTATATATAATAATGATTAAAGATGATTTTGATGAAAATATAATTTTTGGAAATGAATCTCTTGAAAATAATAATGAGTCTATTGAAAACAATATTAATGAATATTATAGATTAAAAAGTAAGTATGATACTGATAATGAAAAAAATAAGAAAAAAATACTGAATAATAAAATGCTTAGTATCAAGGAGAAAAAAGCGGAATTCAAACAACTAAAACCTAAATGTGTTAATTGTGGAAAACCGGGTGGTACTACATTTGCTTCAGTTGTAAATAATGATACTATGGGTGGAAAATTTAGAGAACTACGCGCTTTTTGTAAAGCAGTTGAACCTTGTGGATTAAATATAAATATAGCAGTTGGTAATTTTGAGAACATAAATGACATATTGAAAATGATTGATGATGAAATTCATATAGCAAAAAATGAAATAATAAACGATAAAAATAAGTTGTTATTTGGGTTGATTACAACCGAACAGACTTTAGAAAATTTTGATATACAAAGATCTACTATAAAGGATTATACAGGTTTATTGGAAAAATATCTAGAAATTTATATTAAAATTACAGATAATCCAGAAACGAAGGAAAAGTTAAATGAGGAATTAGAAAAATCATATATATTGATACAACAAATCAAAACTGCTATGAAGAATTTTGATGAATCGAATGATATACAATTTGTGAGATCGGTAGGTAATATATATATAAATGAATTAAAACCTATATTGAAACAAATTATGCGATTAAAATACAAAGAAAATATGGTAATATTTGACGAAAGTGATAATACATATCATTTAATCCAAAAGAGTTACTCTATAAAAGATTTGGAAATGAATAGTGACAAATACGAAACAGTTGTTTTTGATACAAGTGTCCAACCTTCGTCACGTTCAGTGCGCGATGATCTTAAAAAACGCCGGTTGATTATTGATTCATCGTCTCCATCAGCGTCAGAAGAATCAGAATCTATATCTGATATTATTGGTAAACCAACAATTAATGAAGAGACAGGAACTGTTACTTGGTCAAACAAAAACTATCAAGGATTGTGGAATAAAATGAACGATGAATTGAAAACTGCTTTATTATCTGATACCGAATGGTTACAAGAGTTTATGGATAATTGTGTTAAAGCGAGACTTCAAGGTAAGTCTTGTGAGTTTAATAATCCAAGTAATTTAATTATTCCCCCACAATTGATAGAAGATGGAATGTATGATTTTGGTAACCAAGTTTATAATGATATATTTAATAAATTTGACGAATCATATAAAAATACTTTATTAACACTATTTTCAGAAAATGAGGAAGATGGTAGCAAAAATTATAGCATGTTGGAAAACACCTTAGCAGATATAGTTAAGAAACAATTAAAATTTGAGAGAGGTAATTTTTAATATAATAAATAAAAGTATAAAAACGTAGTGTAATAAAATATATAATGGATAAATTATCCAAAGATATTGTAAATCTAATATTAGAATATGATGGAAGAATTAAATATAGAAATGGGAAATATATAAACTGTATATCTAAAAATGATTATAGATATAATATATTATCGCAGTTAAAAATACCAACTCCTGTAGAATATACTATGAAGTATGATTGTAGTCATAAAGAACATTTTGAATATTCTATACAATTTAATGAAACGTGTTTTTTAAGTGTATGGAATGTAATATATAATCCACCAAATAAAGTCAAGTATTTTTTTTATAAGGATAAAAATGTATTTTATGAATGGGTTAGGACATAATTTATTTTATAAATATTTATAAAATATATATAAAATATATAAATGATATTAAATTATATTTCGTTACCAGTATTTCTAGTAAGTTTCGCTATTGGTATATTTTTTATTTACGTTTTAGGTCCTGAAATGAAAACAATATACATATATCCAAGTCCTGAAAATGTAGACAAGGTTTTATTTAAGGATAAAGCAGATAATTGTTTTTATTTTGATCAAGAAGAAGTGAAATGTCCAACAGATGAATCGCTAATTTCTTCTATACCTATACAAACTTAAATATTTAGCAATTATTTTAGTAATTATAAAAGTAATATAAATATATATGGGAATATATCTTGGAAAATTTGTTCATACAGAAACTGGTAGAATAATAATGTCTGTTTTGTTGGGTTTTGGGTTGGCATCTCTCTTTAGAGCTGTTTGTAAAGATAAAGATTGTTTGATTTTTCATGCGCCACCTTTAGATAATGTAAAAGACAAGATATATAAAACAGGTAATAAATGTTATAAATATACACCTGTAGCCACAAAATGTCTAGCAAATACCAAAACCGTTGACTTCGAATAAGTTTTTCGAAGATAAGTTTGCGTAATTATTATAATCAATCATTCTTTATAATAATTATGAGCGGCGATTCTACAAGTATTATGGATTTACCTACCGATCCTGTTGGAGGGGGAAATATCACACTTAACGCTTCAGAAAATGTAGTACAAAAACAAATGCAAATGCCTCAGCAGCAAATGCCTCAACAAATGCCTAACCAAGGTCAGACACCAAATTTTAGTCTAGACCAAACCACCATTAGTCAAATTGTGAGCGGACTTCAACAAGCAGCAACTGCTGGCGCAACACAATTGCCATCTAGAGATATTCCTATGAATACATCTGGACACAGCAATGATGCACAGATCCAACCAAATTATGTCCCAATGCATGAAAGGCAAGCAGATTATATTAAAGATTATGATCAAACATCTGATATGATTGAAAGTTATAATAGAAATGTGAACCGTAGTAATTCACTAGATGAAATGTACAATGAAATACAAACACCTGTACTACTTGCCGTACTATATTTCTTATTTCAGTTACCGTTTTTTAGACGTTTTTTATTTAGTTATTTTCCAGTTTTGTTTTCAAATGATGGAAATTTTAATATAAATGGTTTTCTTTTTTCAAGCGCTTTGTTTGGTATGATATTTTATTTTCTGAATAAAGTCTCAACACATTTTGGCGCATTTTAAATTATTCATATTTTACAACTTTTGTGTTAAAATGATTATATAATTTATATAATAATATATAAATTATATAAATGGTAAAAGTATGTGTTTTACAAGCAGATAATAGACCTTCATTACATTATTTATTAAAAACGCAAGAAATCAATAAAAGATTTTGTAATATTTTAGGTTATGACTATTTATTTTTAGAAATAGATAATAATAAATATGGTAATATTCATCCAGCAACAAAAAAAATAAACCTAATAAATGATTTTTTACAAACTTCAAAATGTGATATTTTGGTTTTTTTGGATAGCGACGCTTGGATACAAAATGGTTATTGGTTAAATGATATAATTAATAATTTAATTAATAATGATGAAAAACAAGGATGTTTTTCAAGAGACCCATATGTTAAAAAAAATACATTTATAAATAGTGGATCTTTTATAATTAAAAATACTGATTTTACAAAACAAATGTATAAAAATATACTTATAGATTTATACAATAATAATAAATGTCATAATACTTGGCCATACGATCAGTATTATATTAGTAAATATATATTTGAAAATAAAAATAACTTTGTCATCTTTATTCCAGATATATTGAATACACCATTTGGGAAAATATTGAGACATAATTGGTTAAAAAATGGTAAAATGTATGACGATATAGAAGTATTATCTTCTAATCTAAACAACAATGTATGTTTTGGTAAAACATGTTTTAATGAAAAAGATTATTATGATGAAAAAGAGTTTCCAAACATAATTGAAAATGGTTACGAATATTTTAATTAATTGTTAATTGTTAATTGTTAATTGTTAAAATATAAAATAATAACATTTAAAGATTTCCATATAATTATAACAATTAAAATAATTATATGGAAGATATACGAACAAATTATTTAAATATAATCAAAGTGAATATTATTAGTTTTTTTAAAACAGATAATATGATTATAGACTCTATTTTATCTGTTGTTGCTATGACCGTAATAGGTTATATTATTAATTATATTTATGACAATCGTATTGATAAATTCATATTCAATATATCACTTCAAAGCATTACAAATATTTTTTATAAAAAAAATACAATTATTTTGGAAGGTAAAAAATCTTCTACTACATCAGCATATTCACATACGTTAACCACATCATCTTCATATAGCGCTCGCTTTAAAGCAATGTGGAATTATATTATAAACAATATTGAAAAAAATAAGACGATTTATCAAATAAAAGAAACATCGAGCAATTACGATTCCACTGCCAAGTATAGAGAAGATAAAAAACATGAAGATATTTTTATAGTTTTTCAAAATAAGCATTTTTTAATCGATGATGATATTTATGTTCATTCTGAAATTGAAAAAGATGAGGGGAATCAAAAAGAGGAGAAAATTATTACAAAAACCGATACCATTACTTTACAAATTTATTCTTATAAGTATTCACTTGATTATTTAAAAAAATATATTGATAATATTACTAGTCAGCATCTTTCATCTATAAAAGATAGACGTACAAACAAAAAATTTATTTATGTTTTAGATAAAGTTAAAATAGATGATGAAGATACAAAATATGCGTCTTGGAGCGAATATATATTTGAAAGTACAAGGACATTTAAAAATATATTTTTTGATGGTAAACAAGATATCATTAACAAAATAGATTATTTTATAAGCAGAAAAGATTGGTATTATGAAAAAGGTATACCATATTCACTCGGTATTGGATTACATGGACCACCAGGAACTGGAAAAACGTCATTGATTAAAGCAATTGCAAATCATACTGGAAGACATATTGTTGTTATACCATTGAAAATAATTAAGACCAAACAACAATTAGAATATTATTTTTTCGAAGACACCTATAATTATGATAATGAAAAAAGGGCTATATCATTTGACAAGAAAATTATTGTGTTTGAGGATATTGATTGCATTGGAGATATTATTTTAGAAAGAAAAAATGAAAAAAATAAGACTAAGAATGCTACAAGTAATAATGCTTTACAAAGTTTAATTAAAACCGAGAACGACACTGTAAAAGTAAGTGATGTTTTACAAACAATTTGCGATATTAATGGTACTATGACTGGTGGCGCTATAAGTGGTGTTGAGCAACCGATAACACTTGATGATATTTTAAATTTGTGGGACGGTATTCGTGAAACACCTGGAAGAATGCTGATTATTACATCAAATCAGTATGAAAAATTGGATTCAGCGTTGACAAGACCTGGCAGAATAGATATTACGCATAAATTGGATAACGCTAGTCGCAATACTATAGCAGAGATTTACAATCATTTGTTTGAAAAAACTATTGACCCAAGTGTTCTAGAAAAAATTAACGAATATTTTTATTCACCTGCGGAACTAATCAATATTTATGTGACACATAAAGAACAAGATAAATTTATCGAAAGACTTTTACAAAATAAAAAATTAAATATTATTTAAAATATCTTGTAAATTATAAAAATACGTTATAAAACAAAAATATAAAATACCATATTTTATTACATATAAACATAAATGATAAATGAATATGTAATAAAATTAATTGATAATCTACCTGATGATTTAAAGAATTCGAAAACCCCAATAAGACTAGATGTGGTTTTAGATGGCGGTATTTTTAATGGCAGTTATTTGGTAGGTGCTTTATACTTTTTAAAAGAAATGGAAAAACGTAATTATATTGTAATCGAAAGGATATCAGGATGTAGTATTGGATCAGTCGTGGCATTTCTTTATTTTATTGATGCTTTGGATACAATGCCACAATTATATGATATTGTTAAAAATGAATTTAAAACAAAATATAAATTACCTACAATAAAAGAACTTAAACATCATTTAAAAGGTAAAATTCCTGATAATATTTGTGAAAAAGTAAATGATAAATTGTATATTTGTTATAATAATATTAAAAAAGGTAAAAAAAATGTAAAATCACAATACAAGGATATTGATGAAATAATGAATACAATTATAAAATCGTGTTTTATTCCTTATTTAATTGATGGGGAAATGCTTTATGAACAAGCGTATATAGACGGAATAAACCCATATATTTTTACATTAGAACCTAATAAAAAAATATTATATTTGGATCTTTTTGGTTATGACAAAATTGGTAATTTATTGAATGTTAAAAATGAGAAGACTAATTACCATAGGATTCTCTCTGGACTATTAGATATACATAATTTTTATATTAAACAATCAAATACACAAATGTGTAGTTATGTAAATGATTGGTCTTACTCAAACATAGGATTTAATTATATTAAAATATTGATTGAAAAACTAAGTATTTATTTGACATATTTTTTAATATATGTTAAAACTCAATTACCTATAGGATTTGAAACAACAGTTTTATATAAAATATTATCAAAAATAACACATGAAATTTTTATCATAATATTGGAAACTTATTGTTTATAAT
>JACCDO010877519.1_pt1 | contig 26588 bp, 22 predicted proteins | sample 7446101 | NCBI WGS metagenome assembly JACCDO01 (sample SAMN15323440, study PRJNA562643) | freshwater metagenome | isolation source: river surface water | place: USA:Blue River Watershed | collected 2017-08-16 | reverse complement strand
TTGTTATTTGAATTATTGTTATTTGAATTATTGTTATTTGAATTATTGTTATTTGAATTATTGTTATTTGAATTATTGTTATTTGAATTATTGTTATTTGAATTAATAGATGATAGCGTTATTGTGGAGGCCTCTGAAAGAGATTCATTCGCATTAGCCCGAATAGGAAGTTTTGTGCGGAAAGGCGCAACCATCGTTTTTACATTTTTATTATTGCTAACTCGCACAGAAATTTGACTTTTCTGTAGATTGTCAAAAAATTGAGAAAGAGCAGATTTAGTGTCTTTTATAGGTTGTATACCAGCCGTATCAATAAATCGTAGGCTGCCATCATCTAAAACCATGACATTTCCAAAACTAATATCTCCATGTGTTAGTCCATTTTGTAGCAAAAAATTTTCAATATCCATCATCTTTTTCAATGCGTTAACAATTGTAGAAGAAGGTTCATAGCTTGTTTTTTTAATAATGGGCCCATAATCCTCTTTTATAAGATCACCTAATGTTTGTGAACCAGCGTCTTTTTGATAAACAACTGTCACATCATTTGTTTTCAAAGGATCTTCTTCGCGAAAAACTTGTTCTGTAAAAGGTGTACATGTTTTAATGATTGAATTTTCAATATTTGCTTGTTTATCATTACCTTTACAGATATTTTCTGGTTTTATTGGACGAATAACATAGGATTCTTTGGGATCAATTTCTTCTAATTTTTTAAGCACATCTTCATTATATTCTTTTGGCAAATTTTTTTTTTGGATCAGCTTTGCAACAAATCCTTCTGGGATTTTACCATTTTTACATGGGATTGCGGGTCGATAAATGCAGCCTGAAGCCCCATGCCCTACTTTTTGTGGTGAAGATGACATTCTCTTTATTTTTGAGATTAATATCCACCACGAAGACGGAGAACTAAGTGAAGAGTAGATTCCTTCTGAATATTGTAATCAGACAATGTGCGATTATCTTCAAGCTGTTTACCAGCAAAGATTAAACGTTGTTGATCAGGAGGAATACCTTCTTTATCTTGAATTTTTTGTTTGATGTTTTCAATAGTATCGGAAGGTTCAACATCTAAAGTAATGGTCTTGCCAGTTAAAGTTTTAACGAAGATCTGCATCTCTATGGTTCTACCCTAGAAATTTCCCTTTAGCCTTTCAATTTTGGAAAGTGGAACGCCTGTTTATACGGAGGTGGCGCATACTCCATTACACGGGAAGTGGCGCGTAAAGGTCCATTATAGATCTGCTCGGGAAGTCGTTGAAAAAAGGATTTTTCTTTTTGGATAAGAGGTTCCGCTAAAGCATTCGTATCAGTAGTCCAACCAACAATTTGGCTTAGACGACTGGTAATATAGGTCAGTATACGGGCGTGTGTCATTTTCTACTTAGACCCTTTCCGTAGTGGAAGAACAAAGTAACAAATTTCCGTTGGCGTCAAACCATTCTAGTTTCGTGACCACCTTACCTGAAATTCCTGAAGGCCAAGTATCGGTGCTGCTTTCATTATGGAGCCCTGCTGTCTTTGGACAAGCTGTTTGTGTGCAAAGATCTTCCGTGCTAGGTGTAAAAGGAATACCATTTAAACTAAGTGAATACTTCGCAGTGCCTGCGTCTACTGTAACACCATCAGGGACAATGTAGGTAAACCAGTAATCGTAAGCTTCATTGGCAACAGGTGGTTCAGGACTAAAACTTTGTTCTTGGATTTGAAAGATACTTTTACCTGCTCCACAGTCTGTCACTGTAGAGATAGAGGATGAAAAGAGCGAAGCAAGGCCAAAGGCAATCAATATAAGAGACTTTACCATTTCTATACCTGGTCTAAACTTTTTCCACGATTCAACTTTAGGTAAATGGTCATCCCTGTATGTCGCAAAGGTCAATGGATTCACTATACTCCTCCATCAGCAGGTATTCAGCTATGGAGTCAAAGTCTTCTCTTACAAGTCGCATCCGTCTATGCGACAGCCATAAGTAGAGGAATAGATCCTGCTAAAAGTTCTGTGTTAGCCGAGTGTTTTGCTAACAAACAACTGTATGGTGTAGACTATAATCCACAAATAGAGGCCTCTTTAAAAAGCTTACTGATTTAAGGATCGCGAGGGAATAACATCATGGCCCATAAAACGCCAAAGAAAAGAAGAGAATGTCCAAAGAACCCATATGCCGTAGGACAACCACCCTCGGATGCGATGGTAACGAATCGTCCAAACAAACGTTGCGTCAGTTTGAAGGTTTCAGGATTCGCAATTAGGAAAAAGACAAGAGTAGAATAAAAAGAATATTTAGCCTTCAAGGCAGCATTGACTACGTGAACAGAACTTACTTCTCGAGAACCTTGGGGAGAGGGCATGGGCTACTATTCTTTACTTTATTCAGATAATCTCGGAGAACAATTAAAAAGGCGTAAAATAAAACAGCATAATTTAGATTGCTTAAAGGTGTTTTATCTTTTCCTGCTGGATCCTTCCATTGAAGATCAATCGTGGGTATGTCTCCTGTTTTTCCTTTGGGTAGGATAACATATCGAGAAAGAAGTTCAGTTGCTCCAACAGGTTTAAATTTTTCAAGAAGATGCTCATTACAGATTTGAAGGAATCCTTTACTCATAATGGCAGTTTGATCAGTTTTACTTTCCTTCTGATAAATACTCTTATGTTCATTAAAAAACACATTAAGTTTGGCTTCAAATTGCTTAATAAAATGAATAAATTTTATTTGTTTAGCTTCATCAATAGCTTTTCCTCCTTCATATTGTGTTGGATCTCCTTTATTTGATTTATATGCAATTCTTTTTAATTCAGTTAAATTGGAGGGGTCTTTCGTCATAGTCGTCATTAATAAAGAGAAAAATTCTAAGAAATATTTAATAGTTGCTGTTTCTTGTAAACCATACACAGCTGAGCAAGCTTTTCCTTCTTCACATAAGCAAACACACTGTTCTTTATCTTCTGGAAAAGCTTCCGCAAGGTTTTTAGCCTCCTGTGAGGGTCCTGTACAACTAGAAGTCGTTGTAGATTTTGCTCCACAACCAAAATCAGAATACAATCCGTTTAGAGTAATACTGGTGCGTTGATGTTTTCCACCATTAAATGTTTCTACAAGAATATCCTTAATGACTTTTGCGTGCGCATCTTCATTCACAAAATTCAGATTCCATAAAAATGTGGCCAATGTGATTAAATAGCAGTGGTTTAGGGATGGATCCACACTAATAGATCTTGGAACTGCTGTTCCTGTTTTTGAAGTAAGTGCTGTGACAATATCACGTAAGGATTTAGATTCATCCACATCATCACTGATGACTACTGGAGTATTCGTTCCAATAGACTCCGCGATATCTTTAATAGCATCCTTAAGTAATTCTTTTTGTTGATTTTCTTCTACATATCTGTTTGTCATACCAGTTAATTCTGCCTTAGCTTCATTAAAGATCGAAGCATACTGTTCTTTTGTTCGTTGAAGAGACTGTTCAAACATTTGTCTGTTTTTATCTAACGAGGCATCAAAATCGGCTTGTTTCGTTTTTAATTGTTGATCTTTTTGTTCTACAGTTTGTTCTAAGGTTTTGATTTGGCCCGACTGTGTTTCAATAGTTTCTTTTAATTTATTCGTTTCATTTGCGTGAATATACGGTAAAGTTTTCAAGGCTTTTGAGGTCATCACCAATTCCTTTCGTAACTTGGAAATAGTTTCGTCTTTCTCTTTACTTTGCTGTTCTTCTGTTTCTAATTTCTTGGCTAAAGCGTCTAGCTCAGACTTCTGTTGATTGGTTTCAAATTCCAATTCCGTCTTTTCCTTTCTCAAAGTTTCTAATTGTTGCGTTAGAGTGCCAACTTTTTGAACATCGCCACTGGAAGTCTCTTCTAAGGTTTTGATTTGGGCCAATAAACCAGCTTCTCGTGCGGCACAATCCGTGGCTTCCTTTACAGCCTGTTGTTTTTCTTTGGTAAGTTTCTCTAATTCTTGTTCTTTGGCTTCTAATTGAGAAGATTGTGTGCCTACTTTCGATGTTTGTGTATCTAAATTTGTCTGAATATCTAAAATAGCTTCACTCTTTTCTTGAACCAATTTTGTTTGCGTGTCTAGATCAGCTTTGACTTGGTTTAATTGTTCCTTTAATTTACTCATCTCTTCATTGTTTGTAGTCACTGCCTTTTCAGCATCCGAGACTTTCTGTGTTAGTTCAATAATCTGTAATTCTTTTTTGCCCATTAATTCTTTTTGCGTATTAAAATTCGCTTGGGCTGTTTCCAATTCGGCTATTTTTTCACGTAATTCATTTTCAGCCACCCCTTGTGCATCCTGCGCAGCAAGAACCGCTTTTTGTCTTTCATCAGCTAAAAGAGTAGCCTTATTGAGCTTGGCTTGATATTCCTCTTGTAATTTTAAGACACTGACTTCATTTTTGGCTTGTGTATCTTCTAATACACGGAGTCTTTCTTGTAATGTTTGATTTTCATCCTGCAAGGCTTGATTGTTCACAGTCAGACCATTTATTCGTGTATCCATATCTAAGGCTCTCGCATTATACTCATTGCGCAACGTGGTTAATTCGTCTACTTTTTTCTGAATTTCTTGTTGAGCACTTTGTTGTTGTTCCTTTAATTGGGCCACCATGGCCTCATTGCCCTTCATCAGTTCCAAAGTGGCTAATCCATCGGCCACTTGTTTATCTACACGTTGTTTTTCTAAACGAAGAGCTGCTAAGGCTTTATCACAATCTTGCGCACGTTTTTCCAAGGCCAATTTTTCATTCTTCAAGGTGGAAATCTCTTTTTGAAATTCCTGTAAACGTTCACGCAGACGATCGACTATGGTGACAGGGTCTGTAATACCTTTGATAGAAGCTAAAAAGGGATCGTTAGAAGGAAAACGCTTCAGAATATCTTGAATGAGCTTTTTCTTTTCCTCCTGAATTTTGGCGTCTACCGCAGCCTGCATAGTCTTCTCATCCATATTGGTAGATTCCAAAACTTTCGCGATAGATTCAGGAATAGGTGACCCCGTTTTCTTGTAGTCTTCCATAAATTTTCCAAAGTCTTTCAGAGGATTCTTTTCTAAGCGACCGATAAATCCTGGAGCAGTAGGATTCGTCTTTCGGTAAGCTTCCAGTGGATAGTGTCCCTGTAGAATAAAAAATACAAATTGTTTTAACAGTTCTTTCACACGCTCGTCATTTAGGTCTAATTCTAGATCTTGGTAGGCGATATCGCCAATATTGATACATTTCTGTTCATCCAAATATTTGTCTATAAATTTTTGAAGTTTATCTAAATGATTCAGATGTGTTCTGGCTAAGACAGTATCCGCACCTTGAATGTCTTTTTCTTTGCCACTCGTATTTAATTCTTCAATACGATTCAACAATTGTTCTTTATTTAAAATACCCATTTCATAAAGCTGTTGACGAAGTAATTTCGCACGGTGTAGTAAACTGGCCAAGACAAGATATTTCTCTCGTTCTCCACAAGGAGGATATGGATCAGCAGAGGTCGTTTCGCTTAAATCTCCTTCTAACACTTCCCCTGTGCTTGGATCACGCAATTCTTTAGAAAGTCCAGCAAACACTTGTCTCATTGTGCGCTTTAAGAGTTCAAAATCTTGCTCATCCAACTTATCGGGTCTATAGTATTTTTCAAACGGCACAATAATTTGTTCCGATTCTGAAAGACCAGTATCCACAAAGGAGACCTGCTCTCCTAGGATATTGACCAAATTAGGTTCATATTCACCCTTTGGTTTATCATATACCTCTTTGAGTTTTGATAAGCCCTGCTTCACAGACATCTACTTAAGGGGAGAATATAGATTGCCTAAAAACCAATCGCAGAGTGTATATAGAACAATGGAATCGGAACAAGCTGCTCCCCAAAAACTTTTTAATCCGTGGAATCCCAATAATAAAGTCATCCAAGAAGCCGATGTCCATCGTATACTTAAAAAATATGGCTGGAAAGGCAAACTCCAACGTGTAGATGTGTTTCAACAAGCTTGTGTTCACAAATCCTATGTGGATAGGTCGGATCAGTGGGCCCAAACGGGTGAGAAGTGGATCGTCGCTGAACGGCCTCCGAATTGTCTTCCTCTCAGAGAAGCAGACAATGAAGAGTTAGAATTCATTGGAGATGGATTCGTGGGCAACAATATTGGATTGTATTTGGCCAGACGTTACAAAGGCGAAGGGGAAGGATTCTTTACCCGTATTCGCACACGTATTGTGAATAACAATATGTTGGGTCGCTTAGCTACCAAGATAGGATTAGCTCCTTTCTTGATTATTAGTCGTCACGTAGAAAATGTGTGTAGTGGACGTGAGAATTTAGGTATTCTGGGTTCTATGTTTGAAGCGTGGTTAGGGGCTTTGTTTGAACACGACGATGACGGAAAAGGACGAGGAGATATGTCCGTGCGTAATTTTATTACTCAAGTAATTGAAGAACATATTGATTTTGTGGATATTATCACCGATGATACCAATTACAAGGACCAACTTCTCCGATGGTTCCAAGCCCAGTATCATCAACCACCCAGATACAAGGAAGTAGAAGTGGTGGGTCCCCCTCACGATCGGATCTTCACTATGGGAGTGATGGATCCCAATGGGGCTATTTTAGCGACAGCCACAGCCCGTAACAAGCAAGTGGCTGAGCAAGAAGCCAGTCGTATTGCTTTGGCTAAATTGAGTAGCACACCAGTAAATTGACGAACGCAATTTACTACGGAATGAAAGGAATCTGTATTTTAGGACATCCAGGTAGAAGGAATGTCGGGAAAAGCCCCTACTGAGAAAGGACCACAAGCACCTAAGGTCTTTAAACAAAGTAAATTTCCTGTCAAGTTGAAGCTTGAAAAAGTAGAACAACCTCAGGATGCCGCATTGACCATCATTACCAGTTCGCAACCTGCGAAACCTGAAGATCAGGGACCACCACCGCAATACAGCAATATCGCACAAGTATCGGGAATGTTTCGTTCCGCGAAGCCCAAAGCACCATTAGGTTCTGCTGCTCCCGGCTTGGATAAGCCAAAACCCGTCAAGAAAGAAAAACAAGAACGAAATCTTACACGAGCTTTAGCATTAAATTTTGATCGTGATGAAAACGAGGAAGAGGAAGAAGAAGATGAAACTGTTCCTACTCCTCCTCCTCTTCAAGTCGCACAACCCACAGTCAAAAAGACGGAAGCCGAACCCCAATTACCACCCATCGCGAAAGAATACTTGGGAATGACCAAACCTGCGAAAAAAGCATATGATGAAGCCTCCGTAAAAAAACGAATGACAACTTCCATCGCAAAAACTCTCATAGATCTGGGTGAACAATTGGAGGGATTAGATATCATTGATATTAATTTTGATACATTACAAGGAGTCACCGAAGAAAAGGTGGATGGTGTAACCAAGTATACCTTCGGTCAAAATTTTGAAGAAAATGCGAACGTCAATGAAGAAAAATTAGCCGCCTTAGACGATTTATTTGAAACCCTGCGTATTCGTATGGATAGTTTATCAGGAGAAGGGACCTTAGATAAGACGACAGGAAAAGAGCCCACCCAGTTATTAAAGGACTATGAAATGCTCAAAAAACTCATTGCGTTCGCTCCCAAGTTTGACGAGCAAAAGGAAAAGAAAAACACCAAGTTGCGTGAAGACGTCACCTATGATCTAATGACCCCTGAAATTGCCGACACGTTACTGGAAATAGAAGACACCTTAAGCAATTTAGAAGAATTTGGTCTGGGCTTTGAGACAATGACGGAAAAAGCACCAGCCGCTGCGGGCCAACCTTACGTCTACGAATTTGATGACGGTAATTCCTTCATTATTGTGGACGATTCAGAAGAAGAAAAAGCTAAAGTGGAAGCCCGTATTGCGCAATTGAATCCTCTGTTACCCAATGGTTCTAAACTTACTTTGTATACCATCACGGGTATGGGTAAGTTTGATGAAGCTGGCACACCTTTACAAAAAGATATAGAGTTCTTAAAAACCACTTTATTTAAATTAGCCAAGAACTTTAAAGCTAAAGGACCCAAAGTCGTGGCCACAGCCAAAGTCCAAGCCGAAGAAGAGGCCGTGAAAACACTGGAGGGAACAGCCTACCAGCCGCTGGCCGATCCTATTGAAAAAGAGATGAGCAAATCTCCTTACGAAGTCACTACCGACAGCAGCTACAAATCAGGAACATACAAAGATCGCACAGGTCAAGATGTTACACTCCCTCAACAGAAAGGATTTATTCCTTCCACAAGAAGAGCCTTTGGATATTTCATTTACGACAAATACCGTCGCTATATGTTAAAAGCCTTAGAGAAGTTGGATCCAAATGCCTGTATAGCCCTCGGTGGCACAGCGAATGCTGCGCAGATCTACGAATACCAAAAATTCGTTCGTGATTATGTTTCCTTTATGACTCCTTATCGTGGAGTGCTTGTCTATCACGGTTTGGGTTCGGGTAAGACGTGTACAGCCATTGCTGCTTCCGAAGCTCTTTTGTCGTCAGGAGGAAAAAAACGTATTATTGTGATGACTCCTTTTTCGTTACGTAAAAACTTTATTCAACAGATTACTTTCTGTGGATTTCGCCATTACCGCTTACTGAACTACTGGATTTCTCAAGAATACAAAGCTGCGGATGGTAAAAATGCTCTTTGGTTATTTGCGACTTCCGTAATGAAAATTCCTGAATCTTACTTGAGTAAACGTCGTGGAACACCGCTTCGTATTTGGATTCCTGATTTAAACAAACCGCAGAGCGAAGAAAACTATACCAAATTGGCCAGTAACGAACAACAAGAAATTCGTAACCAAATTTATGAAACTCTAGTGTATGATCCAGATAAGAAAAAAGACGGATTAATTTGGTTTATCAGCTATAATGGTATGCCTGCTTCCAAATTGCGCGATATTGCGTGCGAAAGACCAGACGCCTTTGACAATGCGGTGATCGTTATAGATGAGATTCACAATTTGGTGCGTCTGATGCAGGGAGTTATTGATCCTTATCTGAAGCGTATGTTTAAAGGAGAGGTAGACGCAGAGGTCAAAAGTGATCCCAAATATTTAGACGTGGAACAAATCACCTCGGAGAAATGGAAACCCAAATACTGTAAAAAGACAATGAATTATAAACGTGGGTATTTATTTTACCGTCTGTTACTTCAAGCCAAAAATACCAAGAATGTCGGATTGTCTGGAACACCGTTAATTAACTTTCCTGAAGAACTGGGTATCTTAGCCAACATTTTACACGGCTATAATTTCACCTATACTGCAACTCTTCCAAAAATCACCGAAGCGGATGGATACAAGAAACTAGAAAAAGGATTAAAAGATATGGCGGAAGGCACGGATCCAGCGAATTTCTGTCCCGATATTGACTTTTATGAAGTGAGCATTGACGATAAGAGCCGCACCATCCAATTTATGTTTACTTTCTTACCTGAAGGCTATCGTAAAATTCAAGGTCAGTTGGGTGTAGAACGTATTCCGTTTACCGAGAAGTTGGAAACCGTGGAAGAAAAACAGAAAAAAGTCAGCGATGGGATTACCAAAATATTAAAGACCATTAATTCCAAATTAGCGTATAGCGGTGGTTTCAAAGAAAGAGCAGAGCCTTTACTTCCTGTGATGGGTGAGCCCACGATTCCTGAACAAAAGACACTGGATGATTCTTTTAAAGGTAGATTTGTAGATAGTGATGGTGTCAGCATTGTAAATGAACAGATTTTAATGAAACGTTTGAGTGGTCTTATTTCGTATTACAAGGGGTCACGTAAGGATTTAATGCCTGAGGTGAAACCTGAAGATGATATTGTAGTGCGTGTCCCAATGTCTCTAGAACAACAGAAAAAATATATAGCTGTGCGCTTATCCGAGATTGATATTGAGAAACAGAAAGAAATGTCTAGACGTGGAGCTCCTGTAGAAGCCGCAGGTACACGTGGAGATGATGTGGAACTCAAGAAATTAGCATCCTCCCAAAATTATCGTATGGCCTCTCGTCAAGCGTGTAATTTTACATTTCCTGACGGCTTTACAAGACCAAGACCATTAACTGCGAAACAAATAAAGGAGGCAGATGAATTTGGAGCGCAAGTAGATGAACTCTTAGGAGACGATCAAGCCCAAGAACCCTCTGCCTTGGTTCAATCCGCAGAAGAAGAACAAGAAGCGACTCGTATTGCGCGTGAAGAAGCCGAAAAAGCCTTAGCGGAAGAAGAAGAAATCTCTGGTGCGCAGGAGGAAGAAGAAATAAAAGTCAAACGGGAAGAATTACGTGGACAAGCGGAAGGTGTTATCCAAGCCGCAGTGGAAGCTATTCGTCAGCGTTATGAACAAGAAAGACAAGGAGGTGTCGTGTTAGGCAAGGCGGAACAACCTCCTGAAGGATTAGGGGAAGAACAGAAACGTTGTTTGGCCAATATTTTACCTGGAGAACGATACCAAGCCGCTATTAATCGCGCAAAGAACTGTTTACTCACCTTAGGATTACCCAAACTTGCTCTTCAAGATCCCTCAGACACTTCCAAAAGTCCTTTGGGGCGTTGTAGCACGAAATACAAAGCCATCTTACAAAATATTCTAGCTCTTTCAGGCAGTAGTTTAGTCTATAGTCAATTCTTGGGTATGGAAGGTATCGGTATTTTCACGATTGCTATGCAGGCAAATGGGTTTGTGCCTATCAAGATTGTATCCAAAGAAGGTCAATTCGTATTTGATGAACAAAGTGAAGAATCTATTCGTAAAGGTCCAGGGGCGAAAGAAAATCGTTTTATTTTATTCACCGGTGGTGAAGATGAAAACATTCGTAAAATCAACATTGATTTGTTTAATGCGAAATTTTCGGAACTTCCTAGTAAACTCATTGAAGTCTTGCGTAGCTCAGGATTTACCGATGAGATTGGGAATAAATATGGTGAGCTCTGTAAAGTCTTCTGTATTACTGCAGCAGGTGCGGAAGGATTATCACTGAAAAACGTGCGTGGTGTTCACATTATGGAACCCTATTGGAATGATGTGCGTATGGCCCAGGTCAAAGGTCGTGCGGTTCGTATTTGTTCCCATCAAGAACTTCCTTTAAAGGAACGTAATGTAAAAATCTTTACCTATATTTCTATCTTTGATCCCTTAGCACAAGAAGCACGGGGGGATGCGAGTGATGCGGCTAACCAGTGGGCCATTCCCCAAGATATTTGGATGCGTGATTCATTACCCAGAGCGACTGCTGAAAGCTATGGACTGGTAGTATCCGCTACCAAGGGAGAATACGCGATGACCAGTGACGAACGTTTATATTTCATTAGTGAACGTAAGAAGAAATTAGTGGAAAACCTCGTGATTGTAATGAAGACAGCAGCTGCCGACTGCTTGCTCAATTACAAGGAGAACCGAGATGGAACCTTTATTTGTCGTTTGTTAGGAAATGAAGGTGATTTCTTATATCATCCTAATTTACAACGCGACATTGAAACCAGTAAACACGATGAGATTGGAAATATGTTTGTCGTGCCTCCAGCGGAAGTGGCCAAGGTCAAGGAAGCGGAAGCTAAGCTGAGTTTTGAAGAAGAAAAGAAAGAAGAAGAAACTGTGATTGCTCCTGTAGGTGCGGAGACAACACAACAAGAACAAGCCGCTGTGGCCGAAACTGCGCAGGTCTTGACTGCGGAAGCCACACAACCCAAAGTGGAAGCTCCTCCGAAACCTCCTGCCAAACCTGCTGAGGCAGCCCAAGAAAAACGTATAACGTATAAAGTAAAAATCTCGGACAAAGTCTACACAGTCGCTGCGAAACCTTCAGAATTGGCTAGCGCACCTCAAGAGAATAAAGTCTTCTATATATACGAAGCTGCGGATACCCAATTTGCGACACCGAAAGGGACAGTCAAAGCTCAACTCAAAGATGGCAAATGGTTGCCCGTGGGTGGCACTGCGAAGTTCACCTAAGCAGTTAAGAGGGTTTCTTGACGACCCACTGCGGTGCCTTGCTCAGCAAGAGGTGGATCGGCCCACCACGTTTTTCCTTTGTGAGCCAGTGTCTGAATATTCAGTTCCCAATCTAGACATTCACGAAACGGAAATAGGGTCGTCAAAATTTTTTCTAAATAACTCACTTGAAACATCATAGAATCCGTACAACGAAATACGAATTGGTGAGGAGGAGTATACGCTTTTGTTGGCGCAAACATACTGGGATTACATTTCTCTGGACGTGTGCGTGCTCCTTCTCCCAAACTGACATAGTCCCATTCTTTGTCTTTGAGATCCTCTAATAAATCGCGTAAACGAGAAACGAAATCCTCACGAAGCCAAGTATCCGATTCAAAAATAAGGACTTTCTTATATTTTTGATCAATGGCTATGCGTGCGGCCACAGCAAAATTTAGAATCAGTGAGATTTCACCTTTCGACAAACAGCGTGCCTTGAAAGTAAAGACAGGAACCCCTTGACGACAGTAAGGATCATAGACCTGGAAAATCTGTTGACTCGTTAATTCGGATCCCCATGTGGGAGCCACACATAAGAGTTTCTCTTCAGGAATACCACGCGATACAAAATGAGGTATTAGACGTTCAAAACGATCTTTTTCCTTCTGCTGATGTACAAGGAGAAAGACCCTATCAATTTCAGAGGGCCACGAAACGCTCATTGCTTTTCATAAAGAGTTTGTCTTAGGTTCTATGGAGCATTCGTTTTATAAGGATGGTTACCAGGTAAATTGCCTGACAATCCCCATTTATGAGCCAAATATCCTTCTAATTTTTGACGTCTATCGGTAGCTAAACTTTGGTTATAGATAAGCACTTCGTAGACGATACCTTTGTAATAAACACTAAGAGCGGGTAATCCACCCAAGACTGGATTGTTCCAACTGCTCAAGTTAGATGTTTTATTGTCTCCACCTACAAGGCTGCCATTGATATACATTTTTCTTCCTGTAGTATTCTTTTCAAACATCCAAATACGAGCAGGTTCCAAAGAAGTTTGATAGGAAGGAATAGTGACATCAAAATCATTTGCCCAGAAAGCCATCGTAGCCACAGTATTATAACGATACCCTAAGACTAAGTTTGTATTTTGATTGGTAGAGGAACCTCCAATAAAGTAGTTATTTAAGTTAGAAGTTTTTCGTTTTTCCACGATAAACACAGTAAAATTTCCTGCTACCGCACTATACAGACTTCCTAAATTCAAATAACTACTAAAACCATCAAACTCAATACCAGGATAAGCTTCTTGCTTATATAAGGGTCTGTTGACAATACTTGTCTGAATGCTATTATTATTTTTACCACTCTTATCATTCCAATTACGCACACGATTATTTTGATCAATAGTTAAAGAACCACCATCTTTTGCATCAATCCATAATTGAAGAGGTTGTCCACCAAGAGCAAATTGCTGATCGACAGCGTCTAAATTGAGTGGACTAAACGTCACACTATTTACCGATACACCTAAGAAATTGTTAATGGCTTTGCGCTGTTCAATAGGATCAGTGCTATTGATTTTGGTGCGCATCTGATCTACCGCATTACGAAATTGTCCCCAAGTGCTAATGGTGCCCAGTTCAGGTTTCAAGGTTTTATTCGTTGGATACAACAAACCAGCAGGTTTCCCATTTTTCTCTTGCCAATAGGCTTGCATACATTTTAACTCTACTCCTCCAATACTTGTGCTATCAGTAAGATCTGAACAAAAATCATAATCATCAAAGGTGCCTGATTTGATACAAAGATCTTCAGCAGCGACTTTGACAAGAGGATCTTGAGCCGTTTGAGTGTAGGTCTGAAGTTTTTGAATTTCACGCGTAGCCATATCCCAGCTGCCCAGCTCTTTATTGAACAAGTTTTCCGTGATTTTATTATCTCCTTGTCTAGATTGATAAGTCAAGAAAGAAGGTTGTGTTTGGAGATACTGACTAAAGGTCGTGCCAGTAGGATTAGCGGATTCAATTGCCTGATACAAGGTGCCATCGGTCGCGCAGCCATTGGTTTTAATGGCTTGTAAGAGACAATCACGAGACAAGGAAGGATTGTTTCCAGGACGCATACAGTCCGTAAGAAAAGTAGTATTGGTATTGGCCATAGAAGCTGCGGATGTTTGTGAAGTTTGTGGAATATTGGCAGGATTGGTAATAATACTGTTGGCGGCACACGTGTATCCTTGAAGAGGATTTCCAGCGGAGTCCACTTGAATATAAGAATTGGTTTGTGCGCAATAGGCTGTATTGGCGAATTGGGATTGCGCAGCTGTAAGTCCACTTGCTGATACAGGAAGTGTCGCCACGAAATCTCTTGTGTGACGATCTAGTGCTTTCTTAAGGTCCCAAATCCATTCGACTCCGTTTCCTAAAGGATCGGCCTGTGGATTCAGTGGACCATTGATGGTGCCCAAAGCACCTTGTGAGACTAAAGGTGCTCCTCCTTCCGGGGACTTTTTGTATCTCCATCCACAACGAACAGGCAATGTTCCCTGTGTTTGTTGACTCGCAATAAGTCCAGGTAAACTCGCCGCCCCCGTGTATCCACGACAAGCAGTTTCTTCTGAAGTTGTATCTCCTTGCCCTCTTAACAATTGACTAAGACCCAACGCTGAAAACTTATTGGAAACACTTTCCGTATAAGGATCGTAGCGGTCAAATTGAGAAAGGGTATCATTGGTGATACCAAGACTTAAATTGCCTTTCATTTGATCTGGAAGAAACCGATTCGGTTCCACTTCTCTGTAACGAATCTGTTGCTGGCTGTAAAAATCGGATTGAACTTCTGGATTTGTAAAGGCTTCACGTAGAGATGCCATACTTCTAGTAGTTCTCAGGTTTAATTCTCTGAAGGTTTATATGCGAAGCGTAATGATAAATCGGATCTCCAATTGGCTTCATCGTTTAAACGATAATAAAAGTTACAGACAGCGGAACCTCCCCATTCGTAGAAACGAAGTTCAAAGGGATAGATTCCTGCAGTTGGAATCTGAATGGCTGTAGAATAATCCCAGACAGCACCGTGAAGGTTCCAACGGCTAATGCGTTGAACACCATTAAATTCTACATATATACCGTCATCAGATATGGTAGCCAAATAGAGTGTTTCCGCTCCAGGAGAAATATAGTAGCCTTTGGCGACCACAGCGGATCGATCGTAACGCGCAATGTTCCAGTCGTTAAATTCAATACGCGCATAGGCTTGGGGAGATCGGAGCTGGCCACCCCATCCACGGTTTCCTGGGACAATATCTGGATCTCCCACTTGAATATCGTAAAATTTTATGTAAAGACCAGCAGTATATCCCGTCGGAAAGGTTGTCGCAACAGCAGCAGGTAAAGAATCTTTACAAGTAGAATCCGCACCTGATTGTAAAAAGGAGACATCTTCTCTTATATTGGAATTCAAGAGACGAGTCGTAATCACATTCTGATTACTATCTAACAGTTGAAGACGAATTCCATTTTTTCTATAGCCTAGTGTGGTAGGATTTCCACGGGTAATATAAATAACCTTGGTAATATCGGTGGGTGTTCCCAGATTCAGAAGAAATTGAGAAGTGCCACCAGCATTTTGGGCAATATAGAAATTTTGACCCTTCGCATAAATATCACCATCAATCGCAAACGAAGCATCGTGGGTTCCAAATCCGTGAGGAGCCATAGAGGGACTTGTGCCTTGGGTGGATTTTCCTGGAGCGACATTTTGACCATCCTTACTGATAACGGCCAATTGCGAGATTTCAATATAGGCTTCGTTTTGTGGAGCAGTCAGAGAGGGTAAAATACGCACATATTGAGCAATCACACCACAAGGATTGGTAATGCGCGTAGGATTTCCTGTGACCACTGCGGGTAGGTTTTGAAGATTAGATCCAAAACAATTTTGAATGGCCGCTTTACGATCTGGATCAGTATTCGCATTTCGTAACACATTGGTAGCTAAATTCAATTGATCCGTCAAATACTGTTTAATAGCCTCTACACCAATCTTTCCTTGGTATCCTGTATCGGCAATACGAATCAATGTTTGTTTTCCTGATGGATTGGTATCAGGGTTCAATTGACCTTCAGGTAAACAATAAATATTCTTAATTTCTTTCTGATCGTTGCGATAAATGCTGAGATTGGAGTAAGTAGGTCCAACACGGGGAGGATTAGCCGTCTCACTCGCACCACGATTATGATATAAGAAAGATAAACATTGGTTAGCTTGGTTGGCAAGAAGAGGATTTGTTCCTTGGATCGCACTACCAAAGGTTAAACTACCTTGACGCAAAATGAAAGGATCACAAGGAGTTTGGATTTGTCTTCCTGAGCAGAGTTTTGTGGAGTCCGCATCAATCATATCCTGAGCAACAATGCCTTGTATGGTGGCTGAAATCTGACTAATGCTTTGTGCAGTGCCATTTTTTGTATTCAAACTCTGAGGATTTTTGAACAAATCTCCAGCATTGGTACATCCCAAATCCAAGATACGTTGACGTAAGCAAGCATCGTTGTATTTGCCAGGACCGGATCCTTTCGCGTAACAAGGTTGGTCAGTAGAAAAAGCAGTGACAGAAGAAGCTTTGGTTTGGAAAGGACCGTCCAAACAGTCCATGGCGGAAAACTCACTCGGTTGGACAAAGGTGAAGGGTAACGATCCACGCAGACGCATAGAGGTTTTTCCCGCACCCGCACGCATAGCGGTCACATCCAGGCCCACTTCGGAGAAATTGTAAAAAATAGATTTGCTAGGTGTAGATCCTGTATTGTCATCAATCGTCACTAAAAGATTCAATGGCATTACAAATGTTCCATTACGTGGTGTTTGGGATTTCAGATATCCATATACATTGGCCGTTTGACTGGTGGTCCCCGTGACATTGAGACTAAAGGAATCGCCTTCTTTAGCGCCTGTCAATTCCATGGTTACACTGGCGGAATCCGATAAGGTTTTGGTTCCTACTGAAGCGCCTTTGATACGTAAATCCACATTTCCTGTGCCTCTTAAGACAAAAAAGACAGGAAAGACTTGTGCGTTGGGTCCGACCGAGGAATAGACACCATCCGATTCAAAACATAAACCACAGTTATCCGATCCTCCAATCGTTTTATTGGTCAAACACGCTTGACGCGATTTATAAAGATCTAGATCTTTGGCGGTCACAGCAAAAGAGGGTGTATTGGGTGCGCCATCGCAAGATCCAATAGCAGGACCTATACGAGGGTAGGCCCAACCTTTCTCGCTTTGCTCAGTGAGAGCGGCTTCTCGTTGGGTAGGATCGACTACCATTCCTTGAGTAGTGCGAAAGCGTTTTCCTTCTTCATCTACACCACTTGTAATACAGACTCCGCAAACTTCATCAAACTTCCATTGACCATCCGCACTGACAGCTCCTTGTTTCTTTACGCTTCCATCTGTATTATAAAGAGTGAAAGGACTACTCTGTTTTCCTGTATCGCGGCAAAATTTCATTGCGCCATACAACGATTTGTTGGAATCCGAGCGAGCTTGAAATTGGTTTTCAAACTTTTTCAGAACCAGCGTTTGGGCAGAATCTGGACTGTATTCGGCAGAAAAACTTCCCAAGGCGCTATCCACAAGATTTTTCTGATCTTGAACGGTAGATTGAGGAGATCCCACCGGAATAATGCTATTTGTTATAGGATTGATGAGTCCAGAAAACATATTGTAACGTGACTGACTTTCCGCCACCGAGTTTTGATACCCTGTATTAGTGTCAGGAAGAGCTTCAAAAGACTCTTCTGTTTTTTTCTTGAGCCGTAAACCAGCAAGACTTGTGAGAACAACTCCTGTTAATGCTGCGAGTCCTGTAAGAGGATCCATCTACTACCCTGAAATATATATAATCTGAGAGAGGTTTTCCAAACTCAATCAGAGGATTTTAGTATCTTAAGCAGTGGATCCAAAGCCAATATTATCAGGACGTAAACGAGTTGTAGGATCAACATCACGAGTAATCACACGGAAGACAAGTGTAGTTTGGTGACTCAAGTTAATTAATCTGCCTGTAGCACCATCTGATGTTCCTAAAGTATCTAAGAAGGTGTTATTCGCAGTAGATCCTAATTTACCGAAGGTGTCTACAGATGTGCTTCCTGTAGTAGGATCTACCATTTTAGAACGGATAATAATGTAGTTGGCGTAGCCCACATTGTTTTGACCGTCTACGAAGGTTAAAGCAGGAGATTCATAAGCAATCTGAACAACTAAGTGACCCTCAGGACGTTGTAAGAAAGTGAGTAAGTCATCGCGCGCACCAGCGTTACCTGAAAAGGAAGAAGGGAAAGATAAATTCTTGAATTGAACACGATCTCCTTGGTTGACCTGGAAACGACTGAACCAAGTGGAGGTATTAATCCAGATATAGAGACCAGAGGACAGCGCATAGGTGGTGCTAGCAATCGTTTTTACTCCACCTGTGGCGGTAGTCAACCAATAGGAAGAAACTATCGCATTAACATCTAATGTGTCTAAGGTATCACTCACCAAACATCCATCAGGACGTTGAATAGAAATTGTCATCTTTCGTAAAGTGGAGAGAGGAGTAGGTGTATAGACTTTCTGACATTTCAAAAACTTAGGAATCATTGCTAAGAAACCTCCTTTGGAAGCCGCATTGTTATCGGTCACCCAGTTCGCATCATACTGGAGTGAAGCAAAGGCTTGGTTTAAGAAAGTATCTGTTCCAAAATTATTGGTGTCCAATTCGGGAATATAGACATTCAAGTAAGGGAAACTCAAAATATTAATATTTAAGGATGTGCTGTAAGCAGGTCCAGCAGCAGCAGTTTGAATAATATCAATTCCTTCAATCGGTAAGATAGTCTTGACCAGTTCAATACGAGTAATGTTTTTGAACTTCACGCTGGCGGTAGGCGCAAAGGTTTGACCAGGACCATTGTTGGCAGGGTCAAAGTTTACTGTGAAATTATAGCGATTCTGGTTTTTATTAGCTACCCAATCACGATCAGCACTGTAGACAAATAAGTTGTATTCGTTTTCCTTGTAAGATAAAACGTCTTCCTGGCGAATTAACACATCCGCTTGCTGAGGAGCTTTGACACGGGGAGCAGTAGGCAAGGCTAAGGTCATATTCGCATCACCGAGCCCACTCCAGGTGGGTGAGCTGCTGAGCGCTTGGCGTGCCGCCGAGCTGTCACCGAGCCCAGATGTGCTATTGTTTAAGATAGCTTCCAAAGGTGTGCCTTGTCCAGCAGGAGTGCCATCCAAAACATCCTTCATAAAAAGACGACGAGGATCCGGGGTGACTAGTCGTGTAGCCATTTCGGATTGCGCTTCGCGTTGTGCCATAACACGTCCCCGTTCTCTTTCTTGAAGAATCATTTGTTCTTGCTGGGAGGCTTTTCTATTGGCGGAACTAAACTCGGAATCGGCGCGCATCGTATCGGCTAACATTTGTTCACCACGAGCCAGTTCTTCTTCGCGTTGCTTACGTGCGATTTCAAATTGACTCATGGGTGACGGACCATCTTCTTGGAGAGCGATACGGAAATTGGGAGGAGCAGGAGGAGTGGCTTTCGCACCATTACGTTCATTCTGTAATTGATTAAAACGTGTAGCGACATCCATTCGTGCGACATCTTGTTCCTCCACAGGTGGAGCAGCAGCAGAACGATTGATATAGGATAAAAAGTCAGGAACGACAGCCGATAGGACTTCTTTGTTTTTCTCCTGAATCGTCTTATTGGGTAAAGCTTGTGAAACTTCATTCATATAGTGGCGCACTGTTCGGAGAAGGCGTTGTTTCTGTTTATCGGACAAATCTGAGCCTAATCGTCGTTGAAAATCTTGATAGACAAGACGATCTAACATAGATTCGTTTTGAGCACTCAAAAACACATTTTGTTGTCTTTGAGTATTCATCTTCCCAGTCAACATATATTCGTCAGACATTCTATTCTTAGGCCTATTCTTTCCTTTGCTTTTTCCAACGTGAAACCTTATGTGGAAAACAACCAGTCTCGGAGGTCTAACATGATCGCATCACGGGGTTGTCTACGACAAAAGGGTCTGAATTGGTCTCCTGATAGCATTCGTATGATAAAATACATAGAATACATTCCACATTCGGATCCCAAATGTTGGAAGCGTCTCGCATTATACATTAATTTCATTTGGGGATCTTGTTTGGTGAGCCATTTCATAAAGGTTGCGATCTGTTTGGGTGGTTGGTATCCATAGGAATCAAAATAGTAGCACTTGTGCCCTGGAATATCAATGAAATTGGCGACCCAATGACTACCATCTTTGAAATGAGGATCCAGGTTATAAATTATACCGATCGCTTTTGTGCCCTGTTGAAGAGCTTGCTCCATACGGAGTCCACAAATTTCCGGTATCAAACAATGTTTCTCACCCCCCGACTTGTTGTAAGGATCGGGAGCTGCAAAATCAATCGGGAAGGGTCCCATAAATTCAAACTGAGGAAAAGCGTCTTCATATTGTTTCATCACAGACTCTATATTCAAGCTGTCTAACCACATATCAGGATCATCTTTCCATTTTGCAGGTTGTGCTGGACGTAAGTATTGTTTCGCAAGTTCTTGTTTTTCTTGTTCAGTGAGAGGTAAAGCATTTAAAAACGATAATTCTTGACCTGCTGCGACTTGAAAGTGTTGTTCAAGAGCTTTTCGTAAGCTGATAGGATTCTGAGAAGCTATGCCCAGCTTTTTGGCAGTTCGTTGTAAAACAGACACAGGCAGACAACCGTGAGGAGGACGCTTCGACCCTACACGGGGATGGCATTGCGAAGGACCCGGTGCTGGAATCTGTTTTTGTTTCTTCACCCGACGAGTTTTCCTCATCTCTACACTAGGATTAGATAGTATGTCAGAGCGTGTGGGTAAACGTTTTAGCAATATTCGTTACTGGAGATATGTATTTACACCTCTTATCTTTTTATCCATTATCTTTGGACTTTTTATGTTATATAATTCGGAAAGCAAGACCACGACAACCAACTTTCCTGCGATGACAGGTATTTTACGAAGAAACACCAATTCAGCTTCCTTAAATTCGGTGCTCTCCCAAATTCAGAAATATAGCACGTAACCTCTTCTCGTTTCTATATAGAAGGTCAAATGGCAACTGTTCAAGATTCTGTTCCCTATATACTTGTAGCGCTGGTTTTGATAAGTGTAGGTGTTTCTGTCATTTATATCGGAATGTCCGCTGGAAATTCGGATACACGAAATGAGCTTCAGAAACAGATTTCTATTCTCACAGGAACAAACGTGATTACTGTTATTTTCTTAGGATTCTTGATGTATTATTATGTTCTGAGTAATACACAAATGTTTGTTCCGTTTACGATTTTTATGATGTCCTTCAATCTTTTCTTAGGAATTATGGCTGTGAGCATTTCTGTTCTTCAACAGCTTTCGGTTTAGAGAAACAATAAATGCAATTCATTTTATGTTGAACGCGGAATCGGCCTGTCCAAAGATTTGTATTGGGATTCATCTGATACGAAATTCCTTGGAGACGTAAGGCTACACGAATGGAATCCCCTTTATTTAGTAACCCGGTTCCCGTGAGTTTTTTCCAAGTATTGTCCTGCCAGATGGAAATGCTATGACGTTTCTCTAGACTTTGAATGGGACAATACAAATGAAGAGAAGTATTCTCTACAAAACTTTGAAAATAACTTTGAATTTGGTCTCGTGTTCTGTTACTATCAGGAAACCAAATTTTTTGATTCACAAATACGGAATTGAGTAAGCTATCTTGAAGAGCAAGTAATTTAGCTGCGGTTCCAGGAGACTCTGCTAAGCTCAGCACGAGTTTACCACTGGTTGTATCATAGTCCTTTATATTTAACGGTGGTAACAAGATATTTAAATTTTGAAAGACGATGGGTCCATCTACATAGGATAAAGGGGTGAGGGGTTTGAGGGATTTTTGTAGAGGACCCACTTGAATTTTGGAAACTTCTAATTTTTGAATGGGAATTGTCCACTCCATCTGCTTTAATCTAGTTTGGGTGCTTAAGCCCGTTTTACGAAACAGGCTAGATGGATGCCTTAAATCTTTCGTGGAGAGGACAGCCCCATTCGGGAAAACGAACGGCTCTTCATAAAGCTCTTCGCCAATTGGCGGATATGCGAGGAATTCCTTTCAGTATTCAAATGAAAAATTTCAGCGCTGGATCGGCGAAGGCTGATACAAATCAAATTAGCACTACCGCAGACGATGATGGTGCTGACGATGGAGGTTCTGATAAAGATACTTTTCCCTATGAATTCTCCCTACTCCATATTGGCTTTGATATTGCGCGAATGTCTATGCAAGACAAGATCTACTTGAAACCTATTTTACAACGTTGGAGCACAGGCAGTCAAGTGTTAGCAGGAAACCAAGGACGAGCTTCGCGTATTTTAGTCTTTTATCACGCGCATTTATTCAGCACAGAATCCTATTTCCTATTACATGCTCTCTTAGAAAACAATTTTGGCGATGTATCTATCTGGATGACATCAGAATTACCTGTCGCAGAACGATTATCGGATTATTTTATTGAGATTCCCGTCAATGCGCTTGCGGTAACACCCTTACAGCCTACGTGGCAGATGATCTTTCAGAAAATACTTCAATCGTGGGCGTCCAAACCATTTCCGCAATTATCTGAGACAACCGAGATTCGCAGTTTTCTCTACGAATTGTTAATGAGAAATTTACGGTGGACCGACTGCGTAAATTATTTACTGGATGTCGTGTTGGAGATGCGACTGGACAGTGAAAAAAAGAAAAAGATTATTGCTATCTTAGCAAAACAGGAAGCCACGGCCGCAGGTCAGACGATTCCTAGTTATCGCATTCCTTTGCTTTGGGAAGCACTCTTCTTAGAAATTCGTGAAGTCGTTTCTCAAGATAGTATAGATGGGGGATCTACCTCTCGTATTGAAAACACTCACCGAAAATGTAAAACGGTTACAAACACTGCCTCCACTGAAGTGGGTGCCCGATCAACCAAGTCCAGAGGATCTACAAACGTTTCAAAAGGAAGCACTACAAGATAGTTTTTTTGATCCTCTCAAGCTGCGCCGAAATTTATGGGAAGAAGCCGATAGCGGAGGTGGTCGTATTCTTTGTCAATCGTGCGGTTTGGCCAAAGTCTTGTGGATTCAACCGAAGGGATCCGATGTAGAACCTTATTGGTCATCGTGGGGACGTATTTTTCAATTCTTGGGCCCTTCTCCTGATGGCCATCCTTGGCGCGTATTTTGGTTTCCCACCTATAAAAAACGCTTGTTACCTGCGAGAGGACAAGAAGTGGGACCAGCGCATATTAATGGAGGCTATTGTTATCCTTGTCGTCCCCATACCATTGTAATTTACAGATTTGAAGAAGCCACTCGTGTTCTCTTTCACGAATTATTACACGCCGCTTGTACGGATCCCCAAAATGTTCCTCTTCCTATCAAGGAAGCCACCACAGAGACGTGGGCTGAATTATTTATGGTGGCCTTTTGCTCCAAGGGAGATATCCAAAAAGCCAAATTCTATTGGAAGCTTCAGAGTCAATGGATTGCCGATCAAAATTATATCTTAGAAACCTACCACAAGATTTCTTGTGTAGAGAATTATGCCTGGCGATACACATTAGGGCGCGCATTTATCTTGGAGAATCTCCATATTTCCTTACCCAAACCCAAGCCAACGTCTACAGTCTCCTCACGACTGACGCATCCAACCCTCTGTGTCTAAAAGCTGTTGAGCATCTTGCGGAAGGAAAGGAAGAAGAGCAGACACATCAAACGCGGTAGAAATAGTAAAGACTTTTTCCAGAAGAATACGTGTAGAGTCTGTTTCTGAGCACAAACATTGAATAATCTTATAGTTATCAGTAGACTCTGATAACATATTAGATTGAAGAAACATTGTGGGATCAAACATACCACAGATACCATCCAGGGAAGGGAGTTCCAGCTGAAAGGCGTCTTGATCCAAAAGTTTTTCAGATCGGATACGCTCTAGCACGCGTTGAAAAAAAGACAACGTTTGAAGTGAGCAACGAATGAGAAGACAACCGATATTATGCGGGTCTTTGGCGTGAATTTCGTTCATACACGTGATATCGTTTTGTTCGTAAGGAATCAAATCTTCTCTACAAAATTCGGGTAAGACAATAAGATCCACATCAGTAAAGAAAAAAGTCTTCCCCATATTTTTCTGAATATAGTTTACAATGACGTAAATTTTGATAGGGATTCCTGAAAGAAAATGAAGAGTGGGTGTATTGGGAACAGGAGTGAACAGATGTTGTTCCGCGAAAACGGGATGAATAGAAAATCCTGAAAGATCAACAATTCTAGACATCAGGAATTCATGAAAAAAACGATATCGGGGGGACCATACATAAAGCCATTCCATTTCCTCCCTAGGGGAAACCTTTGAAAATTGACAGACAGAACGAAAATAAAATACCCTACAAACATAAGAGTATGAATGGGAGTGAAGGGTCTGTATTCCTGTATAAAATCGAATAGTCATCCTGTTGACTTTACGCAAGTCAAGCCCTCCAAGTTAGGCTTAGATGCGTATCCTTTTCTCTATAAATTCAAATATGATATGAATGGTTGCTTTGCTCTATTCAAACAACTGAGTGACGCAGGTCATAGTCTGAGTATCTATGTGGACGGAAATCCACCGCAAGAAAAGCTGGAAGAGCTGGCAAGCCGACGACAACAACGTGAACAAGCGTTTAAACAAGCCGAGGCCTTAAAAGCTTTTCTTCAAGATTCGGAAAAATCCTCCCAATTAGACGACCGAGCCAAAAGTCTTATTGAAAAGCAGATTACTGCTTACCAAGTAGAAAGCTACAGTATAAAAAAAGAAACACGAGATGAATTTCTCAAACGTGTTCAAGAAGCCAATATTCCTTTACTCTTATGTGAGGGTGAATCCGATGATCGTTTAATTCAAGCGTCATTAAAAGGAGAGGTAGACATTGTGATCGCCAACGATATGGATTTGTTTGTGGGTGGTGTTGAACGCTTATGGATACTTGGCAAGACAAGCTCGGATCCTTTATTTCTAGAGTTTATTCGTTCGGATATTACGAAACACTTGGGTTTACATTCCAAATCGTGGGTCGATATCGCGCTCTTAGCGGGTTATGAAAAGACTCCCCAACTCAAACGGTGTTCGGTTCAACAAGCGATGACGTGGATTCGGTATTATGGTTGCTTGGAAAACCTCTTTTCCAGACGACCAGAACTCTTACAGGACGCTTCCATTGAAGACTATACATCAGCAAGACGATTCTTGTAAGAATATTTAAGAAGCATCGGGAAGCAATTTTTTTAACGTAAATAAGCTCTATCCAAACAAATGGTGCCACCACGTGTCTGAACAACGTTGCTACAACCAATCAGCAGAGTCCCATCGTTACCCAAAGTGGCAAAAAATACGAGATAGAGGGTGAAGGCGAAGATAGCGAACCAAATCCAGGTGGAGACTTTCATTCTATTTTCTTTTCAGATTTTTTCTATTTTTTCTTGTTTGGCGTCCTCCAGCAAGAATCTCAGCGATATTGACTCCTGCTTCCACGAGGACAGGAGGAATCTTTATTTTCCTGGTATTTTTTCTGTGCTTCCCACCTTGAAAGGTCAATGCGCGTTTGACTTTACTCTTACGAGAAGTTTTTTTCTTTAAAAAATTAACAATCTTTTGCCTAGCAGCTAGACGCTCTGGTGATTCTTGGGCCATCACTCCCTCTTCAATCGCATAATTGGCCCGTTTAACAAGATTTGTATTGGCTTGTTTTCCTTCCATCGCCTTCTGAAGAGGTGTCAATTGAGGACTGAAGATAAATGAATTTATAGTATTCTTTGTTCTAGGCGTAAGAGGAACTTGTTTGGACATTTACTACTACAAAAGAACAAAAAAAATGTTTGTTTTTTTGAGTTATTTAGAATTGTTTAGAGTTCACAGAAGCTCACTTAAGCCTTTACTTCTTTGATGTAGTGTTTGTTCAAGTATTTTTGGAGATTGAAGTAAGTGAGTTGTTCAGTTTCAGGAACTTGGAGTAATTTACGGAGAGGAGCGTCAGGTTTGATGTCGTGTTTGACTTTGAGGTTGTGGGTCTTGACGTAGTTGTTGAGTTCCTTGGTGACGTTAGAACGGGAGATTAAGGTTCCTTTGGGTTTACCTAAGAAGACGCAGAGTTCATCTGAGACTTTGGTAGGAATTTCAAAGATGGAAGGACCACGTTTAGCACCTTCTTCACCTTCAGCGCGTACACGGCGTTTACGACGACGGGCATCTTTGATTTCACGATGAACACGTTTGTCTAAGCGTTTTACTTCAGTGATCATAGAACTGACAGTATCACGGAAAGATACAAGGGTAGTGAGGATGGATTTGAGGTCTTCATCAAGAGTAGTAGCAGGAGCAACAGGAGCTTCAGTAGCATTAGTGGCTACAGGAGCAGGGGCAGGAGTAGGAGCAGTGACAGAAGCAGTAGTAGCGGCGGCTTTGCGACCAGCTTTCTTGACTTCAGTTGTAGCAGAAGCAACAGCAGGGGCTACAGGAGCAGGAGTAGGAACGACAGGAGCTACAGGAGCATC
>JACCDO010489906.1_pt1 | contig 26589 bp, 30 predicted proteins | sample 7446101 | NCBI WGS metagenome assembly JACCDO01 (sample SAMN15323440, study PRJNA562643) | freshwater metagenome | isolation source: river surface water | place: USA:Blue River Watershed | collected 2017-08-16 | reverse complement strand
TTGAGTGTGACTTACTTGATTCCGTTGGTGGCGAATCTGATCGGCGTGCAATTGTTGGGCGAAATCATCACCTGGCAAATGATGATGTATGGGTTATTGATTTTGCTGGGCACTGCGTTGGCTACTGGGCTATTGCCTCTTGCCAAAAGCAAACCTTCAGCCGGCGAGACACATGTCTAAGGCCAATTGGTGCAAGCGGTGCCCGGGATGGGCCAGTGCACTCAAAATACTGAAGTGATGCAGGTCCGGCATGGCCTCACACACGGGTACCCGTTGCGGTCCCCATGCCTGGCGAATCAACTCGTTGTGGCGCAAAAATGCTTCGCTTTCAAGTGCGCCCGCCACGCTTCGCAATGACGCATGCGCTGGGGCTGTCATCCAAGCGGGACTGCATTGAAGCACCGTAATGTCATCTAAACGTAAATCTGTTTGCAACATCGGTGAATTGCGCACCGACTCCAATTCAAACAAACCGGAAACAGCCAATGCGGATTTCACCAAGTTGACCGGCAATCCTGCGGCATAACGCGGCCACTCACACGCCATCATCATCGCGGCCAGATGCCCGCCGGCAGAATGACCGGCCACATGGATGCGACTGGGGTCGCCGCCCCATTCATGGATATAGCGCCACACCCAAGACAAGGCCTTGGCCATTTGCATCACAATGTCTGCAATGCTGACCGCCGGGCATAAAGCGTAATTGGGTACCACCACGCAAACACCTTTGTCGGTGAACGCCGGTGCAATGAAAGAGTGGTCGGATTTGTCCAAAGCACGCCAATAACCGCCGTGTATGAACACAAGCACCGGAGCATTGGCTTGGGCGGTTGGAAAAATGTCTAATGTCTCATTAGGACCTGATCCATAACTCAGATCTAAAAGACAGTTTGTATTTTGTCTTGCGAGACGAGATTCGTCTGCCCAGCGCTGTAAATGGTCGGCAAAGTCAGGCACCAATGCCCGGTTGTTGTACATCCGGTCGAACCATTCTGGTGAGCCCCGCATGTGATTCGCCAAGTCCGTTTATTTGCTGGACTGCGCCTGACGGATAGCAGAGTTGGCCTCTGCACCTGCATTGGCCCCGCCCACAGGATTTTGAATCACCAGGCCGAGCAATCTTGCGCCGTGCTCCACAGCGATGGAACCGTAGGAAATATCACCGTGAACAACCGAGTCTTTGTGGAACTCGACACGCTCGGACGCGTAAATATTGCCTTCTACTTTGCCTGCGACCATGACACGGTGCGCGGTCACGTCTCCGGAGACTTCGCCGCTGGCACCGATGGCAACGGTGACCTTGCTTTCTTTGGCAGTTTCAATATTTCCGACCACTTTGCCGTCGATGCGTACGCTGTCGACCAATACCAAGCGGCCATAAATTTGGGTGGTGCGCCCGATCAATGTTTCAAAACGCTCTTGGGAGCTGGCAAGCGGTTTATCGCGTAATTTTTCAAACATGGATCACTCCGGTGAACGGGTTAGCTTGAGCTCAAAGGGAGCACTTGCACAGGATTGATGACCCTGTCTTTGATAAACACTTCGTAATGCAAATGGGGACCGGTTGAACGACCGGTACTTCCAACTTCACCTAACAAACCACCGCGTTCCACCTGGTCACCGACTTGAGCGATGCGTTTGCTTAAATGGGCGTAGCGGGTGGAAAAACCTTCTGCATGTTGCACTTCAATCACATTGCCGTAACCGAAGTCCCAGCCTGAGCGTGTCACAGTGCCTTTGGCAGTAGCCACTACATGGGTGCCGGTGCTGGCAGTGAAATCCAAGCCTTCATGCATGGCCAAACCGCCGGTGAACGGGTCATTGCGAATACCAAAACCGCTGCTCACACGGAAATCGCCGCGAACCGGCACACCGGTAGGCAAGGTGTTGAGCCATTCCAGTTGTTTTTCCCAGTGGTTACGTAATTCGATGACCGCGTTTTGGGTTTGGACAAAGTCTTGCAGGGTCTGGTCAAACTCCATGCCTAAAGGCTGGCGAAACAGACTGGAGAAAGGTTTGGGCGCGATCAACGGACCGCCTTTGTTGTCGTCTTTGCGGTTGATTTTGTCGCGCACTACGTTGGGAGTTGCCATTTCCATGAAACGGTTTTTCATGGTTTCAAGCTGGCGGATTTCATTGACCGTGCTGTGCATGGATTCACGCAATTGCGTGAGGTGGTCTCGGTAAATCGATTCCATGCGCTTTTGTTCGGCCTCGGTGGTCACACCGCCGATGCTGCGCGCCAAGTCCGGGTTGTATTCAACTGCAATCTTGAACCCCACAAAGTGCAGCAAGAAACCGGAAGTCACCAGCACAAATCCGACCACTACCGCTGCGGTCAACACCGTGCGGGTTGTGATGGAAATGGTCCTGACATTACCGGTCGGCCCTGATAGCCACATTAACTGCATGAATCATCCTGACTTGAAAGCCCTGTTGTTAAGAGGGATCGACATTCTATGCAGATAGCTGAAGTGCGCAGTGGCAAAAAACCGGAAAAAAATCATATAAAGCACTGCATTTACCCTATAAATGAATATTAAATAATTCATAGCACAGAAGAAAAATAGTGTCCGAGGAAAAACAGACTGCTCAAATTGGTTGCCCAAGCCCAGAAAAACCGGTTCAGGCCAAAAAACCAAAACACCAAAAAATGAAATAACAAAGCCAAGGCGACAAAACCGCCTATCCAAGGCGGATGTATCAACACCAAGGGGAATAACCCTTCCCACACAATGAATGCCCAACTGCACACACGGGCGACGAAGGGACGACGAAACACACTGTCCGGCGACAACGGCCCATGCAAACCGCTGTTTAAAAAAACCGTCAAGGCCTGGCCGTTTCGCCATTCCGGCCGCTTTAACTTGATCCAACCGGACACAAAATAAGAACTCAGCGTCTGAATAGCGATATAGCCCAGACCGGCTGACCAACCGGTTTGCTCGTCGCTCACCAGCGTCACCCCTTGCGCAATCAATAAGCCGGTAACGGTGATCAAGGTCATGAAGTCACTGCCGCCATTGAATGCACCGCGCCAGCGAATCAACAACAACAAGGTACCGGCAAACAGCACCAAAGAGGTCAGCCAATGGTTACCCCAGACCATCAAGGCAACGGCTGCCATGCATCTGACCAGCAATTGCAATCGGTAAAAAAAAGCTTGGTAGGCGATATCCAGAAAGGCTTTCACAAAAGCCGGTGAATCCGGAATATCGGCTCTTTGCACCTGCCACGCCCAAATACCTTCGGGGTCGGTGCTGCCTGCGATGCGCCAATACTCCAGGCACTGCAACACGAGGCTGAAGCCGCCCAATACTTCAAGCCAACGCACCACCACATAGCCACTCATAAGTTCAAGGACGGGCTGCGCAGCACCGTGTCTGTACTGATCAGGCCTTGCGGGCCGGAGCGCTCAAGCCGGATTTCCAATTGGTAGTGGCTAGGGATGTCTTCAAGTTTGTCTTGCCTGACCGCATGCGCTGCCAATCGGCAAACCAGTTGGTAACTCACCAATTGGCTGGCGTCTGCGCCCTCACCCAAGTCTTTCATGTCGCTGGACAAATGTTCCACCAGGTTTTGTTGCGCCAGATCCCGGTTCCCCCAAGGATTGTGAAACAAGCGCCACACATGCCTTTGCTGTCTTGGATACACCAAGCGCCAATCGGTCCACGGCGCATCTGGCGCTTGCGAACGCACATACAAATGCGGCACGGGACCCACCAAGTGATAGAACTGCCAATTCGGAAAAAAAGCCCGCAGCAAATAAAACCAAGGGCCGCGAACTGTTTGGCTGCGCCAAAACATGCCCAGCGCGAGCAAACAAAAATACAAAACAAACAAGCCTGCCAGTATGTGCATGCCCCGCCCTTTTCAAAATTGGCTTCCATTGTGCAAAATTTCATGCTCAGCTTGGCATCAGCCTGAGCGTGTAAAGTCTGTGCCTTTCACGCAAGGCATTGAGCCTGCCGTTTTCCGGATCCACCATGAGTTCCCGCACAGCTTCCAAATCATTGTCTTTTGAAATCAAAAACGTCCACTTGCCGTTGATGTCAGTGCTGGTCAAGTCCGCAGATTTGCAACTTTTGGGCTCTGATCTGCAAAATCGTTTCGGGGACACACCCGATTTTTTCGACAACGACCCGGTGCTGATTGACTTGCATGCTTTAGACGCCCAAGCCGGTCCGGTAGACATCAACGCTTTGCTCCAATTGCTGCGCCGCTACCGCATGAACCCGGTTGCTCTGCGTGCGGGCAACCATGTGCAAGAGGCGGCAGCCACCTTAGCCGGTTTGTTTGTGGCTCAGGAAATGCGGTCATTACCTGCCCAGACCAGCGCACCTGAAGAAGTCATACGCGAAGTGGTGCGCGAAGTCGAAGTAGTGCGTGAAGTGCAGGCCGCTTCACAAACCGCGATGGTGATTGATAAACCCTTGCGCTCGGGCCAGCATGTGTATGCACGCGGGCGCGATCTGGTGGTGTTGGCCATGGTCAACCCCGGCGCTGAAATCATGTCTGATGGTCATATCCATGTGTACGCCCCGCTGCGCGGTAAAGCGATTGCGGGTGCCAAGGGCGACACCAGCGCGCGTATTTTTGCCGCAAGCCTCGAAGCTGAACTGGTCTCTATTGCCGGTGTTTACCGCACCAGTGACACCCCGCTGCCTGCCGATGTGCAAGGCAAAGCGGCACAGGTCTGGCTAGCTGAAGACAAACTTCATATGCGAGCCTTGTAAACTCAGGGTTTTTGCGATGTCTACGGTGTAAACCCTTTGGCCATCGCCATTGTTTTTCTTTTACTTGGGATTTTTTTCAATGACAAAAATAGTCGTCGTGACATCTGGCAAAGGCGGCGTGGGTAAAACCACCACCAGCGCCAGTTTTGCATCCGGATTGGCATTGCGCGGTCACAAAACCGTGGTGATCGATTTCGATGTGGGCCTGCGTAACCTGGACCTCATCATGGGCTGCGAGCGTCGCGTTGTCTATGACTTTGTCAACGTCATCAATGGCGAAGCCACTCTCAATCAGGCGCTGATCAAAGACAAGCATTCAGATCATCTCTATGTGTTGGCGGCGTCTCAAACCCGCGACAAAGAAGCACTGACCCAAGATGGCGTCGAGCGTGTGCTCCGCGAGCTCGCTGGCATGGATTTCGAATTCATCGTCTGCGATTCACCGGCAGGCATTGAAACCGGCGCTTTGATGGCCATGCACTTTGCAGACGAAGCCGTCGTGGTGACCAACCCAGAGGTGTCCTCTGTTCGCGATTCAGACCGCATTCTGGGCATGTTGGGCAGCAAAACACTGCGCGCCATTCAAGGCCAGGAACCCATCAAAGAACACCTACTCATCACCCGCTACAACCCAAGCCGGGTGCAAGACGGCCACATGCTGTCTTTGGAAGACATCCAAGACATCTTGCGCATCCCCCTCATCGGTGTCATTCCCGAATCTGAAGACGTGCTGGAAGCCTCCAACCAAGGCGTGCCGGCCGTGTTGCTGGAGAAAAGCGATGTGGCCGAAGCCTACAAAGACGTGGTTGACCGCTTCTTGGGCAAAGCAGTGCCCTTGCGGTTCACCGAAGCGGTCAAACCAGGGCTGTTGCAACGCGTCTTTGGTCGGAGATAAGCAGCATGTCTCTCCTGTCCTTATTGCTTGGCGAGAAGAAAAAAACCGCCAGTGTGGCCAAAGAACGGCTGCAAATCATTCTGGCGCATGAGCGCTCTGGCAAAAACGCTCACCAACCCGACTACCTGCCCGATTTGCAGCGCGACCTGATTGCGGTGCTTGCCAAGTACGTCAATATCAATCCTGACGACATCAAGGTGAACTTGGAACGCCAAGACAACCTCGAAGTGCTGGAAGTCAAAATAGAACTACCGGACGCACGCTAAACCCATGGCCGACCCATGGCGGGTCGGCCATTTACTTTTTTATTTAGGCAGTTTGCCGCCACTCTTCAAGCATTCATCCACGGTTTTGAACTCGGTGAATTTCTTGGTGCGCTCGTAGCTCGGGCTTTTGCTGTCATGGCAAATACCGCTGTCAGATTTTTTAACGATGGGCGCGGCAGCTGCAGCCGCCGCAGGTTGACCGGCAGGCAATTTGCCACCGCTTTTCACACATTCATCAATAGTAGCGTATGCCGTGAATTTTTTGGTATTGGCAAATGACGGGCTGGATTTATCGTGGCAGATACCGCTGTCAGATTTTTTCACGGCCGGTTCAGCCGCTTTGTCTGCCGGTTTGTCGGCAGCCATCACGGATGAAATGCAAAACATACTCACCAATGTCGAAACCAAAATGCGAAAAAATGAAGACTTCATGTGTTAACCCTTTCAAAACAAGGGGCATCTTAACGGAGCCATATGACAATTCTTTGCGACATTGGATGGCTTTGAGGATTCCGCTCTGCGCAAACAAGTTGTACACGTTTGCAGATATTTTCCTGTTTACACACCATATTAAATAATTATTAATTATTAAATTAATTCAATTATTATTTTTAAAATAAATTATTTAATCGTTTCACATATTTTTATTAATAATAAATTATCATTTGATAAGAACAAACGGTAGAATTTTCATCCTTCGAATGTTGAATGTCGGTCTCAACCAGGGCTCACGTCATATGCAATTTATTGCAACTCCGTTGAATATGGTGCTTGTATCTGCCGATGCCACGCAAGCAGCACTTATTCAACGGACGCATGAAACGGCTTATTCGGTGACGCATTACCTCACAGCGCAACAGTGTCGCGACACTGAGCCCGAACAATCCACTGCCTTGTTCATTATTGACTTAAGCCAGCACGACGAGTCTTTGTTTGGTTTGTCCCAATACCTGCAACTTCGGAAAACATGCTTGGGCACCATTTGCATTTGCAAACAAGGCGATTTATCCACCAAATTGCGCGCCCTGCGCCTGGGTGCTGACCATGTATTGACTTCCCCCTGGGAGCCGGATGAGTTGTCTGCCTTGATCGACAACCTGGAACAACGGGCTTTGGCCCGCACCATAAGCACAGACGACAACATCGTTGAATCCAATGGCTTGCAACTCAATACCCGATTCAGAGTGATTCGCGGTCATTTGTCAGAGCAAGCATTGTCACGCTCAGAGTTTTTGCTGTTGATGGCCTTTAGCCAGTCCGAACAGCAGCAGCTGGAAATTTGGGAGATTTACGAGGTGCTCCAAAAAAATGAAGCCCAATTACCCAAGCAAGCTTTAGAAGCGCAAATTTACCGGCTGCGTAAAAAAATCCGCGATTGCGGTGCCGGTAAGCAAGTGCTTAAAGCCAACCGCCTACAGGGTTATCAACTGTGTTGCCCTGTCAAAATTGATTAATTCATCAAAAAATAGCGAATATCTGTTTAAAATAAACACAAAATTATCAGTTTTCTTCAGTTTTTATACAAAAACATAATTACTATTCGGTTATCAAACTTCAGGATAACCAAGATGAGTACTGAACCAGATCCACAATTCAACACCAAGCTTTTACAAGTCATTTGTCAGTTGCACGAATGGGAAAACCAGCATCTGCATCTGGTGCAAAGCCAGGCCGGGCGCTACCTGTACCTGAGTCTGGTCAAACAACTGATCGAAGAAAAACGGGACCAGCCCAGCGCCTTGCTCAAGGGCATTTATCACAACCAGGATTTGAGTGAGCGAGCACTGCGCTACAAGATCCGCGAGTTTGAAGAAGAAGGCCTGATCAAGTTCGAAGCCAATCAGGTCGACAAGCGATCTAAAAAAATCGTACCTACCGAGGATTTATTGCAAACCTTGGAGTCTCACAGCCATGAATTCGGGCGCATTCTGGGCACAAAGTTTCTGGTGTTCCCTAAAAAATAGTCTTTGTATGAACCCGTAAAAACCGCGAGTGCTTCATGAACACGAACGACATCATCCAAATAGTTTTATGGAGTTTATTGCTGTGCCTGTGTGTTGGTTGGGTCATGGCGGCCCTGCAAAATCGCCGACTGAAATCCGAATTACAGCCGCTCATTGACAGCCAGAAGCACATGCAAAGTTTCATGGCCTCCATGTCCCACCACTTACGTACGCCGCTCAACGGCATCATGGGATACGCGGAATACATCCACAGCAGTTCCAAAGAACCGATGATCCATTTCACTTCCAAAATCATTTTGGAAAACAGTCTGGAAATGTTGCATCTGGTCAATGGCATGCTGGATATCAACAAGATCAAGCAAGGCCAGTTGCAGCTCTCAGAATCAGAATTCGATGTCTACGATTTGTTGGAGTCGGTGCGGCAATTGCACCAACCCCGGGCAATGCGGCTGAATCTTGCGATTGAACTCAGCACCGACCAGCAGTCCACTTTAATGATGAAGGCCGACCCCTACCGCTTGCGTCAGGTACTCAACAATTTGGTTGATAACGCCATCGCTTACAACCGGCCGCAAGGTCAAGTGAATTTACAACTTTCACACAATGAAGAGACTCACCGTTTGACGTTCACAGTGACAGACACAGGTCTGGGCATTCCCAAAGAGGTAGAGCAACGCTTATTCACCGGCTTGCATGACCCCTCCTCCAACTTCGCGTTGAAACGAAAAGAAGGCGCAGGTCTGGGCTTGGTGCTCACTCACCAATTGGTGCAATTGATGGGTGGACAACTCGACTACCGCACCGAGGCCGGTGTGGGCAGTTCTTTCTTTTTCACGCTGCCTCTTCGCAGTGCAGAAACGGCGGCAGCATGAACACACGCCATGTGATTGTGGTCGACGACAACGACACCAACCGTTTGCTACCCGGCTTGTTTTTGCGACCGCTAGGCTATACGGTGCACGAGTGCGACAGTGCCACGCAAGCATTGACTATGTTGCAAGACACGGTGTGCGATGTGTTGTTATTAGATATTTCTATGCCCACGGTCAGCGGCTTGGAGTTGTGTCTGCAATTGCGTGCAGATGCGCGGTTTGCCGACATGAAAATCATTGCCTATACCGCTCACGCCATGCCTGAAGAAATACAGCAACTCGAGGCCGCCGGTTTTAACAAGGTGTTGCTAAAGCCTATACGCAGTCAAAAACTGATGGACGCGTTGGACATTTAAAACTGCTTGTCACACCACCGGCATGGCGTGCCAGTCGGTGGTGTAGTCAGGCGATTTATTCTCTTGCTTCATCTGCCACTGTTGGTAAGCGCCTTGCGTAGACACCTTGACCGTACCGCGTCCGTAGCGCTTGTTCAAGCCGTCTAAGGCATCCATCAAACGCGTGTCCACCGCTTGCGGTGGCTCCAGCCAATCGGTTTGGTAGATACCTTGCGGCGAAATACCGCTGAGCATGACACCGGCTTTTTTGTACTGGTAACCGGGGCGGAACATGCGCTCCACCAGATAGTCTGCCCAGCGGTTGACCACCAGGCTGTCGTTGGTCGGTTGCGGCAGCGGCACCACCAGCGAAGGCATGTACTGCGGCAAGTCCTGGCGGAAGCGGTTGGTCATCAAAAACACTTGAATGACAGATGCGTGTGAATTTTGCGCACGCAGTTTGGCGCAGGCGTTGGCGACAAACACGCTGACCGCGTCTTTCAACACATCGACGGTTTCCACCATAGAACCGAACGAACGGCTGGCGATGATTTGCTGTTTGTCGGGCTCGACCTCTTGCATATCGATGCACGCCAAACCGTTGAGTTCGCGCTGGGTTTTTTCCATCACCACGCCGAAACCGGCGCGCAAACTGGGCACGTGCGCGAGCCGCAAGTCCTGCACCGTGTGTATGCCGTGCTCGGCCAGACGCACGCTCAAGCGCCTGCCCACGCCCCACACTTCATCGACCGCAATGCGTGAGAGCAAGCGCGTTTGCTGCGCGGCGCTGAGGTCGTTGTAATTGAACACGCCGCGCGAGCGCGGGTGTTTTTTGGCGACGTGGTTGGCCAGTTTGGCCAGCGTTTTGGTCGGGCCAATGCCTACGCACACCGGCATGCCAGTCCACTTGAGCACGGTTTCGCGGATGCGGTAACTCAGCGCGTGCAAGTCAGGCATGCCGCTCAAATCGACAAAGCATTCGTCGATGGAATACACCTCGGTGCGCGGCGAAAAATCGCTGAGGATGCGCATGACGCGGTTGGATATGTCCGCGTACAAAGCGTAGTTGGAGCTGAGCGCCAGAATGCCGTGTTGCTCGGCAAGTTCTTTGCACTCAAACCAGGGCTGGCCCATGCGTATGCCCAGCGCTTTGGCTTCGTTCGAGCGCGACACCACACAGCCATCGTTGTTCGACAACACCACCAGCGGCACGCTCTTCAAGTCCGGGCGAAACAGCCGCTCGCAGGACACGTAAAAGTTGTTGCAGTCCACCAGAGCCAACTGCGATAGCGCGGCAGCCATGGCTAGTACAGCTTGTGCAGGTTGTAAGTGACCACGCCCCAGACGGTGAAATCATCCTCGTCTTTGATGAGGCGCGGCGGGTAAATGCTGTTCTCGGCCAGCAGTTTGACCACGCCGCCTCGACGGTAAAACCGTTTGACCGTGAATTCGTTGTTCAGCAGCGCCAGCACAATGCATTGGTGTTTGGGGTCCAGGCTGCGGTCAACCAGCAACGTATCGCCCTCGTAAATACCGGCGCCGGTCATGGAGTCACCTTTGACCCGAAACAAAAACGTGGCCTCTTTGTTGCCTATCAGGTGCTCATTCAGGTCGATGCGCTTGCGGGTGTGATCCGCCGCCGGTGAGGGAAAACCGGCAGGCACGGACCAGCTGCAGATGTCCAGCCACAGCGGCTGTACATCTAACGGGACGGGAGAGGATGGGCAAGGGTCGGTGATTGACATAGGAATACACTACTGTTTTTTTATACAGTATATGCAATCCATGACGCGCGCGCACTGCTAAGCCCAATCTCCTCGACCCCTCAGCCAAAGGTCTGTATGAATCAGGCGATCCGGACAGGAATAAATAACTTGTAGCCCATGCGGGTGACGGCCTTGATGCACGGCTGCCCTTGCAACACCGCGTCCAGTTTGCGGCGCACGCGACTGACAATTTGTTCAATCCGCAGCTTATTGGTGGCCTCCGGCAAATCAATGTCCCCGAACAATTCAATCAACCGTGACATGCTCAATAAGTCGCCGGACAACGCCAGTTCATAAACCAAATTGGCTTCGCTCACCGTCAGACTGATTGGGGAATGGCCGGGCGGCTCCAACTGCAAAGAGGACATGCGCAACAGCCAAGTGTTGGCAACAGGCGTCGGCGCCATGCGCCGGCACAACGTCTGCAACACGTGGGTGAGTTCGATTGGTTTGACCGGTTTGGTCAGGTAAACATCCGCGCCGGACTCATAACCTTCATGCCTGTCGATACTGCGGACTCTGGCGGTCAACATCACAATACCGATCTGCGGAAATGCCCGGCGCAAACGCTTGGCAATCGACAAACCGTCCTCCTCGGGCAGGTTCAAATCCAGCACCACCACGTGCGGTACGGCCACCGCGAGCGCTTGGTTCAGCTCCGAACCGTCACCCACGCCTTGAACTTCAAACCCGGTGTTTGTCAGGTGGTCTTCCAGCGCTTCCCGCAATGCAATATTGTCTTCAACAAGAATGATGTGGTTGGCGGCCTTTGGCATAAATATTTTTGTTTTAATAATTAATTATGTTGATTTTAGTGAATTTAATATAAATCCCGTTCTCAGGATTTCTCAGATTTTTCAAAGGCTCTGACATAGATTAAGGGAGTCCAAAAACCAGCCCTTATTCCGTCCGTCATGATGCCGTCCCGCCCTCAGCCAGAACAGCGATTGCCCAGTGCCGCACTGTGGGTCGGTTGCATGCTGATGTTGGTATTGGTTTTCGGCGGGGCACACGTCGGTGCAGACACAATCACCCCAGGTGCGTCAGCGCAAGGTATCGCAGAATTTGCGGCCCATGTCGGGGCGGATGCGCAATTGAAAATTTTTCAACTCGGTGTTGCATCAACCCTGCTCGTGTGGAGCCTGGTGCAATGGGCGCTGTCCTACAAACGTCTGTACGGCGTGATCAGTTTCACACTGGTGTTTTTCCTCGGCAGGTTGTTGACGCAAAGTGAACAACTTGCCAATTACCTGAGTCTGAACAGCAATCAAAACCACTTGTTGTTGATGCTGTTTTCAGTCGGCTATGCCATGAATGCCTTGTATCTATTGCATTTGCTGCTGACTGACCCGGACAAACAAACACAGCGAAGAAAAATTTTCTATGCAGCGTATGTTGTCACCGTCGCTATCGGGGCGGCGTTTGTGTTCATACCCGGCGGCAATTTCATACCCGCTGCAGTCGGTTTGTTTGTAGCCGTAGCGACAGTGATAGGTTTGGATTTCTACGATTCACTGAGCGACACATCGATTCCCGCCAGCGTCATGAAAATACGTTGGGTTGTTTTAAGTGTCGCTCTGAGCATTTTTGTCTTTAACCTCTTGTGTGCGTTCGAACTCTTCGGCTTGCTTTCGAAAAATACAACAATCTATGCTGCTTGTGAATTGCTGTGGTTGCTTTCGGCTTTTCTCATCATCCACTTGATCACCCTGACTGATCGACATAGTTTCGAAGACCGGTGCAAACAAGCCAGCGATGCTCAACAGCTCGCGGCTCATGAAACCCAATTACGCATGAATCAACAAAGGTTTTTATCCATGTTGATGCATGAAATACGCACGCCTTTGAGTGTGATCAAAATCAGTACAGACATGATCATTCAAGACGTGCCCGACATCGACCATCAAAAAATATGGGTGGACCGGATTGACGTGGCGATAGACAACATCACCCAAGTGATTGAAAACTGCGTACAGGCAGAAAAACACGAAGAGGGTTTGATCAAACCGCAAATCACTCGCTTCTTGGTAGAGCAAGAACTCGCTGACATGTCCAGTCAATATGCTGCGGCCAATGCCGAGTATGCGTCGCGCATAGAGGTGGCCATGGACGCCAGTGACAGAAATTGGCTAGAGACAGACAAGCATTTCTTGCGGTCCATGTTGCTCAATTTGTTGAGCAATGCCGTGAAATACTCACCGCCTTTCACCACCATTTATTTGCGCTTGTACAAATTAAAAAATCAAGCGCAGGCCATGATGCACTTCGAAATTGAAAATGACATCGGCAAAGCTGGCGCACCTGACCAAGCACAGGTGTTTCAACGCTACTACCGTGCCGAAACCGCCAAAAAATACGCCGGAACAGGACTCGGCTTATGGCTTTCACAAATCATGGCTCAACAATTGGGCACCCGCATAGACATGGAACTGACGCCACACCAAACCATACGTTTTCATTTCGCAATACCCGTCGCCCAGCACCCTTAACCTCTCAGGAACACATATGAAATTTCTCAATAAAGTATTTAACGGTGAGCCTACAGATAAAACACCGCCCAAAGAATTACCACTGCACAACATGTTGAATTTGAAAGATGAATTGGACATCACACCGTTGGATCAACTCGCTGCTGGAGAGCAGAAACCGGCAGACAAACCCCATGCGACACCTGTCGCTGAAACTGGTTTTGCGAATAGCGCATCCCTAGAAAATGAATTTGCCTATTTAGAAAAATACGAAAAACTGCAAAACAAAATAGATACATCTGAGCTCTACGATATTTTCAACACACTCGAGACCATATCCCGCTCAATCAGCGAAATGAATCAGCACAAAGGCAAGCCGGATGAATTTTTGGAAACTTGGAAACCCCTGCTGACCAATATTGAAAACTTCACTGTCAAGAAGAAACTGCTGGAATCTATCGAAGCACAAATGAACCAAACCATCCTCGAGATGCGCGAGATACATCAAAAAATGTTTGACTCTATCGGCGTGGTCCGGGCGTATAACAACGAGCGTGAAGCTATTTATGCAGCCAGAAGAGAATTGGCTGATGATCTTGAGAAAAAATTGCGTACGCTAGAGAATCCGCCGCTGTAAGAGCAACGCGCTAGCGCATCAATACGTAGGATCGGTGCACTACCCGCCGTTGGTCGGCGGGTATCTCCAATATCTTTTCCTTGAATTTCGCCATGTCGTATATGGGCAACCAGTTCATTGGTTTTTTGGTTGCCACCACAATGACCCACTCTGTGATCAAGTCTTTGTCGAACTCAGCAGATGCAGTCCACTCCAACTCCAGTTTGTAGCTCATTGAAGATGACGGGACAGTCAAGGGCTGGGTGATGTAATTGTTTTTTTCCAATTGATTGGGAAATAAGCGGGTGACATTGTCTTTAACCGACGTCGTCTTCCAATTGAAGATGCTGATGTACATGGGCGAAGTGGGAAGTATGCCAATTGACATGGCATCCCCTGGCCTGTAGCTGTTGCGATTGAGATCAAGCTTCAAATCGAAATTGGCGTCTGCTGTCGTTGTGGGCGGTTCAACATCCACCACCATAGAAACCGTGCAAACCTGTGCGCCTTGCACGGATTTCACAACTTCAGAAACCACTTCACTTTTGCTGATACGGCCTTCAACCAATGTCCAAGTGTGTCGATTGACTTCACATTTTTTGTCATCCGCTTGCCCTGCATGTTGGTTGCAATACATGCGTTGATCAAATGACAATCGCTCGCCTGTGACCGTGGCGATGGCTTTGGCCTTGGCAGCGTCTCTTGCGTTGGCACAGGCCTGGTTTCTGGAGATATCAGGCCCGAAAAAAAAGTCTGCTTTCACATCCACAGGAATCGCCTGTGTCACCTGTGAATGTATGGCGACCAATAGAAACAATGCAATGGCGCGGAATGTATACATTGCTGGCTTCATTTTCTAAAAGCCACCACATGCTGACGGTCACCCGACAGTTGAGGCTCTTGAATTTTTTGCATACCTAAGGCGTGACGCGATGTGTGTGTGAACACGTAATCTGTCAATTCACCTAAGTTGATTAACTTGTCATGGTTGCTGTCAGCGGCTCCTGCCAGACCTTTGAGAAGGTAAAAACTGAACACACCATGTTTCAAGTCTGCGTCCCCATAGGCTGACTGACTTCGCGTACCTGCTGTCAATATATGGATGTTTCCACTTGAAGGCTCGGAACTCAATTTGATAGACACACCACGCTGATTTTGCGCCAGTGTTTGTCCTGCGCGGTTCGTACCGCTGAAGCAAGTGTCCAAAAAGACAGTGACCGATTTAGCGCCCAACTGATTGAGTTGAGCGAGCAATGCGGTTTGATTGATTGCGGTTTCCTCGAGCAAATCTGTATTCACATCAAAAGGTAACCAGTAAGGCGACTTGGCTGTGTCTTGTGTGACGCCATGGCCGCTGAAAAATATGTAGACATCGGTTCGCCCTTTGTTCACATGGGCTGGCAACCAGTATTTGAAAGCCAACAATAAATCAGCGCGTTGCGCCTGTGAATCTATGTATGTTTTGATATTGCCAGGTGCAATGCCCAGAAAGCGGGTGGCATAGGCGCGAAACTCTGACGCATCGTTGGCTGCATAACTGGCAACAGGCAACTTACTGTAATTTTCAACACCTACGATGATGGCGACGGCATCGCGGGTCTTGGATGTTGCTATCGAGTCGGGTGGAGTGGTGGGTTGGCTGCCTGAGGATTTTTTCGGCGAGACGCTCAGGCCATCAGTCTTTTTTTTTTCAAGCTCTGACAATGGAGCTAAAGAAGTTTTATCTGCTGTTTTGGGTTCGTTGACTGCAGCAGGTTTACCTACGAATTGGTTGTTTGACCACATACCCGATAAGGCTGCCCGCCCGTCAGGGAACGAGTAAGTGCCCTTGCCGTTTCGTTTACCGAACTGGTATTGGCCCACATATTTTTCGCCATTTGCAAAAAAATAAATGCCAAAACCGTGTTTCATGCCATTTTTGAATTCACCTTGGTAGTAATCACCTTGGAACTTATCTGCGGTGAACTCGAGTATGCCGCGCCCCTCGAATTTTCCGCGAACGAAATCACCAGCGTAGGAATAGTCTGCTTCATCCACAATGCCTCTGCACTCGTGCCACTGGCTCACATCAGTGCCCTTGCAACTGGGCAGCACCGTTTGCGCCTGGCTCAACCCCATATTGATCGCCCAGCCAGCCATGACACCTAAAGCAATCGCAGACCATTTAATCATTGGCTCACACCTGCTGAAGAGTCTTTCATGGCTTTGGCATGGGCCTGCTGCTGCAAATTGAGTTGAGCCAACTCTTTGCTTAACTTTCTTTTGTCTTCATTCAAAGTTTGCTGCTGAGTAGCCAGTTTTTTGCGGTTTTCAATCAACTCCGCTTTGCGCCCCATGATTTCAGACGTCAATTTGTTATCTGAATGAGTCACGGGCACAACCGGTGCTGCAGGCGCTACATACGGAGCCTCTCCATGCAAGTCCGCACCTTTCAACGCTACTTGTGTCTCAGCCACTGGCTTGGTATTGGAAGTGGCATTAGCCGTAGCGATGGCGTTCAATTTTTTTTGTACCCTGCTCTCCACCACAGAAGTCAAAATTTCCAAATCCAGTATCTTTTCATCAGCATCAATTTGTCGCTTTGCAGCTTCAAGGTTTTGCTGGGTTTTTTCGATACGCAGTTTTTCATTTTTTAACTTTTGACTCCATGCAGTCAAGCGCATAGATTCTTTCTGAAGCGCCGCCTGTTTGGCGCGGTCTTCACGCAACTGCGTCTGAATCTCTGCGGCTTGTGTTGCCGGCTCGGGTTGGGCTTGTTTGATATCTGCCAATTGCTGACTGACCTGCTGCAATTGAGTTTGAGCCAAAGCCAACTTTTCATCCTGCTGCTTCAACTGCTCGCTCAATGCACCTGCTGTTTCAATCATGGCGTGGTTTGTATGCGTAGATCTTTCGATCAGCAATGAACCCAACAGCGCTATGAACGCAGTCATTAAAAAGAACACAAGCCAGACCAACTTCATGGTCACACTCCTTCAAACCGCTGAGAGATTACTTAGATTCGTTGCCAGACTGATTGCTTGCTTTTGATTCACGCGCAGCTTCAATCTCTTTTTCCAACTCTTCAAATGCTTTGGTTTTTCTGACCTTGGCAGCCATGATGTTGTTCTTCTTGATTTCTTTGGCTAAGATTTTTTTCAATTCTTCTGTGGGGTAGCGCAAACGCACATAGGTTTGGTATTCCTTGCCATTGGGAATGACTTGAATGCGATCGCGTGTGTAGCCGTTGAGCATGACTTCAGCAATCATGGTTTTGGTCACTCGCTCAATTTCTTTGTTGAGCATCAGATCTTCACCGCTGGTTGTTTGTGAAGCAAATTCAGTCATGCGCGATGAAATCACCTCGCCTAAGCTGTTGGTCAACAAACGCTTGGCGGACATCATGGCCATGTCAATAGACAGCTGCATATCCACAGAGCCCTCAGTGGCCGTCACATAAATCGCATCTGCACCTGTTTCATCTTGCAAAAACCATTCAGGCGCTTTGCTGATGTTGATCTCCACAGCTTTGCGGCGCTCAGCTTCTTTGGCAGCTTCGAGTCGTTGTGCTGCGCCGTGGTCTGGCACGGCTTTGGCCAATGCAGCAGTCAATATGTCTGACTGACCTTTGACCTGTTTATTCAATTCGCTCAATGCTTTTTGTGATTGTTCGAGTTGAGCTGCCTGGGCTGCGGTATCGGCTTCTAATTTCGCGGTCGATGCGCAACCAGCCAACAGGCCCAGTGATATTGCAGACAGTGTCAAAGTATTTTTATTCAACATACAACTACTCCACGTCATAGTTTTTGGGAATTCAGAAAACATGAATTTAATGATCACAAACCTGAAAACCTGAGAATTCCTGATAGCGTGGGTGATTTTCGACACAGCCTTTTTTTCTTATATTCCATTATTTTTTGAATATTTATAAATTCATTTTGGACTTAACTGCTGATCTTGTCGTTAGGCGATGCAGGGGCCAGTGAGGTTCAACCCGAAAACAGTTTGTCGGCTTGGAAATTGCTCTCCTTTCTTGAGTGTCGACATTTCGTAGACACATTAACCATGCGCCGAGCATGCGAAAGGGATGCAGTCATGTTGAAACCGAACGCTTTACTATTTGTTTTATCTTTCTTGGTGTTTCCGGTGCATGCTGAAAACTGGCGCTATTGCGCAGCCAACGCACCCTTGAACACGCCATGCAAAGCATGGGTGTCAGCTTATCTGGCAGGACACGCGCCTGAAGTTGATCACCAGGAAGTGCCGCGTTACATGTCAGACACCGCGTTGTCGCAAACCTTGAACCCGGTGAGCAAATCTGATGTCCCGAGTTTTGGTACACCCATGAATCATGCAGCTCAACCCTTTACCAAAGTATCTCTGAGCGTCATAGTCAGGTAGTGATAATGACGGGATGGACAATCCCGATCAAGAACCTAAATTTGGCAGACTGCTTCTGGTGTGCTTGGCAGTGGCTGTTTTCTGTGGTTTATTGGTCTGGTTCGCCAGCACCTATATGTCAGATTGCTGCGGTCCCTAGCCCTTTCACCACCAACATCATGGAGCTCCACATGCGCTTTGCACGATTGTCTTTTTTATTCATTTGCTCTTTCATGTTCAGCCTCACAGCTTGGGCGATGACAGAAGCAGAAATCATCAAAGCGCTGAGCTTGCCTGAAAACAGCACGGGCAATATTGCGGATGCGGTAGAAGAGGCCACGGGCACGCGCGGTTGGATGTCTGCAGACATGAAACCTATTTTTGATGCGCGTGTGGTGGGGCGTGCCGCCACCGCAGTTTTGCGCCCGGTATTGAAATACGACAACCGCAAGTACCCGAATCTAGCCTTGGAATTACTGGACCAAGCGCCTGCCGGCTCCATACTGGTTTATGTGATGCAAGACGGTATTGATATTGCAGCCATGGGCAACCTGATGGGGACCACAGCCAAAGTGCGTGGTTTAGCTGGTGCAGTGATCGATGGCGCAGTTCGTGATGTGGCTGAATTGCGTCGCATCGGTTTTCCTGTGTGGTCGCGTCGCATCACACCAGCGACATCTGTCGGACGCATGATCGGTGCTGAAAAACAAGTGCCGGTGAAATGCGGCGACGTCATGGTCTACCCCGGCGATTACCTCGTAGGTGACACCGATGGTGTGGTGGTCGTGCCGGCTGCCGCTGCTGAAAAAGTCATTGCTTTGCTCAAACAATATGACGACAAAGAGTCGAAGATGATTACTATCATCGAAAAAGAAAAATCCATGCTCAAAGCATTGGAGATTTACAACCGCTACTAAACGGTTTTGACCCGCGAGATGATGAAGTCCGCTGCGGCCAAGATGTGTTCTTTGGCTTGAGCCTCAGCAGCCTCGCCGTCACCACTCATGATGAGTTGCAAGAGTGCTTCGTGCTGATCCCAAATGTCTCTGGGTTTTTCGTCTCGCATAAACACTTCACCCATGACACGTTGTGTGTATGTCCAGTGCGCATCCATCGCAGGCGCCACCAGAAGGTTTTCAGACAAGGTATAGACAAAGTGGTGAAACGCCATGTCGGCCGCGATGAGGTCGCTGACAGCACCGCTCTTGACCGCTTGCCGGCCTTTTTCAATGAAAGCCGGTCCTTTGAGTTTGGCTGCAGCTGAGTTGCCTATCGCTGCTTGTCTAAAAGCCAAGCCCTCAATGACGGCACGCACGTCATACATTTGCTTGATATGGTCAGGGTCTAAGGGCGCGACGATCAACCCGCGACCGGGCGCATCACGCAACAAACCTTGGTTGCGCAACAACAGCAATGCTTGTTGCACCGGTTGTCTGGACACCCCCAACTCAGTCGCTATTTGCTCTTGGATGATGCGCGTACCAGGTGCCAGCCTGCCAGAGGAAATTTCCTGAAGAATGGCTTCATGCACTTGCTCTACGAGATTGGGTTGAACGGTCAGAATTTTCACTCACAACACCTGTTTTACTTGTCATTTTGAAGATGGATCTGCAGCACGCCATTTCCTCTCTGCATCATCCCATGCGCTCAGGGCTTGTAAATCCGGCACCCAAGCCAAGCCCGATTTTGCATCGGATGAGACAGCCTCTGGCGTGACAAGGACATCCAACAGCGCGGGACGGTTTTGCAAAGCCTTTTCTATGGCGGCCGGCAACTCTTCAACAGACGTGACCCTTTGCGCATGCATACCGAAACTCTTAGCCATGCCTGCATAGTCTGAAAATTGCAAACGGGTACCTACCACTTTGCCATGCGTCTCTTGTTGATCACGAACTTCAATCGCCCATGAACCGTTGTTGGCCACCACCATCAAAACCGGTGCTTGGTGTCTGACTGCTGTGTCGATTTCCATGGCATTGAAACCGAATGCACCGTCACCTGTGGCCACGACCACTGTGCGTTCCGGGTGAACCAGACTTGCAGCCACACCAAACGGCGTGCCCACACCAATGCAACCCAGCGAACCGGGATCCAGGTAAGTGCTTGCAGGCAAACCCACACGGGCAAAAGACAAAAAGTCACCGCCGTCCGCAATCACCACGCTGTCGTCTGGCAAGGCTTCACGCAACGCGGCGAGCAAGCGGTTGGGATGCATCAAACCATCCGAGCCGGCAGGCGCTTGTTGCATGCTTTGAACCAATTTTTGAGCCCGCTCTGTGTGTTGCTTACGCAATCCATTTGCCCAAGCCACATCGGTTGACGGTTGTCTGTCTTTGGCTGCTGAATTGATAGCTTGCAGGGTTTGATCCACATCTGCCAAAACTTCCACGTCTCCGCGCCGGTTGTCCCGGAGTTCAGCCGCGTTGTCTGCCAAGCGCAAAAATTTGGCTTCTCCAAAGATGGCGGGCGAACCAAACGCCAGCTGAAAATCGAGTTTGCGTCCGAGCGTAACCACCAGATCGGCCTGCCCCATCACTTGACCTCGCATAGCGGCAACCACAGCAGGATGATCTTCTGGCACCAAGCCTTTGCTTTCGCTGGTGTCCAAGTAAACCGCTCCTAGCTTGCTCAGCAATTGCTGCAACGCAGGCCCTGCTTTTCGTGCACCACGCCCTGAAATAAACAGTGGGCGTTTGGATTGCCAAAGCAACTCAACCGCTGCTTGAATATCCGCCGGGTGCGGCAAAGTGACAGACGATTTCAAAGGTTTGAAATGCTCTTTCAACAACACGGCAGCAGAAGGTGTCGCACGCAACACATCCACTGGAAAGTCTAAAAACACGGGGCCGCTTTCGCCACCAAACCCTAAAGATGCAGCCACGGCTTCGTTCAAATTGGCTAAGACCAAGTCGGGATGACGCACTGTTCTGGCAAGCCTGGTCATGCCTTTGAGCATGTCGGTGTGCTGCATGTCTTGCAAACCGCCCCGGTTTTCCTGTGCGCCTGGGGGGGTGCCAGAAAGCACCAAAACGCTGGCACGCGCCACATGGGCGTTGGCAATTCCCGTCATGGCGTTGGTCACTCCCGGCCCGGCCGTCACCAAAGCGACACCTAAACGGCCTGTCAATTCAGCCTCGGCATGGGCCATGTAGACGGCTGCGCGCTCGTCCCGCGTGTCAATGATTTGTATGCCGTGGGCGTCTAAACGCATCCAAATCGGCATGATGTGACCGCCGCAAAGCCCGTAAACCCTTTGAATTCCTTGGCTTTTCAGGAAATGGGCGATCAAATCGGCGGTAGTGTGGTGTGTGTGTTCAGTCATGGTCATGGCAGGGTAAATACTATTCGAATTCTGAATTCAGAATACTATATTCCAGATTATCAAAGACGCAAGTACCCCAAAACCTAGAAATTGCCCTGACGTGAGAAAACTGCCCAACATCTCTGACATGGTCGCCCACCATGCCCGTTTGCGACCCAACCAAATTGGCGCGGCCGACAGCCGCCGCCAACTCACCTACGCTGAATGGAGCCAACGTGCCAGCGGCTTAGCCAGCGCCCTGCTCGCCCAAGGCCTGCGACCCGGAGAACGGGTGGCCATCCTGGCTTACAACCGGATTGAATGGCTGGAAATTTATGTAGCTTTGGCCCGCGCGGGCTTGGTTGCCCTGCCTTTGAATTTCAGATTGGTCAGCGGTGAAATCGCCTACATCTTGAAAGACGCGCAAGTCAGCGCCTTGGTATGCGCTCACTCACTGCAAGACAAAGCCCCCGCCCCTGATGTGTCTGCGGATGTGCGTGTCAGGGTGCAAATGGACGGCGACACCAGCGCGGGTTGGCTGGATTACGAGTCACTCATACAGCAAGCGACAGCACCTGAAACATGGCCTGAAGTCGATGCCAAAAGCATGTGCGCATTGATGTACACATCTGGCACAACCGGCAAGCCCAAAGGCGCGGTGCGCAGCCATGAAGCCAGCACCTTGATGGCATACGCCACCGCCATGGAAATGGGTTTCACCTGCAATGACAAAGCCTTGTTGGTCATGCCTTTGTGCCATGCCAACTCGCTGTATTTCGCCAACACATTCATCCATTTAGCGGCATGTATCGTGATTGACGACAACGCGAGTTTTGACCCCAAGCATTTGTTGATGCTGTTGTCCAAACACAAAATCACTTTCACCTCCTTGGTGCCTACACATTACATCTTGTTACTGGCATTACCTGAGGATGTGAAACAGCAATTTGCGCCAAGCAGCGTGGCGCGCTTGCTGGTGTCTTCAGCACCGGCAAACGCAAGCCTGAAAAACGCCATCCTGGGTTTGTTTCCAAACGGTCAGTTGTATGAGCTGTACGGTTCTACCGAAGCCGGCTGGGTCACCTTGCTTCGCCCCGAGGACCAACTCACCAAACTCGGCTCTGTCGGTCGCGAGTGGGCTGGCAGCGGCCCGATCAAATTGCTGGATGCCCAGCGACACGAAGTGCCCGATGGTGAAACCGGTGAATTGTTTTCATGCACGTCTTATGCATTTGAAGGCTACTGGGGTGCACCCGAAAAAACCGCTGAAGCATTTGCCAACGAGTGGTGCTCGGTGGGCGACATGGCCATGCGCGACGCAGACGGTTACATCTGGCTCAAAGACCGCAAAAGCAACATGATCATCAGCGGCGGCGAAAACATTTACCCGTCCGAAGTTGAAGCGGTGTTGTGCACACATGCATCCGTGCAAGAAGCAGCCGTCATAGGTTATCCGGACGAGAAATGGGGAGAAACCGTGGTTGCTGTCGTAGTGTCAAAAACCGGTACGGAATGCGACGCCCAAGAGCTAAAGCAATGGTGCAAAACCCGTCTTGCAGGCTACAAACAACCGCGCCACTACGTTTTCAAAAGCAGCGAAGACCTGCCGCGTACCGCTACCGGCAAAGTCATGCACAGACGTCTGCGTGAAGCCATTGAACTTCCCGTTCAAGAAATGTCCTTGACTTGAAATACATCTCTGTTAACCGTCCTAATTATCAACCTCATCAGTTCCCAAAACACCATGAATACCAATGAAGAAATAAACACCGCATGCCAACAATGCCAACTCAACAACGGCAGTGTTGACCAAGGCAAACGCCAAACCATCAAATGGGTTTCTATGGGCGGTTTGACAATGCTGCCTTTCATGAGCGCGCAAGCACAGTCTGACGCCGCCCCTATTTATTTGGTTGATGCAGATGCAGAAACTGATTTCAAGCCATTGCGCCCTGCCGATTTAGCGATTGGCAAACCCATGTTGGTGTTCCCGTTTGACAGTAAAAGCGGTAAGCCTAAAAACGAAACCCGTATGAACAAGCTGGTCGTCATTCGCTTGCCGGAAGATCAAATGACGCCTGAAACACGTGCCCGTTGTGCATCCGGCGTGCTGGCTTACTCAGGCATTTGCACCCACCAATCTTGTGAAGTGAAAACTTGGATATCCAAAGAAAACGCCTTGGCATGCTTTTGCCATGCATCCAAATTTGCTTTGCTTGACAGCGCCAAAGTCGTTGGCGGCCCCGCCCCCAGACCCTTACCTGCCATCCCCCTGGCGATGAATGGTGAGTTTTTATCCGTTGTTGCCAGTTCCCCCACCATTCAAGGCTGATTGCCTTGATTTTTCCAGACTCACTAACAGGAGATAAACCATGAGTCATTTGTTGAAGAAGATGTCGATCGCTGTGATCGGTGCCTGTGCATTAATGGCACATGCCGATTCAAAACTAGGCGCTTATGCGCCTGTCACAGATGCCAGGTTGACCAACCCAGAGCCCAGTAACTGGTTGATGTACCGCGGTAACTACCAAGGCTGGGGCTACAGCCCGTTGGAAAAAATCAATACAGGTAACGTGAAAAAATTGAGCCTGGCTTGGTCTTTTTCAACAGGTGTGACTGAAGGTCACCAAGCACCTCCCATCGTCAACAACGGCTATATGTACGTTACAACACCGAACGCACAAGTGATTGCGTTGAACGCCATCACAGGTGAAGAACTCTGGCGTTACAAGAAAGAAATCCCCGCAGATTTACTGATGCTGCACAACACCAACCGTGGTGTCGCTTTGTATGGTGACAAAGTCTATGTGGCCACCGTCGACTCTCACCTGATTGCGCTGGACGCCAAAACAGGTAAGGTCGTTTGGGATGCCACCGTCGGCGATGTCAAGGCTTTGTCCTACATCACATTGGCACCATTGGCCGCCAAGGGCAAGATTTTGGTCGGTTCATCCGGCGGCGAGACCGGCGTGCGTGGTTTCGTGGCTGCATTTGATGCCAACTCCGGCAAGGAAGCCTGGCGTACATTCATGACGGCCGCTCCGGGCGAACCCGGTGGCGACACTTGGCCTGGCGACACCCACAAAAATGGCGGCGCAAGCGTTTGGATTACCGGCACCTACGATGCTGCAAACAACACCGCTTACTGGGGCACAGGTAACCCCGCTCCCTGGCCAACCGAAGGCCGTCCTGGCGACAACCTCTACAGCACCTCTGTCGTTGCCTTGGATTTGGACACCGGCAAAATCAAAGGTCACCATCAGTACCACCAAAATGACGCATGGGACTGGGATGAAGTCAGTGCGCCTTTGCTGATTGACACAGAAATCAACGGCCGCAAAGTCAAAGGTGCAGTTCATGCTGGCCGAAATGGCTACCTGTGGATGCTGGACCGTCAAGCCAGCGGCAAAATTGACTTCGTCAACGGTATCCCTTACGTCTATAACGATGTGTTCAAAAGCATCGATAAGAAGACCGGACGACCAACCTATGACTTGAGCAAAAAGCCTGGCATGGGCAAAGCAGTGAGCTTCTGTCCTTCTCTGTGGGGTGGTAAAGACTGGCCTCCAGAGGCTTGGAACCCAAAGACCAAGTTGTTCTATATCCCTGCAAACAACCACCTGTGCTCTGAATTGCCAGCTGCGGACACGGCTCAATACAAAAAAGGCGACTTGTACATCGGTTACCCGATCGAGGGTGTGTTGGGCAGCTTGCGTTACCAAGGTGGCAAAAAACCCGACAGCATTGGCGAACTGCAAGCTTGGGATTTGAACACCGGCAAAATGGCTTGGTCACACAAATATGACCGCGCCATTTGGGCACCGCTCTTGACCACAGGTGGCAACCTGTTGTTCACAGGTGGCACCAATGACCGCATCTTCCGTGCATTTGATGCCACCAACGGCAAAGTGCTGTGGCAGTACAGCATGCCATCAGGCGTGACAGCAGTGCCTTCATCCTTTGAAGTCAACGGCGAACAGTACATTGCAGTTCAAGCCGGCTGGGGTATTGATGCCGAGCGTATGCAATCAGGTATCAACACGCTCAACGGTACAGCCACTGCTGTTCCGCAAGGCGGAACCGTCATGGTTTTCAAATTGTCTAAAAACTGATTTGATGACAGTGATTGTTTAAAAAGAAAACGCCCCGAAAGGGGCGTTTTTTTATTGGCGGGGCAGAACATACTTCATCATAAACCGCCTAAGTCTCCAAAGGGCAAGCCGATCAAGCACTTGGGGTTCGATTCGGTATTCTAAATGTTCAGACGGATGTTTGATATAGCAATGTAACCAGAGTTTCGGATCGACTTGATAGCTCTTGGGGATCGAAGCAACTATGCGGCTCCATGTACCTAACGGAGCCCGCAGCATGCAAGTCACCCCTCAAGAACAAATCGACTCAAGGTCTGAACCTAGCCCTATGGCCATCATTGGAGCCATCCTCGCTCAGGGCGCAATCAGATGGATGGATCGGCAAAAAAGACAGCAGCAAACAACCCCTGAAAAGAGTAGGAAGCATGTTGCATCAATTGAGTCGCCGAAAACAACACAACTCTAGGAGGGCAAACAGCCCTCGTTACCAATACGTTCAGACTAAAGATGATTAAGATATCAATCAGTAAACCCAGAGTGGGGAGCCAGTGTTTTAGCACCCTGACCTCGGGCAACAAAACATCGAGTAGATGTTGTTATGAATAAGAAGAGGGCCGCAGTCTTGCTGTAAGGAATAAATTCATGGTTTCTAAAGAAATAACAGAAAAGGTAATTGCTCTAATTGAAAGCGGAACGAGGTCTTCTGATATCGCTAAAAAATTGAAGATTTCGGTTCAAACAGTTCAAGGAATCAAAGCACATTTAACACTGAAAAATAGAACCTCAAAAGATTTAAACATACTGACCAGAAGTAATCACAATTACAAGCTGGAGGCCTCAATAGTTGAAGCGAAATCCAAAGCAATCATCAACGGTTATTTCCTCAGAAACTCTATTTCTAATCCTACCAATGATGAACT